>OFFT01002253.1_pt1 | contig 10279 bp, 5 predicted proteins | sample 1521581 | NCBI WGS metagenome assembly OFFT01 (sample SAMEA3504084, study PRJEB24116) | mouse gut metagenome | biome: mouse gut; feature: mouse-associated habitat; material: faeces | place: Denmark | collected 2011
GCTCTACCGTAAAGGTCGTTCCCTTGTTCTTTTCGCTCTCAACACTGATCTTACCGCCCATCATATCCACGATATTCTTCGTGATCGCCATTCCCAGACCGGTTCCCTGGATTCCGCTGATGGTGGTATTCTTTTCCCGCTCAAAGGGCTCGAAAATATGGGCTACAAACTCCGGGCTCATACCGATTCCCGTATCCCGGATGCTGAACTCATAGTTGGCGCAGCCCGCCGGCGCACCGGCCTTCTCCGTGATCCGCATACTGATCATGCCGCCGGCGCCCGTATACTTGATGGCGTTGCTCAAAAGATTTAAAAGCACCTGGTTCAGCCGCAGCTTGTCGCAGTAAATCTCCTCATCCAGCACATCTACCGTGTCAATGTACAGCTCCAGCTGCTTTGCATGGATATCCGCCTGTACGATATTGCGCAGGCCGTGCAGGATATCCGGCAGATGGCAGGGATTTTCCTCCAGGTGTATTTTCCCGCTCTCAATGCGGCTCATATCCAGAATATCATTAATCAGGCTCAAAAGGTGATTGCCTGAAGTCATAATTTTCTTAAGATACCCCTCCACCTGCTCCCTGTGATCGATATGGGTAATGGCAAGGGCCGTAAATCCTACAATGGCGTTCATAGGTGTGCGGATGTCGTGGGACATATTGGAGAGGAAGACACTCTTTGCCTTGCTCGCCCGGTTTGCCTGGAGAAGGGCATCCTCCAGAAGGCTCTTCTGTTCCATTTCATTGCGTATTTCTTCATCCACACTGCGGAAGCCCAGGACAACGCCGTGGCCTTCCTCCCATCCCCCCGCCCGCACGGCTTTCATTTGGAAATATTTGATCTCGCCGTCTTTCAGAATCCGGTAATTTACATGGTACTGCTTCTTTCCCTCCAGTTCCCCGCGCATATGCTCCGGGGAAGACATCCGGCACAGCATTTCCTTATCTTCCTCATACACCAGATTCTGTATGTAAAGCGCCATGCTCTCTGTCAGGGACAGCTTGCCGGACGCATCCGCGCCAAGGAGCCAGTTATCTTCCTCTTCGCTTCGGATGAGCATTCCGTCTCCCGTATCCAGATCGAACACACACACTAAGTTATAATCAATACTCAGGGCGTGGACCAGCTCCATCTGGCGCTGCTTGTTCTTTTTCTCCTCAAGCTTCTGGGCCGTACAGTCCAGAAGAAAACGCTGGTAAAAGAGTACTCCGTCTTCTTTCAGGAGCTTTACATTTCCCATCACGTGACGGACTTCCCCGCTCTTATGGCGGATCCGGTATTCCACACTAATGCTGTCATCCTCTTTTTTCAGCTCCCGGATAGCCTCCTGAAGCTTCTCCCGATCCTCCTCCAGAACAGCAGAAGCTACCATATCAAAGCCTTCCTCCTCCATCTCATCCTGGGAACTGTATCCCAGAAGCCGGAGAGCCGCCCGGTTCACACTGATAACATGGGAACCGTCCAGCGTATGGCACATCACGCCGCAGTCCATGGCTGTAAAGATCGTCTCCAGCGTGTGGTTTTTCTGTATGATTTCCTGCTCATAGGCCCGCTCCTGGGTCACGTCGATGGCAACGCCCACGGTCCCCATCACGCTGCCGTCCAGATCATAAAGGGGCGACTTGTAGGTAGTCAGAAGCTTTGTCCCTTCCCCGCTTTTCACCATTTCCTCGGAGACACAGGTTTTTCTGCTGTCCATAACCACCCGCTCCGACTCGATGCAGGCGGGATCGTCCTCCTCCACATCCCAGATATAGGCGTGGCCGCGCCCTTCCACCTGGTTCTTGGTCTTATTCACCGTCTTGCAGAAACTGTCATTCACTTTCTCATGAATCCCGTCCTTATCTTTAAACCATACGAGATTCGGCACATTGTTGATAGCAGCCTCCAGGTACTGGCTGGTCTGCCAGAAATCTTTATCCGTTTTGCACTTCTGCTGCCATTTCAGAAAACGGAAACGAATCTCCTCCTCTGACATGGCTTCCGGCCACAGGTCCTGAACCCTGGGCAGAATATCTTTCAAAAAAGGGATCTGCCCGGAATCTGCCAGCAGAATAAGCTCCGCCTTTGCGAATCCGTCTCCAGACAGAATCCGCAGCGCTTCCTCCCCCGGAAGTCCCTCTAAATTGGCAAAAACCACATTGGCCTGCCCGGCAAGCGCTTCTTCAAATTCCCCGCTCCAGACAAATTCATGGGTAAAATATTCCAGCGGCTGCATCTCCTTTGCAATTTCAAATGCTCTGCAAGGGCGGCCTGCAAGATAAAACGAAACATGGCAATGGTACATCCCACTGTCTCCTCTCTGCTCTGTAAGTTTTTCAAATCCGTTCTTTACCTACAGGACTATTTTATCAAGACCTAGAAATCGTGTCAATAATAGAAACAGCCCGGAATTCAGACAATTTTTCCGTCCTGCCGGAGGAAACAAATTTCGGAACAAATCCGGGGCGGCGCAGGACTTGAAAGGCAGAACCATTCGTGATAAAATTATGTGCGCCATATAAATATGGCGATGTTCGGAGAGGCATTCAGTCTCACATTGTATTCTTAATTTCAGGGGGAATCTTGTATGAAAATTCTAGTTAATCAAAAGCTTGCCACGCGCATCAGCATCATTACAACAGCCATTATCTGTGCAGGTATGCTGCTGCTCTGGCTCATCGTATCCAACCGTGTTTCTTCTATGGTGGAGAACAACATTACCAACCAAATGACGGACGCCGTAGAATCCAGAGCCTCCATCATCAATGATTATGTATCATCCGCGGAAGAATATATGATGGCCTTCGCCCTCGGAAATGAAGTCCGCGATCTGCTCAACGATCCGGAGGATCCGGTTCTGCTGCAGAAGGGACAAAAGTACACGGAAGACTTTGCCGGAATCAAAGGCATCTTCGAAGGATTGTACATCGCCACTCCCTCCACCTACATTCTGACGCATACCTCCCAGGGTGCCATCGGGATGACGACCCGTACCGGCGACTCCCTGGAAGAATTCCGCAATACCATACTGGCCCGGCCGCAGCTGACCAATCTGGGAATTATGAAATCTCCGGGAACCGGAAGCATGATTCTCTCCATGTATTATCCGCTTTTTGAAGGCCAGAAGTGCATTGGCTATGTAGGTGCCGGCGTATACGCCAGCCATCTGATGGATGTACTGCTGGATTTGAATATTAAGGGACTCCCTAACAGTGAATATGTATTTTTAAACGTAGACACCGGTACATACCTGTATCACGAGGACGAAGAGCTGCTCAACACAGAAACCACGGACAAAGGTTATCTGGAAATCATTCAGCGGATCAAAGCCACCGGGGACACACAGGCAGCCACTTTCTCCTACAAGGATGAAAACGGTGTAAAACAGCTGATTGTTTATAAATATCTGAAAGACCGGAACTGGGTATTTATGGTACGCGACAATGCAGCGGAAGTTTACGGACAGGTAACGGCCGTACGCGTTACCGTGGGAATCCTGTGTGCACTCGTAGCAGGAGTAATCATACTCGTTACACTTCTAATTCTGCACCGGGAAGGGCGGGAACTTCTGGCCATGGAACGGGCCATCAGCCGCCTGGGCAATCTGGAGCTTTCCGCAGACCAGGAACTGGAACCCTTCTACGGGCGCAACGATGAGATCGGCAAGATTGCTCAAACCGTCCATCACGTCTGCGGCTGCCTGCGCAAGACCATCGAGGATATCGGCCGTATCCTGGGAGAGATGGCAAACGGCAATATCGCCGTAGATGTAAGGCAAAATGAAGACTACTATATCGGAGATTTCCGGGTTCTGGCGGAAAGTCTGAAGAGTATCCGCACCCATCTAACGGATGTCATGCGTGATATTACCCAGATCGCAAACCAGGTGAACAGCGGCGCAAACCAGGTTTCTGCGGGAGCCCAGGCCCTGTCCCAGGGAACTATGCAGCAGAAGGTTTCCATCAACAAGCTTGTGTCCAATGTTACCGACATCACCTCGCAAATCCAGAACAGCACGGTCCGCTGCGGCAATGCCAGCGATCTGGTTGACAAGGCTACCGGGTATGCAGACGAAGCCGACACAAAGATGGAGCAGCTGGTTACAGCCACGCAAAATATCGATCGGTCCTCGGCCCAGATCGGCAGCATTATAAAAACCATTGAAGACATTGCCTTCCAGACAAATATTCTTGCACTAAACGCCGCCGTGGAGGCTTCCCGGGCAGGAACCGCAGGAAAAGGATTTTCTGTGGTGGCGGATGAAGTCCGAAATCTGGCAGCCAAATCTACCGAAGCCGCAAGAAACACAAGCTCTTTGATCGGACGTTCTATTCACGATGTAAAAACGGGTACGGAATCCACAAGCCTTGCAATCTCTGCCATGCAGGTTATCAATGAATGTATCCAGTCTATCAAAACACTGATGGATGAAATCGCACAGGCCAGCGCCCAGCAGTCGGAAATGATTGTCTCTGTGGAAAACAGAATCAAAGAAGTATCCAAGGTAACGGAGGAAAACTCCGCTGCTGCCGAAGAAAGCGCCGCGATTTCCAATGAACTGTCCAATCAGGCAAAAACACTGAATCAGCTCATCGGCCAATTCCGTATTTAGCAGCTTTCTTTACAAGGTCCATGCAACATGCTCCCGGACAATCCGGGCCGGCGTCCCTGCCGCTATACAGCCGGCAGGGACGTGAGTTGTTCCCTTAAAACTTATTGATCGCCACTGCCGTATCGGCGCCCCCTAATGCAAACAGCCTTTTATATTCCAGACTTTCAATTTTAGGCACTCCTTCCCAAAAATCTATCTCCCGGACGGATTCCGCTGTTAAAATTCCTTTTTTTAAACAGCTCTCCAGACTTTTCCCTTCCTTTTTAAACGCCTCTACTCGGAATGCCTCTTCCTCGGACATAACGGGATGCCTTTTCTTTGCCTGCTGTCCTCCAATTCGATCATCCAGACACAAAGCGGATGCCATAGCCCAAAAATAAGTTTCATTCCGATACATATGGTACAGCTCAAGAAATGTCAAAGCAATGGAATACAAATTGATATGTGCGTTTCTTATATCAATGGCTTTCCTCTCTATGTTATCCGACAAAGCAATGGCAGATAAACATATACTTGTGGCCCTGTTTTCCAAATTCGCCTCTATCAAAGCCCACTCACAGAAAAACGGGCGGGATTCTACGACATAGTGGACATTCCGGAATAACTGCACCGCTTGCTCCGGCTGTTTTACTGTCCGGTACAGTTTTGATAAGTGGACAATGATATACTCATCATAGGGATCAATCTCCAAAACCTTTCTGTCTATCTTAACAGCCAAGGTATTGTTTTTCTTCACAAAATATTCGGATATGTACCGCCAGCTTCTAAGGCGCTCCACATATTCTCCCCTTTGGTGGGCCTCTATTGCGGCCTGCGTCATTTGGATGAAAATTTCGTCGAAATCATAGTGGAATTCTTCATCCAGTATCTTTCTTGCCGATCTTGCAATGGATAAATGCCGGGTATAAATCATATCACCGCTTACGGTACTGGCCGCCTCATCCCCTAAAGGTCCCAGAATACTCTTTTTAATGTCCGTTTCCTTACAGTGATAAAGCTGTGCCATAACAGGCTTTGATAAAAAATACAATTTCTCGGAGTGCATGGCCACAATATAGGCAAAGGCATCCAGCAAAGTCTCCTGATACAACGGTATTTCTCCCAGACGCCTCAGCATTTCCCGCACATGATCATGCAGTTCATCCCCATACCGCGTTGCCAGCATGGCGCCCAGCAGCGCACCTTCATCCGGCTCGTTAATTTCTTCATTCCGGGAGGACTGTACCAAACGCTTTTTGGCCTCCTCTGCACTCAATCCTTTCAGCCTCCCAAGTCCCTGATCTCCCAGAACTCTCCAGGCATCTATAAACTTTCCTGCATCTTTTTCATCAATGCCCTTAAGGCGGGGCCTGCTAAAATTGGAAACACTCCTCCACTGCTGTTTATCTGCATCACTGTTAATCCAGTCCGTATCCCTGGCACAAATCAAAAAATGTATATGCTGATACTTCCGTTTCTTTAGCTTTTTTAATAATTCAAATAATTTTTGCGCCACCGGAAAGCAGTCATCCACCGCAATAATCCAGTTTCCTTCTCTTGTGAAATTTAATAGCTGTTCCTCATGAAGGGGCGTATCCTTTTCCGGACGCCGCAAAACCAGCGCCTGCCACCCGTTTTCTTTACAAAGTTCCCGGATGGTCTGTAGCAAAATGGTAGTTTTTCCCTCTCCGCCTGCTGCAGAAAGCAAAATACATTTGGTTTGATTATTCTCATTGCAGCTCAAAAACTCTTTCTGCAAAACAGGTACAATTCCTCGAAGCGGTATATAAGAAGAAAAAATGTCATTATAGGACGGCTCTTTCCCGTCAAAGTATTTCAAAATATCTTCTTTATCCGGTTCTTTCCTATTTCTGATAAATTTTTCATCTATCAAATGCCACCCTGCCGGCGCCTTCACTTCCTCCCCTTTTTCTTTTTTTCCTCCCCCTTTTCCGGCAGAAAATCCAACGCAGGGAAATACCCATGTATCCGTGCCCTCCGCCCGAAAATTCTCCGGCAGTCTCCCGGAAGCATCCAGCACAAATCCGTCATCTCTTGCTGACCAGCGCCTGGGCATAATGCGGACCGCATGTTCATGAAAATCCAGCTCTCCCCAATACAAGGAATTGTAATATTCTTCATCTTCCCTGGCCTGAAAAGCAGCCCCGCACTGTATAGACAAAAATCCCGAACCAGCCGCCGCTGTATAGCCTCCGCTGTTTTTGTGCATATGCCCGTGAAGATAAATAGCCTTATGTTTTGCAAATAAAACGGAAATCTGGTCTCTTTGTTCCCCCTGCAGCCAGTCCAGCGGATGATGTCCCAATATAATTTTATAATCGCAGCCTTCCAGCTTTTGCAGCGCTTCCTTTAAAATCCATTTTCCAGGCGTAAGCTGCTCCTTATCCTTATCCGAATTTGACAGCCAGGCTGTATGAATCCCTGCAATGCCTATTTTTTTCCCTTCTTTTTCTACTATGTCATGAATACAGGCAGGAACATCAAAAAAGCCCTCTATAGGAAAGCACAAATCATCCATAGAAATGCCATGCCGGAAGGCGGAAAAACGTTCAAAAATTTCCCGGCGCTTATTCAGTCCCACTTCGTCTGCATCAAAAAAATCCGGCCTTTTTTGAATCACGTCATATAAAGAAATGGCTGCTACCCCGCATTTCTCTCTGTCCACATCGTGATTCCCCGGGATAATATAAATCTTCGGGAAGTTATCATATACGTCAATAACCGGAAGCAAAAATTCATTGGTAAATGTGGCATACTCCTTTTCACTTCCCTTATTTGCAATGTCCCCGGTTATAAAAATCATATCTGGCACAAAGCCTTTTTCTTTCTGTTCTTTCATATGAGCATGTATGGATTTAAATAATTTTATTTGTCCGTAATTATCTTTTCCCGTATGAAAATCCGATAAATGCAGCCATCTTAAGTTTCCCATATTTCGGCATTCTCCTTTTTCTTTTGCATGTTACACAGTAGCTACCCGGCCATTTAATTCCGCCCGCTTTCCTGCGATTTCCAAGAAATCTGCTTTCACACTCTCATACTTGGAAGGATCCCGCAGAATTGCGGAAGGGTGATAGGTGGCAGTCAGCGCGCAGTTTTTCCGAAGTGTCCAGGTGCCGTGCTGCCTGGTGATTTTAAAATCCGGGGAGATAATCCGCTGGGCGGCCACACGGCCAAGGCAGACAATGATCCTGGGCTTTAGAAGAAAGGTCTCGTACTTTAGATAGGGAAAACATGCCTCTTTTTCCTCCTCTTTCGGATCACGGTTTCCAGGGGGATGACATTTCAGAATATTCGTTATGTAAATTTCTTCCCGGGTGAGCCCGCAGTCCCGCAAAAGGCTGTCCAAGATTTCCCCGGAAGGTCCTACAAAGGGAATCCCCTGCTGGTCTTCCTGTCCTCCGGGCGCCTCGGCGATCACCATAATGTCCGCCTTGCGGTCTCCCCGCCCCATAACCGGCAGATGCCTGGTCCGGCTTAATGGACACTGGGTGCAGACGGCAATGTGCTGTTCGATGTCGTTCCATGTATACTGCATAAAACTCCCTCTTCCTTCAAATTTACTGCCGCCGTTTTGCTGCAGCCTGAACGAAAACATTTTATTTGGAAGAGTATACCATATAGGAACATATCCGAAAAATACATTCTTAATCCTCCACTGGCAGACTCTCCCTCACACAAAGGGTCCCATACCCCGCATGTGTCAAGTTGATGTCACAGATTTTTTTACTTTTCCCGCGTAAAAATCGGTGAAACCCGCATAACTTCCTGGGGCACATGGTAAATTATTACTTAGTAGGGGCAAAATTGGAGGCAAATTATTATCAAGTTAGTTTCTCTTTACTCTATCCTCCCTACAAACATAATTTAAGCTAAAGAATTATTTTCCTCTGATGTGTTCTACTCTTCCTTCATCACACGCAAAACAATATCCAGATGATTAACATATTTCTTATTTTCAGGCTCCAATTCTATTGCTTTCCTCATTTCTTTCACCGCTTCTTCATATTTCTCCAGAGCATGCAGGATAATTCCCAAGCTGTTATGATACCTTGCATTTTCAGGCTCTAGCTCTACCGCCTTCCTTGACTCTTTCTCTGCTTCTTCATATTTCTCCATTGCATGCAGGGTAATTCCCAAGCTGTTATGATAGCTTGCATTTTCAGGCTCTAGCTCTACTGCCTTCCTCTTCTCCATTTTCGCTTCTTCATATTTCTTCATCTCATGCAGGGTAACTCCCAAGCTGTCATGATATCTTGCATTTTCAGGCTCTAGCTCTACCGCTTTCCTCTTCTCTATTGCCCCTTCTTCATATTTCTCCATCTCATGCAGGGTAACTCCCATAATATAATGATATCGAGAATTTTTTGCATTCAGATTTACTAACTGCTTCTCTATCTCCCAAGCTTCTTCATAGTTACCGTTATTATGTAATACAACAGCCTCTCTATATAACCGTTGCTGATCCGCCTGATTTGTAATCTTCTCAACAACATGGCTAATCTCTCCTTCTTCAGTTTTATCTTCTACGTGTTCCCCCTGCTCAAACTCTTTGCCCCCTAACGATACCTCCGTAAATCTATCAATAGCATTGGAAAGCATCTGAAAGCGTTCTTCTGCATCATTCAAAAAGGTTTCTTTGGACGGCAGTTTATAATCAAATGCCTCTCCCATAAAACACATTACTTCATCAAACCCATTATGTTTAATTAAATATCCCTCCGCCTTTTCCAAAAAATCTAAAACCTTTCCATATGCTTTGTCTTTTTTATAAATCATCCAGTACGGAAACAACCATTCATTCTTTTTAAACTTTTCGCTATTTTCAATTAAAAAGTTCATGAGGCTGTTATCATTACCTGCATACCCAATAAAAACCGGATGATACTCTGAAAAAAGCCTCTCCTAACGCCTTTTTCCAATTATCATGAAGCACCTCTAACTCATCTGTCCTGTTCTTTGGATCAAGCAAAAGATCTCTATGAATTTTTATGATAGTAGGTCTTGATATGTGTTTGGTAACATAATGTGCTAAAGATTCATGTCCTATAACCAAAGGTATTTTTTGCTCATAATAATTCACAGCATCTTCTGTCAAATGGTCAAAATTAGTTGTTATCACAACATTATGCCTGGTCTGTGTCAATAAATGCGAAAGCATGACGTATCCGATACTGGGTCTGGCATGTTCCATCTGTTTTTCCAGATAATTATATCCATCCACTGGCTGTCTTAGAAAGCGTCTTTCATAAAATTTACTGTAAAAACTGTACTTATTTTCTTCCGTTATGTTTAAATCTTCTTTCCACTTTACATGTGATTTTTCATTTCTTAGCTCAAGTTCTTCGTCCCACATTGTAACCAGTTCCTGCCCAGATTTTATTCCGGAAGAGAGCGATGCACCTGCTCCAAGTACAAAACAAAATTTTCTTGGGTGAGGACCACTTGACACTTCTTTCACTTCATATATAAATCCCTTTAAACTTAATTCCTCACAATTCATTCGTATCTCCTTATGCACACTTTCAACTCCATCTGTCACCTTAGAGTCTACTTTACTTTGTGCTGCTTTCCTTTCACCAGTATTCACAATTTTATAATCTCTATATACTTATATAAATATATTATTCAAAAATGGTTGATTATCTCAAAAAAGCCTTGATTTACGGGCATACAAGCAGGATT
>OFFT01002257.1_pt1 | contig 10262 bp, 7 predicted proteins | sample 1521581 | NCBI WGS metagenome assembly OFFT01 (sample SAMEA3504084, study PRJEB24116) | mouse gut metagenome | biome: mouse gut; feature: mouse-associated habitat; material: faeces | place: Denmark | collected 2011
GGGAGCCACTGGTGGCGGAGGGCTTCGCGGCCTATAAGTTGAAGGCCATGCAGCCCGCCAACCGGGACAACAACTACCTGCTCTGAACGGAAAACCGGGCGCGGAAAGGGGAAAACCCGCTTCCGCGCCCGGTTTGTTCCGGCTGGATTCAGTTCACCGGGATCCGCGTGCCTTTCACGGAGAGGTAGGCGATGTCCTCCACCTCCACCGGCTCCACAAAGTACCAGGTGGCGTAGCACTCCCAGCCCTCTCCGCCGTTCACTTCCAGGTTGGAGTAACGGCCCATCCCCGGCTCGGCGGCAATTTCCGTGCCGTCCTTTTTCACGGCGTACAGGGGGGTGTACGCCAACGCGCCCGAGCTGTCGCCCTTATAGCCCGTCATGGTGACGCTCAGCGGGGAGAGGGTCACCTCCTTCATCCGCCAGCCGTTCACCGCGTCCGTCCAGTCCAGAACGGTGGAGGCGTAATATTCCAGGTCGAAGTCCACCGACCAGCTGCCCTCAATGTCCGCGCCGAGCCGCCAATAGCGGCCGGCGAGCCTCACCTGGCCGCGTTGCAGTGTCTGGAGATCCCCCGCCTTGAGGAGGGGGAACAGAATGTCCATGCCGCCGTCTACCAGGGTCTGCTGGTACACGAAGGACCGATCGTAGATGTCGCCCTCCACGCCGTAGAGACCAAACATGAGGTCGCTTTTCCCGTCCTGATGCAGCCCCGGCCGCACCCCTTCGGCGAAGTCCAGGCGGACGTGGAAGCGGCCGTCGCCGGCGAAGCCCATGGAGGATACCCGGATATCCTCCGTGCCCTCAATGTCCATGGGGGTCTGGCCGGGGGCCAGCACCACCTTCCGGGCGGGCAGGACGGCGTTGGTGTATTCAGGGAAGCCTGAGTCGCTGGCCTGGTAGATCACCTTGTCGTTTTCGCCCACAGGCAGGCTGTTCAGCGTTCTGCCTGTGACGGACGCGCAGGGGATGTCCAGCCACACCTCGGCCAGCCTGGTGGTCATACCCGTGACCTCCAGTCGGGCCTTCTCCGTGGGCCGCGCCGCCTCCTCATAGTAAACGGTGGCGGAGAGCAGGGCGGTTCTGGTGTCCGGGTCATAGGAGACCAGCTTGAAATTGCGGGTGGAGGGGGAACCGCCGCCTATGATGCCCCCCCCCGAAGCCTGCGCCTCCGTCAGTTTTTCCTCCCCCGCCGTCAGGCGTCCGGTCAGCTCCAGAAACTGGTTGAGCCGGTCCCCCTCCACGTCCTGGACGGACAGGTAGAACCGGGCCGCCAGATCGTCGGACAGCGCGCTGAGTATTTGGATTTTGATCCCCTGGTCGGAGCAGGATGCCCCCTTGATAGTCTGGGCATAGGGGGCGAAAGGCCCCAAATGCTCCTGTAGGCTTTGCCACACCGCCGGCACCGCCGCCGCCGTTGCCGTGAGCGTCAGGGAGGCGCACACCGCGATGGCCGCCACAGCCCGGCGGCCCAGCCACTTTTTCCACTTCATATCAGTTCCTCCTTCGATCAGCGTGTAGAGCCGCTCCAGCTCCTCCTGCCCGGGGCCGAGCCGCTCCAGCTCCTGTTTATACCTGTCCTTCAACCCCGTCCCCCTCCTTCAGCTTGTCCCGCAGCAGGGCGCGGGCCCGGAACAGCCAGGACTTCACCGTCCCCTCGCTTTTTCCCATGATCCCGGCGATCTCCGCCACAGAGTATTCCTCATAGTAGTACAGGTGGATGGGGACGCGGTACCGGGCGGGCAGGGAGAGCACCGCCTGGGTCACGCTTCCCTCCCCCGGCTCCTCCGGCGCGGACACGTCCTCCTCCAGCGGCTCCTCCCGCTTCCGCCAGGGCAGGCGGAACAGGTCGCTGGCGCAGTTGGCCGCCACCCGCAGCAGCCACGCCTTGGCGTGGGCCCCGCTGCCGAAGGACGGCCTGGCCTTGACCAGGCGGAGGAACACCTCCTGCATCACGTCCTCCGCGTCGGCCCGGTTCCCCGTCCTGGCGTAGGCCAGCCGGTACACCGCCGGGGCGTACTGCCGGGCCAGCGCGCCGGGGTCGTTCCACCAGTCCCCCATGGGCCCCCTCCTTTCCTCCGTTCGAAGCGGTTCTGCTTATCATACGTAATTCGGGACCCGTTTGGTTGCGCTTCCCCAAATATTTTTTGCTCCCCCGTTACAATTTTAACAAAAAATTCCGGACGCCGCCCATAAAATTTCCAGTTTTCCCGCTTTTCCTCTTTTCTTTTTCCCAAAACCATGCCATAATACAGGCATACAAAAAATCTGCTCCAAGGAGTGACCGTCATGAAGCGCGCCGCCGAATTTACCCCCCAGAAGCTGGAGTACCTGAAGCTGCTGGCCAAGCAGTACCCCACCGTCCAGCAGGCCAGCACCGAGATCATCAACCTCCGGGCCATCCAGAACCTGCCCAAGGCCACCGAACACTTCATCTCCGACGTCCACGGCGAGTTCGAGGCCTTTCAGCACATACTCAACTCCGCCTCCGGCGTGGTGCGGGAGAAGATCGACGACCTGCTGGGGGCGTCCGTCCCCCGGTCCGACCGGGATCAGCTGGCCACCCTCATCTACTACCCCGAGGAGAAGCTGGAGGAGATCGAGCGGGAGACGGAGGATATGCGGGAGTGGTACCGCATCACCTTCCACCGCCTCATCGACCTGTGCTGCCTGGTGAGCGCGAAATACACCCGCTCCAAGGTGCGCAAGGCCATGCCCAAGGATTACGCCTACATCATCGACGAGCTGATCCACACCCACTTCGAGCAGAACGAGACGGACAAGCGGGGCTACTACGAGAACATCATCAACACCATCATCGACCTGGACCGGGCCTCCAACTTCCTCATCCAGCTGTGCGAGCTGATCAAGCGGCTGGCGGTGGACCACCTCCATCTGGTGGGGGACATCTTCGACCGGGGCCCCGGCGCGGACGTGATCATGGACGCCCTCATGGAGTACCACAGCGTGGACATTCAGTGGGGCAACCACGACATTTTGTGGATGGGGGCCGCCTCCGGCTCCCGGACGCTGGTAGCCACGGTGCTGGCCAACTCCCTGCGCTACAACAACCTGGAGGTCATCGAGACGGGGTACGGCATCTCCCTGCGGCCCCTGTCCGTGTTCGCCGACGAGGTTTACCGCAAGTGCGACGTGAGCCGGTTCCAGGTGAAGATCGCCAAGGAGGACGAGGGCAGCTTCTCCGAGCGGGACAAGCTGCTGGCCGCCCGGATGCACAAGGCCATTACCATGATCCTGTTCAAGCTGGAGGGGCAGAAGATCCGCCGCAACCCCTCCTTCCACATGGACGACCGCCTGCTGCTGGACAAGGTGGACTACCAGAACAGGACGGTGGAGATCGACGGCGTGACCTGCCCCATGCTGGACACCGACTTCCCCACCGTGGATCCCAAGGACCCCTACGCCCTCACCCCCCAGGAGGACGCCCTGATCAACACCCTCACCCGCTCCTTCCGGCACAGCGAGAAGCTCCAGCGGCACGTGCGCTTCCTGTACTCCAAGGGAAGCCTGTACCGGGTTTACAACGGGAACCTGCTGTTCCACGGCTGCATCCCCATGGCGGCGGACGGCAGGCTGCTGTCCTTCTCCGTGGGCTGCAAGGATCTGTCCGGCAAGGAGTTTTTGGACTATGCCGACCTCACCGCCCGCCGGGCCTACTACAACAGGCCCGGCTCCCCGGAGCGGCAGTTCGGCATGGACTTCCTGTGGTGGCTGTGGTGCGGGCGGAACAGCCCCATCTTCGGTCGGGACCGCATGACCACCTTCGAGCGGCGTTTTGTGGAGGACGAGTCCACCCACACGGAGACGAAAAACGCCTACTACACCCTCTACAACGACCCCGCCGTGTGCGAGGGGATTCTGAGGGAGTTCGGCCTGGAGGAGGCCCACAGCCACATCATCAACGGCCACGTCCCCGTGAAGTCCCGGAAGGGGGAGAGCCCGGTGAAGGGGGGCGGCAGGCTCATCGTCATCGACGGCGGCTTCTGCAAGGCCTACCAAAAGACCACGGGCATCGCCGGGTACACCCTGATCTACAACTCCGCCTGCTTCCGGCTGGTGGCCCACCAGCCCTTCGCCGGACGGGAGGAGGCCATCCGCAAGAACTGGGACATCACCTCCACCTCCCAGATCTTCGACCGGCTGGAGCGGCGGGCCACCATCCACGACACCGACAACGGCCGCCGGATGCAGGACCAGGTGGACGACCTGCTGGATCTGCTGCGGGCCTACCGCAGCGGCGCGATTGTGGAGAGCCATAAGACCTGACCGGACGCCGCGACCCCGGGAGACGGGCCCCTTCCCCGGGGACTGCTCCCAGGGCTGCGGCCCGTTTACCAGAAATTGATACCAAACTGTAACCTTTTTTTGTGGGAAATTTCTTGCCCAATTCCATATATAGTGGTAAAATAGTGCCGTTACTCAGATAGTACGATGGAGCTGGGCCGCACTTTGGTTCAAAAACGCCGCTGTGTGTCCGCTTTTCCTGTCCTTTGGGCCGGAAAAGATACCGCCGCGGTTTTTTTAACGGTACGGCTTCAACATAGGGAGGTTGTGACGTGATGGAAGAATCGACCCCGAATACCCCCAATATCCCGGACGATCCGAACCCGCCGAAGGCCCCTCCGGGCCGCCGGGCGGCGAAAAAGGCACCCGTGGGCTTCATCGCCGGACTGTGCGCCGCGGCCCTTGTTGCGGCGGCGGCAGGGGGCTATTTCGGCCTGTGCGCCTGGGTGAAGGACAACGGGTTCCTGCTCCCCGGGGCGGTGGCCGTGGACGACAAGGGCGAGACCGTGGCCGACCTGGGCGGGCTCTCCCGGGAGGACGCCCTGGAGGTGGTGTCCCGGGAGATGGAGCTGCGGCTCACCGAGCGCAAGCTGACCCTGCTCTACGGCGACGGCCAGAAAAAGGAGCTGACCGGAGAGCTGATGGCCTGCTCCCCGGAGGCGGCCGTGGACGGCGGCTTCGCCGCCAAGGAGGGCCAGCCCCTGTGGAAGCTGGGCGCGCTGTGGCTGGGCATGACCCAGGAGCCGTCCCAGATGTCCCTGTCCGCCGCCGCCTTCACCGAGGAGGGGGAGGCCGAGGCGAAAAAAGTGATCCAGTCCATCGCCCAAGAGCTGAAGGTGGACCCGGTGGACTTCACCTACGAGCTGGGGGAGGAGGAGGTCACCGTCACCCCCGGCCATGACGGGCAGGAGCTGGACACCGACGCCCTGCTGGCCCGGGTGGAGGAGGCGTTGACCAACGGGGAGACGGAGCTTCAGGTGGAGGCCGAGCCTGTTTCCGGCGCGGAGCTGTCCGGCACGGTGGTGCGGGACCTGGTTCACGTGGAGCCGAAGGCCCCCGGCGTGGACGAAAACGGCAAGCTGACCCCCGCCGTCATCGGCCGGACGGTGGATCCGGAGGAGGCCCAGAAGCTGCTGGACGAGGCCGCCCCCGGCGAGCCCGTCACCATCCCCCTGTCCTATATCCCGCCGGACACCAACGGGGACGAGCGGCTGTACTATAAGGATCTGCTGGCGGAGGTCACCACCAATATGGACGGGGTGGCCACCCGCTCCTTCAACGTGGCCCGGGCCGCCTCCTTCTGCAACGGCACGGTGATCCAGCCCGGGCAGGTGTTCTCCTATATCGGGGCCATCGGCGACCCCAGCTCCCGCAACGGCTACAAGACCAGCACCGGATACAAGGACGGCGAGACGGTGCCCATGGACGGCGGCGGCGTGTGCCAGGTGTCCTCCAGCCTGTACTACTGCGCGGTGTACGCCAACCTGGAGATCGTCAAGCGGGCCTGCCACGCCTTCTCCACCGGGTATATCCCCAACGGGCTGGACGCCACCATCTACTACCCCAGCCTGGACTTCAAGTTCCGCAACAACACCGGCTTCCCCATCAAGATCGTGGCCTACTGCGAGGGCGGGGCCTGGGGCAAGCTGACGGTGCAGTTCTACGGCAGCAACCCGGACAATATCTCCGTGAAAACGGAGCGGTACACCCTTGGGTCCACCGCCTGGACCACCGTGTACGAGCCGGACGAGACCATCCCCCGGGGCAAGCAGTTCTGGGAGGAGAAAAGCGCGGGCATCTGGTACACCAGGACTACCGGCATCTGGCAGAGCGTCTGGCTGGAGCCGGTGGACGCCTGCCATATCTCCCATGTGAAGTTCACCCCGGACATCGACCATGATACGGTGACCCTGGAGGCGGAATTCTCCGCTTACGCGGAGGAGATGTACCTGGAGGCGGACATTTCCTTCCAGGGCGACCCTGTGTGCCGGGACCGCTATCTGGTCAACAACCGGAGCGTCTTCTGCCGCAGCATCCATCTGTCCAAGGACCATATATTCTACGGCGCCGCCCATGAGAAGGCGCGCCTGTGGAGCCCGGAGAACCCTGCCCTTTTCGACATCACCCTGCGCCTGGTCGTGGACGGGCGCACTGTGGATACAGCCGAGAGCTACTTCGGCATGCGCAAGATCCACACCAAGGACGGCATCACCTATCTGAACAACCAGCCCTACTACTTCAAGCTGGTGCTGGATCAGGGCTACTGGCGGGACGGCATCCTGACCGCGCCCTCGGACGAGGATTTCGCGGCGGACATCCGGATGATGAAGGAGATGGGCTTCAACGGCTGCAGGAAGCATCAGAAGGTGGAGGACGCCCGCTTCCTGTACCATGCCGACAGGATGGGCTTCCTGGTCTGGGGCGAGATGGCCTCCGCCTGCCTGTTCACGGACAAGGGCATCGCCTCCTATGCCAGGGAATGGTTCGAAATATTGCGGCGCGACTACAACCACCCCTCCATCGTGGCCTGGGTGCCCTTCAACGAGAGCTGGGCCATCCCCAATGTGGGCTTCTGCAAGCGCCAGCAGGACCAGACCATGGGGATGTACTATCTGTTGAAGAGTCTGGACCCCACAAGGCTGGTGGTGAACAACGACGGCTGGGAGATGACGAAGAGCGACATCTGCGCCATCCACAACTACGCCCACGGCTCCGGCGAGGAGCCCGGAAAGCAGAGCTTCTTCCAGCGCACCATGGCGGAGAAGGACATCCTGCTCTCCTGCACCCATGCCGGGCGCAGCGTCTACGCCCAGGGCTATTCCTACGGCGGCGAGCCCATCCTCATCACGGAGTGCGGCGGCATCAATTACAACTCCGCGGAGGAGGGGAACTGGGGCTATACTTCGGCTCAGGACGAGTCGGATTTCCTGCGGCAGTACGAGCATGTCATCGGCAGCATCCTGGCGTCGGACCTGGTCTACGGCTTCTGCTACACCCAGCTCTCCGATGTGGAGCAGGAGACCAACGGCCTGCTCACCTATGACAGGGTGCCGAAATGCGACCCGGCCAGGATCCGGGAGATCAATTCCAGGTACAGGCATAATATCGCAGTTCGTTAAGCGGCTTTCCTGTCTCTCACAAAAACAGTCCGGAACTGCCGGGGGCAACATATGGCCTCCCGGAAGTTCCGGACTTTTACAGCTTTCCTCAGACTTTTTCCAGACCGCCCTTCACATTGAAGCGAACCATATGGCTCCCCGAATATCCGCCAGTGTTCCGCTGCCGCAGGGTTCACATAGGCCGGGAGCCCGACATCCCGCTTCACGGATATTTCCAGAGCCTCCTCAGAAAACGGACCAGGGCCGGCCTACCGCTCGTTGTCCGGCCTCCCCGCGTTCATGTCCGTATAGCAGTCCAGAAGCCCCACCGTCTCGTTGGCGGGACGGCCGTACATGTTGCAGCACTTATGGGAGACTTCCCCGGCGGCGCTCTTCTCCTCGTCCATCTCCACGCTCATGCGGACTACGCCCATCCGGGTCTCTCTGTCCAGATGGTTCAATATTTCGTCTATCAGTTTCTCATTTTCCATACATTCATTTATCCTCTCCCGGCTGACCGTGATGCTGCATTTGCATTTTTACCCTTGGCAAAAGCTCTCTTTGCCGTGGAAATCCATCATTGCCATCCGCTCCATGCATCCTGTCCGGCCATGCTCCGCGGCTTCCCGGGGCCCACAGCCCCTCCCCTCACTGCAGATCCATATCCGTCCCCAGCCACCAGCGCAGCACGTCCTGAATCTTTTCATCCCAATATTTCCACTGGTGGTCACCTGCGGACTGCTCACAGGTCAAGTCGTATCCCAGCTTCTTCACATGCTCCCAGGCCCTTAAGTTCCCCTGGTACAGGAAGTCCTCCGTCCCGCAACAGCCGCAGAGCCTGGGCAGCTCCTTCCCGCCGGACACAAGCCTCTCCGCCAGCGCAAGCAGATCGTTGTCCGAGCCCTCCAGCGCCTGGGCCGAGCCGAATATCCCCCGGAAGAGGGCGACCCTGTCCGACTCCTCCGGGGCGGCTTCCACGTTCCTCTGAAAGTCGTCCACCATATCCAGCGCGCCGGACAGGGATGCCGCTGCCCCGAAGGTCCCGCCGGCCCCCAGTCCCAGCTTCCACGCCCCGTAGCCGCCCATGGACAGGCCCGCCGCCAACGTATCCTCGCGCTTCCCGGACATCTGGGGGAAGAATTCCCGGCAGATCCCGGGCAGCTCCTGGGAGAGGAACGTCCAGTACCGCATCCCGTAGGTGGTGTCCGTGTAGAAGCCCAGATGTGTCGTAGGCATCACCACGGCGATGCCCAGGCTGCTGACATAGCGCTCAATGGACGTCCTCCTCTGCCAGATGGTCTGGTCATCGCTCATGCCGTGGAGCAGGTACATGGTCTTGTACTTCCCCTGGGCCGCCCTGCCCTCCATGCCAATCTGCCCCTGGGTCTGCTGGGGCAGCAACACGTCCATGTTCATGCTCATGCCCAGCACGTCCGAGAAAAAGTCTACATGCAATAAGGCCATTTCGTTCCCTCCTATATCTTTTATTTCATGAAAAGATTCTCAAATTCCTCAACCGTCCGGGAAGCGGACGCCAGCTTCAGCCATCCCCGCAGGATTTCCAGATCCTTCTGGCCCAGAATCTTCTCCCGCAGCGCTTCCGGCACGGCGCCCACATCCCCCAGCAGATCCAGAATGGCCTCCGCTTTCCCTTCTGCCTTACCTTCCGCCTTGCCTTCCTCGCGTTCCTCCTCGAACATCCTGACTATATTATACTTGAACGCCATGTCATCCTCTCCGTTCCCGGCCCAGCTCAGTATTTCCTCAACTACAGCCAACTTATCCCCGCAGACTGACAGCAAAATATACTTCACCCAGTTCCGGAACTCCTCCAGCTCCTGCCGCCCCAGGCCTTCCACCCTGCCGTATGCCCGGCGGATGGCCCCCGCCAGCTCCAGCTTCTTCCGGAACTTGTCGCAGTACATGATATTGTCCAGCACCGTGTTGGTGGACAATATGTACTCTTCCTCCACCTGCGCCAAATCCACCAGATAATACTCAAGATTCAGGATATGGTTCCCGAAAATGTCCCCACCCCTCTGGTAATCCCGCAGATTGGTCACAGCCGTCCATCTCTCCTGCCCGTTGTAGAACACAATCGGCACCATGGCAGGCAGACGGAACCCGGCACGCTCCCTTGTATTCTTATCCGTATCCAGGAAATGCTTCACCAGCGTGTTCACCACGTACACCAATATGCGGAATATCATGGTATAATCAACGCTTGACTGCAGCTCCTGCAGGATGAAGACATATACTTCCTCCCCGTCAGGCATCCCCACTCTGTAGAGCAGATCCGCCTCTCTGCCCTCATAGTCCCGCTCCAGCATCTCCTTGTCGCAGAGGATGAGATCCGATGCCCTAAGCTCCAGCATCCAGTCCGCCCCGATATATTTCTTCAGAAAATGCAGGAATTCCTCCGGCCTTGACAGGCTCTTCTTAGGAATGCTCTTCTTCCTTTAGCCCTTGTCGTGGGGCATGCTTACGCCGGCATCCACCGGCTTTCCATCCTTCGTCTTTTTCGCTTCGTCCATAAAGCCACCTTTCCTTTCCCGATGCATCCGGCAGGAAAGAGCCGCTTCTCCTTCCTGCCTTTGGTAGTTGCTTGTCACTTGGGATACAGGCTCCCGCCCGGCAAGAAGTTCGATACAGTTAGAAAAGACTTACCGTCTTCATGATGGATATAGAATCAGATTTCTTTGCCTACATCCAGAGTAACACGGCAGGAAAGGAATTGCAAGATTTTTTTCAATCGGATGTATCAGGCGGATGCGTCAGCGTTACTTTTCACGGGGTGCGGAAAGCATAATTGATAATTGTGCAAAACGCCGAAATTAAAAAAATAGTTATCCACTCCAAA
>OFFT01002258.1_pt1 | contig 10261 bp, 9 predicted proteins | sample 1521581 | NCBI WGS metagenome assembly OFFT01 (sample SAMEA3504084, study PRJEB24116) | mouse gut metagenome | biome: mouse gut; feature: mouse-associated habitat; material: faeces | place: Denmark | collected 2011
TGAACCCGCGTTTTAACAGATTCTGCCTGTGGGTGTCCGCAAGCACCAGCATGGAAAAGAACATACTGTATGTCTTGTGCCTCACATGGTCCGGGGCAGGCACGGCGCCTTGGATCTCCGGCTCCTTCGGGACGATCTCCCGTTTCCTTACCTGATAGGACGGCGCCTGCTCATTCCTTCCCAGCGCGCCTTTTATCTCCTCATAAGCAGTCTGGTTATCCAACCCGTATATCCTCCCATACAGGGAGAGCATGCCGCCACTTTCCCCGCACCGGTTGCACTTGAACACGTTCTTTTTAGTGTTGAGGTTGAGCTTGCCCTTTTTCTCCCCGCAGAACGGACAGTCCACATCAAGGCTCGCCGTATTTTTATGCCTGACATGCAGGTTCAAGAGGTATGCCACATCCACGATGGTAAAGGGAAAATCCTGATACATGGCGTTCCTCCTTTCCGCAGCCTGTTATAAAGCTGCTTTCTTTTTAAGGGCAGCACGATGAAGCACTGCCCTTTTTGTATTTTGATATAATTTCAATCTAACTTGCCTGCCCTAATGCCATGTCAATCAAAAACTTTGCCGCCGCACGCAGGAGGTTGTCAGGTCCGCCATAGGAGTCCACATACCACTGCAGGTTTGCGGGTTTCTCCACAGCCACCTGCCCCAGTGTCTTTCCCTTGTTATAGCCCATCGGGATCACAACGGCTGCGGCACTGTCACGGTCTAACATGGAATAGATCTGCTCCACAGGCATATCCTTTTTGATATTGGCAGCGCCTTGGGTATTCTTTCCGGCAGGAGCATTGCTTGCCGCCTGTCTTCCGGGCTGCGGCGCTGTTTTTGCTGCAGGCGCCTGCGCCGGTTTCGGCTGCGGCTGGTTACTCTGCTGCTGGTTTTGCCGTGGCTGGCTCTGCTGCACCCCGTTCCTCTGCTGCTGGTTTTGCTGTGGCTGGCTCTGCCGGTTCTGCGGTGCCATACCGCTGTTCTGTGACATGGCGGGCGTCATGCCCATCGCCTGTCCCACTTCTTCCGGCATGGGGATATAATTCTCTATCCCGTACTGTCCGGGAATTTTTTCATCCAAAAGCGCAGTACCGTTTTCCATATCCTCCCCGGAAAACATTTCGCCTAAAACTTCGCCGTCAATGCCACTTCCTGAAAGGAACTGCGGCTCAAAAGGAGCCTCCGTCACTTCCGGATCAATATCTTCTTCCTTGTCTGCAAACTGCAGCCCGAAGCCTGCATCCGAAAGCGCGCGCCCGACTGCGGCAGTTTCCGCCAGTTCCACAAATTTATTGCCAAACTGTCCGTCCTCTGTCCTGTATTTTTGCGCCAGTGCATTTGCGATGAAGTTTTCCTCCGGGTCATTGCGGTGCAGGTATATCCGTGCCTCCACAATGGCAACCTGATCCGTCAGCTTCAGGATTTTCTTCACAATCTTGCCCTCCGGATACTTCAGCCGGAACCAGAGCTTACGGAACGCCACGTCGAGATAATACTTTCCTGCCTGGCCTTCCTGCCCGATGATCCTCATGTATCTTCTGGGATCAAATCCCTCCACTTTGTTCAGATTGCGGATTTCCTCCACCTCGTCGTACATATACGCTGCATTTACTGTTGTTTCTCCCATTTGTTTTCTCCTTCCTTTCCGGGAAGGGGTACATAGAATAAGTACCAGCCTTCCCCTGTTTTCCTTGAATTTTTATGAAATTTTTTAATTTACCTTACACAAGAAACCTGCACATGAAATTGTCAAAGCTGTCATAATCGCTCCAATCTGCAGTTTCAGGTTCATCCTCCGCCATGGTGTTCCACAACTTCTTCAGGTCATTGTCGTACCCGGATGTATCCGCATCAAGCCCGTGGTGCAGGCAGTATGCCGTCCACAGACAGCGAAGCTGGTCACGAATGAGTTCTTCATCAAAACAGCCCTGCCGGACAAATTCCTTCAGGTATTCCATTTCAGCCTCCCGGCTGACCGTTCCCTGCAAGGATTCGATGATCCGCGCAGCGGCATGATAGCCGTCCCGCCGCAATATATCCAGTTGAAACCGGATGTCTGCTACATTCTTCATTTTTGCTCCTTTCTTCAGCACCTGTTATGATGCCGTTTCCATACACAGCATGAGCTGTCCGTCCGCTCCTTCTATCAGCCTGACATTTTCAGGCGGATGTTCTAAGGTGACGGCAGCCATTCCCTGTTTTTCCGCATCCCCGCTGTCTTCCTGTCTCTCTCCTGCTTCCCCCGACGCAAAGCGCCAGTGGTTCAGATAGTAAAACAGGGTACACCATACTTCGTTATCCGGATGGGGAAACGGCTTTGCAAGACTGTCCCCGATCACCACGATGGCGGGACATCCCAGCAGGGACATCTGTATGTAGCACATCATGGCTGCGGTGCGGTCAATATCCTGTGCCACGAACAGCACATGCTTCTGGTAATTGATGCCATGTTTTCTTGCCACATTTGCAAAGGCAATCAGCATGGCGCCCGCGCCGCATGCAGGATCGTTTACACTGATATAGCGCCGTTCCTTCAGCATTTCATCCGCTTCTGAATCCGTAAACTGTATTTCCGACATAAATTCACAGATATGGTAGGGCGTGAAAAACTGCCCCTTCTGCTCCTGATGCAGCTCAAGATGATGGTACAGGCTGCCCAGAAAGTCCTGCTCCGGGTTATCGCTCAATGCCAGCACTACAAGGTGTAACATCTGCGGGAAAATCTCCCGTTCCTCCTCCCGGTAGCCGCTTAGGATGGCGTGGTATTTTTCCTCCCGCTCCTCTTTTTCCGGCGTTGGTATTACATTTGCCAAGGAAATCGCAGACAGGCTCAGGAAATCATTCCATACCTGCCATCTGGAGTAGCGGAAAGCAAACTGATCCATCAGGGTACAGAACTCCTTTTTATAGTCTCTTTTATCCATACTGCAGCCCCCTATCCGGCAAGCTGGCTGACACGGATCTCAAAATCCGCATCAATGCTGCCCTCCCTGACGATGATGCTGTCTTTTCCGCCGCTTATGATCTTCAGCCCGGTAAGCACAACGGCATCCTCGATATTGGAAATGAGCCTTTCCTTTTCCATAAACTCATCCTGACAGTTACAGTTCCCACAGCCGCACTCGGAAAGCGTGCAGCGGTACTGCCGGCCGACTTCCGGTGTGGATATGTACGGATCACATACCTTGTATCCATGCTTATTGAGTACAGTCACGGCTTCCTCAAACACCTCCCTGATAATTGCAATGTTCCACGGGAACTTTTCTTCTGCCTCAGCCGTACTTATTTCCAGAAGCTGCATCAGATACCAATAGGTCTGCGTATCGATCCAGTCTGCCCTTTCTGTCATCTTCTGGTTCATTTCCACTTCCCCAGTTTTCATTTCTTCTGTTTTTTTCTCCATATCATCCATTTTTGCTATGCTCCTTTCAAGTTCTGCAGGCTTGACCTGTAAGGCACAAACCCTCCACCTATAAATTGATTACTTCCTGCCGGTATCCGCTGTTTTCAGGCTGCTTTCCCTTTTCCTCCAGCACCTGGCTGTATTCCCTGATGACGCGCTCCCCAAGGCGGGTATTGCGCTGGTCACACTCCGTATTGTGGATGGCGGTACAGACAGCCCTTTTACTGCCGATGATGGCGACCTGTACGCCTGCCCTTGTGATTGCGGTGTAGAAGATATTGCGCCGCAGCATTTTGTAAAACATGGGCAGCCACGGCAGGATCACCATCGGGTATTCGCTTCCCTGGCTTTTGTGGACGGTCGTTGCATATGCGTGTTCCACCATATCCAGTTCCTCACTCCCGTATTTCACGAAACGTCCTTCCGAAAATTCCAGCTCCGCAACCTCCGTTCCATCTTCATCCATATAAATATCCCTGATGTATCCGATGTCACCATTGCTGATCTGGTTCTTGTTTTTGTTATGGATGATCCGGTCTCCCAGACGGAAGGTGCGTTTCCCGGAATAAATCTCCGGCTTTCCCTCCTCCTTCGGGTTCACCATCTCCCATAACCTTTCATTCAGCGCATTTACACTGGCTTCCCCGGTCTTGCGGTAGGGCGTCAGCACCTGCACCTTGTCCATGCCAAACGCATCCACGCTGGCACGGTACAGCTCCTGCACTTTCTCCGCAGCCTCTGCCGCGCTCCCCGCAGGGATAAAGGAAAAGCCTGCACCGTAATCCAGCGCCGCGTCATTTTCCTGCATCCGCTTTGCGTTGGCAATGATACGGCTCCCTTCCGCCTGACGGAAGATCGTGTCAAGCACCGTGACCGGGATCACGCCGCACTGAACCAGCTCGCGGAATACATTGCCGGGTCCCACACTGGGAAGCTGGTCCACATCCCCCACTAGCACCAGACGGCTCCCCGCCCGGATATGGGCAAAAAAGATGTATGACAGCCTCATATCGGACATGGTAAACTCGTCCGCTATGATGAAGTCTGCCTCCAACATTTCCTCCAATTCTTCACTGTCCTCGTCACTGGTAAGCCCAAGCGCGCTGTGCATCGTCATGGCGTCCTGCCATCCCGTGCTCTCCGCCATCCTGCGGCTTGCCCTGCCCGTGGGCGCTGTCAGCAGCACGCTGCCGCCGCCCAGTTTCTCATGGACATAGAGCAACACCTTCTGTACCGTGGTCTTTCCTGTTCCGGGTCCTCCGGTAATAATGCTGACCGGATGGCGGAACGCCTTCCTGACGCCCTCCTCCTGTTTCGGGGAAAGGCTGATGCCAAGTTCTTTCTGTGCCTCCGCCAGAAGGAAGGTAATATCCTGTTCCTCCTGCTTAGCCGTAAGCAGGGATACCAGCCTTTTTGCTGCGCCGCACTCATAGCCGTACATATTCGCGGGATACAGGGCGCCGCTTTCATAATACATACGCTTATCCCTTACCAGTTGGTAGAGCACCTTGTAGACTGCCATCTCCGTGACGGCCTCCCCCTGGTAGCCTTTATTCAGTTGTTCATATACTTTTCTCTGGAACTGCTGCTTGTCCTGAAACAGATTTCCTTCCTGCATATCCTGTTCCATGCAGTACCAGATACAGCCCTCGATCCGCAGGGGATCGTCAGGCTTTCCCTTATTGGCTTTTGCAATCTCATCCACGGTCAGAAAACCGAAACCGCTGATCTTACAGAGCGCAAAGGGCTGGTTCTTTACGGTATCCAGCGCCGCATTTCCAAATTCCTCATAGATTTTCTGTATCTTTTTGGGCGTCACCTTAAAAGGCGTAAGGTAAGCAGCAAGGTCGCGCATGGCATGGCTGCCCTGATAGGATAAGAGGATGCCGTCCAGCTTTTTGCGGGTAATGCCTTTGATCTCCAGCAGGCTGTCCGAATAATTGTCCAGCACATCAAAGGTTCTTGTACCGAACTTCTCCACGATCAGCTCCGCCATCTTCGGTCCGATACCCTTTATCATGCCGGAGGACAGGTAGCCCCTGATCCCTTCCTTTGTCTGGGGTAAGATTTCCTCATAACTCTCGACCTGTAACTGCAGTCCATACTTGTTCCTTACCCAGTTTCCTGTAAGCTCCGCTTCCGTTGTCTCCGTATCCGGCAGACCCGTACCCGTCGCTGTAAACCGGGTGCCCTTTCCTTTATAATTTGGATCTTTTGCCGCTTCCGGGACTTCCGTGCTCTCCGTGTGGTACACGAAAATACAGTACCCATTGTCCTTATTGTGAAATATTTCTTTTACAAATCTGCATTTCATCCGTTCTCTCCTCCTGCGTTATTTTCGCCAGTGCAATGCCGCCGGCAGATTCGACCAGGGCATAGGCAGGGATATCCAGCTCCCCTGCCAGTCTGATCTCGCCCCGCATCCCGCTGCTGATCCGGCTGCCGCACACAACGATGGCTTTGCTCAGTTTCAGCAGGTCAAGCCCGAAGGCAAGCGCCGCTTCCCTCTCCTCCGGGATGTTGTCATCCAGATATTCCGGAAGGAAGCTGTGGGGCGCGATTGCCCTGCACCCGGTAACGCCGGATACAAGACCTGCATAATACGCCGCTTTCTCCATGTTCTTCCGTATCCCCTGCTCTGTCGGTGCCGACAGCGGAGAACAGATATATACAAGGTCATTCTTCTTCATCAGGCCGCTCCTTTCACCTTGACGGAAAACCTCCTGCTCTCCGTCGTATTCACATAGTCATCATAGACATCCGGGTGCTGCACCTTTAAGCGCTCCAGCCCCTTTTTGTCAATGCCCGTGCGGTAGGCGGGGTTATAGGAAACCACATATTCCTCACTGCCGTTCCGTAAAACGCCGGTACAGCTTGTTCCCATCTTCTCCACGATCTCCGCATAGGCTTCCTTCATCTTTTCCTCCAGCTTCTTTGCCTCGCTGTCATACCGCGCCTTCTGCTCTTTCAGCTCCATGTACTTACGGATGCTGCCAAGATGCTTACGGCCCAGTTTGACCTGTTCCGCGTCCTTGTCCGCCGGTCCTAGCTTTCGCCGCAGGCTTTCGAGGATCAGGTCACCGTCCGCTTCCACATAGGGAGGCGGCGTTTTTGTGAGGACATGATTCTCCCAGAAGTCCCGTTCCAAAGCAATCAGTTCTTCTTCATAAGCCATGTCACGGTCGATACGGCGGATGATTGCCTCGTCTTCCGAATTTCCGTAAAGGCAGCAGAAGTAGACCCGGTCAATGTTCATGACCGCCATGTAGTGCCGCCCCTGCGATTCATAGATGATAGGAACGATCTCCTCGCCGTTGTACCACCAGTTATCCTTGGCGTTATGATTCGTGGTTTTGATCTCAAGGATGGCTGTTGTACCGTCCGGCAGTTCCACCATATAATCCAGATCTGCCAGCATCCAAGGATATTGGGGATGCCGGAACATGAATGGCCGGCGGTAGATCTTATAGCCCGTCTTATGAGCGAAGATCTTGGCAACCAACGGCTCCAGCAGAGTTCCAACCTCCAACTGGACCCAGTTTTCGGCATCATCCGCTGTGACGATATTCAGCTTGTCATAGTAGAGATCCCGCCCCGTACGGAATGGTGAAATTCCGAGAACGGCAGCGGCGTCACTTCCGCCAATGCCCTTGCGCCGGTATTCCAGCCATTGCTCACGCGGCAGATCTTCTGTGCTGACAAGAATTTGCGGAGCGTAACACGCTGCGTTTTCCATAGATACATTCCTCCTCGGCTTCATATCCGATGCACGGCTTATTCAAAAGCCGTTTTTTTCTGTACCTGTGGTACGGCTGAGGCGAGCATCGTGGATGACCTCCGGGTTTCCATTTTCGTCTGAATTTCATTTTCTTTTTCCACCTTTCTTGATGATATATCCTCAAAGCCTTACGGCATTTGGGCGCAAAAAAAGCGGGAACAACGATTCTGGTAAAAACCAGTGTGTTTGCCCGACAGCAAACACTCGTCATTCCCGCAGCATTGGGGTGTTACTACCCCGTAAAATAAAAAGCCAGCAGCGGCCGGCCTCTCATGGCGCAGCAATACTACTGACAAAAACGTACAAACCTGACAACGTGCACAGGTGGATCGCTCCACACACAGGCCAATCGACCCATGCCCCAAGCAGGGGAAATTGTGCAAACTCATTTACAGGCAAAGCGTAACACAATATATTGTATAAGTCAATACGCAAATACTATATTTAGATTTTTTGAGATGTATGCAAAAAATACTGACAGAGTCTTGTATTTATTTTATGAATGGTAAAAGCCATCCGCTCCGCACCTTGAAATCGCCCTCAGAGATAAGGAGGGCTACATAGATTCGTCCGGAAGTTATACAGGACCGGCTGACAGTATGCCTTTGCGTACCTGCCGGGGAAGTGCCGCATAGCGGCAGCCTGCAAATACGCGGCCTGAAGTGAGGGCGCAGGAAATGGTCCGGAAAGCGAATTGACTTTCAATAAAATTATGCTTGGCAATCGTTGTTGTGGAGAGTATAATATGCCTACCCTGCTAAACAATTAGGGAAGGAGGTACTTACTGCAATCTATAGCGGTTTCCAAGCTGCAAGGAGGTATTATTTTGTCTGACCAAAATTGCGGCAACAGTGTTCAACGCACCTACACCGTCGAACAGGTCTCTCGAATCCTTGGGATCAGTCTCCGCAAGACTTATTACCTATGCGAGCACACAACTGATTTTAAGGTCATTCGGCTTGGGAAGCGGTGCCTGCGCATTCATAAAGAGTCTTTTGATTCTTGGTTCAATGCGTTGGATCAGGCATAGAGCATCGAACAAGAAAGGAACCGTTATGGCAACATATACTATTCGCGGAACATCTCACAACATCGTCTACACCTATAAGACGATTGACGGAAAACGCAAACAGCAATGGGAATCCTATTCCTCGGAGTTGGAGGCGATACAGCGCAAAGCCTACATCGACTATCTCCAAGCTCAAAATAGGGCATCTGATATTACTCATGAGGCTGCTGAGTATCGCCGCAAAAAGGCCATTGAGAAAACAGCTCAAAAAATCGCCGCAGAAAATGCAGCAGTTGTTGTCGAGCCTCCGTCCATCGAAACTGAAGACAATATGAGCAAGACCTACCGAGAATTCATGGAGCGCTTCTTGCCAATCTATGCAAGGAAACGGAACCTCTCCCCCAAGACCTACGACAGCTACCGTCAAAATCTGGAAACTCACATATACCCTTATTTCGGTGATTGGATCATGAGCTCTATTACGAGCAGCGCTATTGACGGATTCATTGACTATCTTTTTCAAAAGCCATGCCGTGGAAGCAAAAGTTATGGCAAACGCGTTTCGGAGATTCCGACTCTGAGCTCTGGAACCGTAAAAAAGTGCTATAACATTCTTACTCTTGGCTTTGAAACAGCAAAACGATGGAACTATATCTCGGAAATTCCCAACACCAAAGGTCCGTCTGAGCACTACAAGAAGCGCAAAGCCTGGTCTTCTGAGCACATCTCAAAAATTCTCGACCAAATTCAGGATGATCCCATTCTCCATCTCTCGGTACATCTCGCTTTTATTTGTTCACTCAGAGCGGGGGAAATTGTTGCAATCGATATTAACTCAATCAACCTTAATGAAGGCAGCATGTGGATCTCCCAGATTCTCGAGCGCGTCTCTGACGAGTCTCTCAAAACTCTTTCCAAAGAAAAAATAGCTAAAGTTTTTCCAAAGCAGTTTTCTAACGCTAAAAGCCGCCTTGTCTTAAAAACGCCGAAGACGGAGGGCAGTTTGAGAAAACAGTATCTAACACGTCCACTGGTTCAAGAAATCAAAGAGCGCATTGCGGAAATCAACAAAGCGAAAGAGCTCCTTGGTCCAGAATATCAGGACAACGGTTTTCTGATCTGTCAGTCTGATGGACGCCCTGTTGATCCAAATAATCTCTGCAAGTCCTTTAAGGAATGGCAGAGTACAATGAATATCACAGATCAAATTGATCTTCAGGGCCTACGCAAGTCAGGGCAGATGCACAAAATCAGATTGACGAAAAACAATTATCAACTTGTCGCTGCTAATGCTGGGCAATCCCCCGAAGTGCTTATGCATCATTACAAAGATGTATGTTGTAAAGGGTGAATGTGAGATTTCGCCTAATACAACATAGCGGCTTGCTCGTTTGTGGTGAATGACGGTGCTATGGGAGGGGGTGATACCAATATCCGCACAACTTCGAGCGACAAATTGTCGCTCGAAGTATATCCGGGGGGCGGTGTCATGTTTTTTGAAATGGGACTGTCATGCCATTAGCCTGTTTTTTTAGATTTCGCCCATAATATACTTGGGAGAACGATGGTATTCGCTTGTCAGAAACGTGAGCGACAAAATGTCGGTCACGTTACACCAAAATCAAGTGTGCATTCTGCACTTCTGATTTCATCTTGCATTTTTGCAATTTTTCAGAACAGAACGGCCTAATCTTGCATTATCGCCATATTTTTGCGGTCATGGCCAATTTGACCGTATAATAGAGATGGGCGAACAAACCGGGCCGCTCCAAGAAATTTTCTAAACCTTTTTGAAAATGGTTCCGCCATACCCCCGGTTTTTCTCCTATAAGTGAGAGGATGATTTGGATGCTGTGAAAACTAACGTCCTTTCACGACAAAAGTACATAGGCACTCAAGCCAGCTTTCGACTGCAAACGACATTACGCAGCCGGGGGCTGGCTTTCTGTGTGCCTGGAACATCCACCACCATCATACTACGGGTTGCGTCCTACCGCAAGAAAGGAAGGCCAATATAGCTACAATTCAACCAGCAGAGGCGAAAACTGCCACCATTTACCGCCGCATCGGTTC
>OFFT01002260.1_pt1 | contig 10260 bp, 13 predicted proteins | sample 1521581 | NCBI WGS metagenome assembly OFFT01 (sample SAMEA3504084, study PRJEB24116) | mouse gut metagenome | biome: mouse gut; feature: mouse-associated habitat; material: faeces | place: Denmark | collected 2011
GAGGCGGCGAGGAGCGGAAAAAACACCTTTTATACGCTGAGCAAAGCCGGACAGCGGTATTGCGCGGAGCGGGCGGAGAAGTCCGCCGCGCTGACCAGAACCCAGTGGATCGAGTGGACGCTTCGAAGGCTGGCAGAGAGTGAACCGGACACAGGGCGTGTCCCCGTCCTGCGCGGAGGAGACCGGGCGCAGGTGCTGGTAGACGGCATCCGGGCGGGGGAATTCCGGGCCCGTGAGATTCTGGAGATTGAGCATCGGAAATATATAAATCTGGAGAAGATTCCCGACATGGCTCCGCGGGGCCGTGACCTTGCCGGGGAATTTTCTGTAAATCTGCTGTTGGGCGAGCTGGATCGGGAGAATACCACCATTGCGTAAGGGAGGGCCTGACAACCGAAAGAGGTATATTTATGGCAATTGAAAATATAAAAGAGCTGCGGCAGCGCCTTTGCGCAGGCCTGTACAGCATCTGCGAGGAGCTGGTCTCATTTGCGGAGGGCTGCGGTCCGGAAGACGGTCCCTGTCTGCTGAGAGAATTTCTGGAGGAGATCACCATATCCGACCTGATCGGAGAGGAATTGACCGAGGAATTTCTGCAGATTCCCCCGGGGCGCCAGGAGGGCCTCCAGGAGTGCCTGACGCTGGAAAACCGTCTGGTGTCCAATCTGACCCAGAGCCGTGTGTCTGTGGAGGAGTTTTACCGTTCCCTCTGGGAGAAGATGAATGACAGCACCCTGATTACCGACAGCTATGGAAGGGCGGCCTTTTTGTTCTTCCTGCGGATTGACAGCCGCATCCCCTACTTTGAATTGGACGAGGGATGTGTGATGGAGGACGGGCGGTACAAGGAGTTGGTGGATAAGATCCAGCCCGCCATCGCCAAGGGGTCTTTTATTCTCAGCGCAAATCTGAAATATAAGACCCAGAGAGCCTCTTTGCTGATGGATGTGGCCAATGGATTGGAGAATGAGGAGGAGCGGATTGTCTTCTGGGCGGTCCTGCTGGGACGTTGCCGGGCGGTTCAGCAGCTGCAGCGGCAGATTTCCCAGACCTGCGGAAAGGAGTCCCGGAACGGTACGGCTCCGGGCAAAACCCCGCCGGAAATACAGGCACGGTGATTTTTCATCCGCTGGCGGGAGAACCGTTGGCTGATGAAATTGCATGAAACGGCCCCACATTGTGGGGACCCTGATAAAGAAGTTTTCCTGGCGGGAGACAGCCGCATGATGCGAGAGCGTCATGCGGTTGTCTCTTTCTCATACTTGCTATATTCCGGGGACAAATCAATCTCCCCAATGAACGTATAATGCACGTCGATCCGCTGTACCCGGTGTCCGCTGGACTTGTCCGGGGCGTGAACTACCACCTTCTCTACAAACTCCCGCAGGATTGCCGGTGTCAGTTCAGTGGGCTCGGTGTACTTCTTTACAATTTTCAGAAAGCTCTTAACATTGACGGCCTGGGTTTCGGCGGCATTTACGATAACCCGGAGGTTTCCAACAGACTGCTTCAAGTCCGCCTGTTCCTTCTCGTAGCCCTCGGACAGCTTCGCAAACCGTTCGGCGTTCAGCTTGCCCATAACGTGGTCCTCGTAGAGCCTCTGGATGATGGCGTCCAACTCATTGATCCGCCGCTCCTGCTTTTCCAGGGTCCGCTTGGCCTGTTCCTGCTCCGCCCGCTGTACGGCGGTTTTGTTTTCCATGACACGCCGTACAAACTCGTCCTCGTCCTCCTGGGCATAGGCCACTACCCTTTGCAGGTTTTGAAGCACCAGCCGTTCCAGGACCACGGCCCGGATATAGTGTGCAGAGCAACCTTTCTTCCCCCGATAAGTGGAACAGGTATAACATTCCTGTTCATGTGTCCATGCGGCCGCCCGGCAATGGTACAGCTTTGCGCCGCAGTCGGCGCAGTATGCCAGCCCGGAGAACATTCCCATTTTCCCCATTTTTGTGGGGCGGCGGCGCTGCTCCCTGGCCTTCTGCACGATCTCCCAGGTTTCCGGGTCAATGATGGCCTTATGGGTATTTTCAATAATCACCCATTTCTCCGGGGGATTGGCAATTTTCTTCTTGGACTTATAGGAGAGCTTGGCCGTCTTGAAGTTAGTCGTACGGCCCAGGTAGGAATCCTGCTCCAAAATGTCCGCTACGGTATCAGATACCCAGCGACACGGGTCATCTGGATGATAGTGGCGGGTTCGGCCTGTACGCTGAAATTCAATGGTCCCCGGTGTGGGGATTCCCCGCTCTTTCAGTATCCGGGCAATTTTGCCGGGGCCGTTGCCCTCTACGCATAACTGGAAAATCAGCTCCACCACCGGCGCGGTTTCCTCGTCAATCAGAAGATGGCCGTCCTCGGCCCTGGTGTAGCCATAGGGGGCATTAGTTGACAGCCGTTGGCCGGACATTCCCTTATTACGGAATACAGCCCGAATCTTTTTGCTCGTGTCCTTCGCGTACCATTCATTTATGATGTTGCGGAAAGGCGTGAAGTCATTAGAGCTTTGATCTTCGCTGTCCACGCCATCATTGACGGCAATGAAGCGGACGCCCATCTCGGGAAAGCGGATTTCCGTATAAAGTCCGACCTCCAGATAGTTCCGGCCAAACCGGGACATATCCTTGACCACGACCATACCGACAAGCCCGGCCTCAATATCCGCCAGCATTTCCTGGAACCCGGGGCGCTTGAAGCTGGTGCCGGAATACCCGTCATCTTTGTAAATCTTGTAGTTGGCGATGCCGTGGTCTCTAGCGTACTTGGTGAGGATTTCGATTTGATGGGCAATGCTGTTGCTGTCCCCTTCGTTTTCGTCATCACGGGAGAGGCGGACGTAAAGGGCCACCCACTTCTCAACCAGCTTTTGTAGGACCGCCATTATCGCCCACCTCCAAACAGCGCCGCAATGGGCAGCGCAAGAGTAATCGGACGATCCGGTGTGATCTGCTCCTTAATGGAGTACAGGCCGACATGATGCCGGGGCAGAAACTTTTCAATCCATTCGCTGATAATGATGTAGTCCCTGGAAAGGCGCGTCAGGTCAAAAAGGATAAGGACCGCTACCTTGCCGGACCGAATGTCAGTTTCCAGCTTCGCAAAAGCCGGGCGCGTCTCATCATAGGCGCTGAATCCGCAGTCAGAATAAATGCGGATGTTTGTCAAGCCGTGTCCCTGCGCGTACTCGGACAGAGCGGTTTTCTGCTGGGAAATTGCCGTTTCCATATCATATTTTCCGCTGCCAATGCGGATATAAATCGCTGTGATTTGCTCGAACTGCCTGTTCATCATAGCCTCCAATCCGGCAGTCACCGTTTCTTGCCTTGTGACACTTATATTATAGCAAATGTCAAGAAAAGCGTCAAATTTTGCAGGAAGTCAGCAGGTTTTCCGCTTGGTTTCCTTGTCAAGTAAACGCTTGATTTTTTCAGAAACAGTGACGCCGCTGGCGGCGAAATATCCATTCACGATGTAAGTCGTGCTGCCAATTTTGATTTCTTCAACATCGGTCTGTCTGCTCAAATTCTTATCAGCCAATGCGAACACCCTTTCTTTGGATTCGCGTCTCACCATGGGATTTATTTTTGAGGGGTTCACGCTTTATAGAATTGTGTCCCACGGTGGGATTTATTGTTGGTAGGGACCACCGTACAAATAGTGTACGGTTTTTATGGGCATAAATCGGACGGCTGGCGGCTCACCAGCTCCACGGGCCTCTCACCCCCGCGTGGTTCTCACGCGGCCCTACCCATTGCCTGCGACGCTTTGAACGCTCGGACTGTGGCTGTAAGGGAGTCTCAATGTCCTGTCCGCGTGTCGTTGCCCGCAAGGTGCCGCCCTTACTTTCCGGCGTGATAGGTGTCGCTCGGCTTTTCCCCGTAGGGGAAAAGTGTCATGGCGCATCCGCCGTGTAGCTCGGCGCGAACAGATCGTATCCGTTGCCCTATGCTGCGCCGCCGTTATCTTGCGGGCTTTCTTTGTCAAGGTTCAGCAGATCGGGCGGTCAGAACGGGGAAAGGGTAAGCCGTTCCAACGGGCCCGCCTCGTCAGCTCGTGGTGACGATGGCTTGAATGAGCTTGATTTCCAGACGGCGCTTCATGTACTCGTCCAGGCACTCGTGGGGAAGTCCGCCTGCGTCATAGAGCTTCCGGGTACAGAGCTTGTTTATGTAGCCTCCGTAGTACCGCAGAATCTGCTCCGTGGCTTCGGCGTCTCCGGCCTGGGCCGCATGGATCACCGAAAGGGGCAGCAGCTCTCTGCCCTTGTGATGGGGCCGTTTCATTTGCTTTCAACCTCCCTCCGGCATCAACGCCGTCAATTTCGCCCGAAGTTCCTCCAGGGATTTCGTCCTGCGCCGCTGTACGGCGCTTCTGGACATTCCCAGGAGGCCGCCGATTTCCTCATCCGTCAGGTCCAGCACACAGCGCAAAATCAAAATGCTCTGCTCCGTGGCGGGCAGGCCAGCGAAGGCGTCGGCCACAAGCTCGTTGTCGATCAGCAGATCATACCCATGCGAGGAAAACACATGGCTGTCGCTGGGGTAGTGGTCCACCGTGGAGAGCTTGTCCATTTCCTCCTGCGGAACAGCGTCCAGCGAAGTCTCATGCCTCCGCTGGCGGCGCAGGTCCCGCATATGGTTCCGGGCCTCGTTTCGCAGGACCGCCTTGCAGAATGCGTCAAAGCGGACCCGCTCGTCATGGTCGCGGGGGATCGAATCCAATTTCTCACCCCCTTTCGTTGGGGGATAAGGTGGTCCTCTCCCTTTCCGCTACCAAGACACCGCCGCTGTCCTTCGCTGCCCGCTAAATGGGCCCTTTTAGAAAAATATTTTTGGGAATCTTTAGTTAGCGGCGAAATTCGACAAAAAACGCCCGGCAGGTTTGTAACCAGCCGGGCGAAATATAAAGTAAAGTATCTTTTTCCTACATCGTATAGTTTATACCAAAGAGCACATTGTCCCCTCGTCAGAAATAAGATTTTTTTGATAGGAAAACCATGATTTTCCTGCAAAAATGTGAATCTACCATAACGGCATCCTCCAATGCCGTCGGCCTCTATTTACAAGATAGATGAAAGCGGCGGCTTCGATTTCTCAAAAGCCGCCGCTCAATATAATAAGGCATGACCATTTTCTGCTGTACAACGGCTTTTTTTCTTTTGCCGTTGCGCGGCAGATAGGTGAATGGTAATTCTAATGATTTTGTAAAAGAGTGAATTGAAGAAAAAGCGTCATTGCGGTTTCGTTTTGATTTAGGCAATCAGCTTTGTCAACGCGCGGAATATAAACTATAAACCGTAAGCAAACCACATATTGCTTTATTTTCAAATTTAGATATAAAGTATAAGATGTGGTTAGGTGATACAAATATGGCAAATATTCAAGAATGCCCTGGTTTTGAAACATTCGGTGAGGATGTCAGGGCTGCACGGAATGAAAAACGATTGTCCCGGCAAAGGGTTGCGGAAATGTTAGGCATTTCACCAGTATATCTTGCCAACATTGAAAATGACCAAACCATTCCTAGCTTGCCGGTTTTGATTCAACTTACCAAAATATTCGGTTTACCAATGGAACGTTATTTTAATCCTGCGATTTTAAGTGATGAAAGCGAGCAACGCCAACGGGTGATCCATAAGGCCAGAATATGCCCGGAACAGTATTTATCTGTGGTCGAGGGTGCCTTGGACGGCGCTATTAGGAGCGAATAGAATACCGCTAAAATGAATCTCATGGTGGGGTTTGATTCCGGGTAGGAATCGCGTCCCACCATGAGATTTATTTTTGGCCCTTAATCGTCGTTAATCAGGTTTGCCTCTTCCTCCCGAAAAGCTGCCGCGTATATTTGATCTGAAGCATAACCAGTAGTTTACTTGATTTTACCAGGAATATCGGGTAGAAACAGAAGATGCTGATTGTTGACATTTTCATTTGTCTTTGCATCTCGGCAAAATCTTCACAATGCCGTGGCAAGAACGTCCTTGACCTCATCAGGTTGCGATATTTTAAGAAAATTCCTGATATATCCCCAGCAGTTCACGGGCATAGGCGTATATGCTTGGTCCGTACTTCGGGTAATGAGAGGAATTGGAGGCAGAAGCGATAAAGTTTTGGATTCCACTGATAAAATCCCGCTTTTTCGAGACGTCCCCGCAGTCCATTCCGCAGGGCAGCACGCTCCCGGCCTGACCAGGAAACTTCGTCTGATATGCCCCGGTACGGCAGAGCCAGCGGTTCAGCGCCGCCAACTCCGCATAGGAGGCGTTGTGAGGGTCAATGTCACGGATATGACAGGTGAAATCGAACTCCCCACTGCTGGCCGTGCCCCGGATGCGAACGATGGGGTCCTCGTCCGTAGAATCAGCGGTAAACTCCGCTTCGTAGGTCTGCGGATTCGCGCCGCCCACGCCGCCGCTGCAAAGGATATTTTCACCCATCCTCAGAAAAAAGTCCGGGCCTTGGATAAAACGATGCACAGGCTTTTCCTGTTCCGCCGTCAGGCTCTCCGAAAAGGCGGAGGGGCCGGAGGCCGGGCGGGACCGCCGCGGCAGCGTGGTAGCATCCGGCATTGCAAAATTGAGAAGCGCCCCAATGTTCATGCGCGTCCTCCCCGCTTGTCGGCGAACAGATCCGCCGACAAAAGACCCTTGATCAGATTGGACACCCGGCCGCAGGCAGACGCCTGATCGTAGATCGGGGAGACGTCCTTGTATTTGGGCGTCCCGTCAGGGTTCAACTCCCGGGACAGCTCGGCGCCCCATTTCTTCAGAGAGAAGGCCCACTGATCCAGGTAATCCAGGGGATTCCCCGGCCACTGGTTGATCCGGTCCAGAGTGTCCCGCATGTCCGCCGAGGTCGGGAAGGGGTTGTTCACATCCCCCAGAGGCACCAGATGGAACATCATGTCGGTTCCCTGGTAATCCGTGTCGCTGACGGCTCCCATGGCGTTCAGCTCGTGCATCAGGTCCATCCACTCCACCTTGGAAATGTTGTTCGGGCTGTCTTTCAGCCGCTGCAAGGTCTTTTTCGCCCCGCTGGTGAGCTTGGAGACGATCTCCTGATTTTTGCCGGACAGAAGGTCCGAGAAGTCCACCGAGGGCCCGTCCGGGTTGACTCCCGCGGGCTTGTATTTTCCCCACTCCGAGGAGGGAATCCCGGTGTTATTGACGATGTAATTTACTCCAGCATCCATGTGATGTTCTCCTTTTCCGTTGTTCTGTTTAAATCCAGCCCCGGGCCATGGCCTCGGCCCCGGTGATAAAGTCCGGGTAATCATCCTCCCGGAAATCCTTTGCCCAGGAGAGAAGGTCCTCCAGTCTGTGGAATCCCGCCATGGGGGCCTCGTCGAAGCCGTGGAGCCATGCGGCTTTGGAATCCGGGTCCACAGAGGTCTGAAAGACTCCGCTTTTCATATCCAGCCGGACCATCGTAGTGCCCTCGGCGCAGCGCAGTCCCTTTTCGCTGAGGATACCCAGCTCTTTCATGGCGTCCAGCGCGTCGTAGATTTCAAAGGCGGACAGGTCCCCGGCGTAACGTTTCTGGAGAAACGTCAGGTTCTCCTCCGTCCAGCCCTGGGAATCCGGGAGAATCGCCTCCGGCTGCCCGGCTTTCCAGGCCCGGTAGTCGTCTTTGAACTGCATATACACGGAGTCCAGCATCCGGCCCGGCGGCAGTTCCCGCATCTTCTGCCGCTGGCGATCCACATCCAGATACTTGTCGAAAGCGGATTTCTGACCGTCCCCCTGAGCCGTCCGCCGATTTTCCATCCCGGAATAGGGAGAGACACGGGTCATAAGATTACTTGGGATGTTCATGCGCATATCCTCTTTTCTTTTTTCAAGTTACGCTTGGCGTCCATACAAGCGCGTCATAGATCCATCTCCCTTGTAACTCGTACTCCGTTACGTTTTGAGTTTGTATTCCCTTACCATTTTTATGGTATCACCGTGTCAATATTTTGTCAACATAAATTTTCAATGACATTAAAAATTAAATATCGATTACTTTCTGACAGGCGCATATTGACGAAAGCGAAAAATGTTATATAATGATTCTCACAGGTTTTTAAGGCTTTCCCATTTTTTAGGGAGGATGTGATTACCTCTGTCTAAAAACAATTCTGCCCAGGGCATCGAGGAGAATTTGAAACGGGCCGTTGCGGAAATGCTTGTTCTTGCTATGCTGAACAGGGAAGATATGTATGCCCATCAGATTTCGCAAAATCTGTATGAGGGTTCTGGGAACAGATTGAACATCGTGCCTCCATATATGCTTCTCTACCGGCTTATGGAAAATAACTATGTTCAGGACCTGCATAAGTCAACCGCTCCAGACGGGCGGAGGCGGCAGTATTATCAAATCACCGAAGCGGGACGGCGCTATTTGATGGAGTTAATTGCGCGTTATAACGACTTTATAGAGGGGGTCACATTATTATTGACGGAAGGGGGGGGCAAATAATGAATAGAGCCGCTGACCAATATAAATTGCGCGTGAAACGCTTCCTTTTCTGCGGCAGAGCTGACAAAAATCATCTTCTTAACCAACTCACAGACATGCTGGACGACTTTCAGCAAGCAAAGCCGGAAGCGGATTACACCGAGTATGTAGCTACCTTTGGTGAACCTGCTACGTGTGCCACAGAATTGCTTTCGAGTTTGGGAGAGTCAAAATTTAAAGCTATCCGCAAGAAACGTCTTTTGGCCCGCCGCAGCATATATGTAGCAATTTTGGTCGTATTTGTTCTTATATCATCTCTTTTGTATTATAAGTACTATCAATCACTTTACTTTAACGAGGATACAGTTGTGGTGATAGGACCAGCAACCCGAATAACCGAGGAAGAAGCAGAGGCAGCCTTTGAACGAACCCCTGTAGACGCCCATTCTGACGGAGGAACAGAAAAATGAAAAAAATTTGTGCTTTGTGCCTGACTATAGCAATTTTGTCCACAATAGCAACTTTGGCGTATGCCGCTGAACCTGAAAAGAATGTTGTTGATTTAGGCGATGGCTTTTATATGGTGGAGACAATCACGCAATATTCTATACACCGCGCAAATGATACTGTTTCAGCGAACAAAACTGGCAGCGTGTTTCACGGATCATCATTAGTAGGAACTGCAACGTTAACTGCAATTTTTGATATTTCCGGTTCCGATGCCCGTGCCATAAGAGCTACTGTCGAAGGTACAGGATATGAGGGAGGAACCTATGTCCGAGGTGTTGGCAGCTGTTCTGGCAATACAGCTTTTGGTACTGCATATTTTAAATTTGATGGTATTGATAAGCGGTTATCCCTTTCTATCGCATGTTCATCAGATGGCACTTTATCCTAAATTAAAATTCTGTATCCGCAACTGCTAAATAATTCGTTATGATAAAAGAGTGTCTCTGTTTATTTGGGGCACAAAAATAAATCTCACGGTGGGATTTGATTCTCGACAAGAATCGCGTCTCACCGTGAGATTCATTTTTAGCCGTAGTAGTCCGGCCTGCCTATGGTGGTAAACCCGGCCTTTCCGGTAATGACCACGTTGTTTTGCCCGCTGGCACAGTGGATGATCTGGATATTGCCGTCCTCGTCCCAGCCGCCCACGATACCAACATGGGTGTCCTCCGGGTAGAATACCAAATCGCCGGGCTGGGCCTGGGACCAGGAAATGGGCGTGCAGTAGCTATGCTGCATCCGGGCCCCTCCGCCGTGGCCTATGACGTAGCTGCCGCCGGACATATTATAAAACACCCAGTCCACAAAGCCGGAACAGTCCATACCGTAGGGCCGGTAGGTCCCCGTGGAGGGGCTGCCAGCGGCCCAAACCTTTTGGATGGTCCCCCAGCGGGAGTCCCAGCCAAGGACCAGGGACTTCCCGCCCCAAAAATAATTTACCTTGCCCACCAGCTTGCAGGCCGTCTCCACCACGGCCCGGCGCTCCGGGGACAGGTCCGCGGGCAAACGGCTCAGAAGTTCGGTTACGCTCTCCTGCGAAATACTCAGGTCGCCCAGCAGATCACCGATCACGCCTAACTCGGCCAGCAGTCACGACATGGTGCTGTTCTGCTCTTTGCTGAACAGATAGGCAGTCCGCATATCGTCCGCAGTTTTGGCGGTAATGGTGATATGCAGGATCTTTTCACTCCATGCCGCCGTACTGCCAACCGCTGGATGGTCAATGGTTTCCGGGCTGGAAGTAATGGAGCACATATCCCAAAAGACAGCCTTGAGCCGATCCACCCGGTCGGGGGTCAGGGCGGCAACGTCT
>OFFT01002261.1_pt1 | contig 10257 bp, 12 predicted proteins | sample 1521581 | NCBI WGS metagenome assembly OFFT01 (sample SAMEA3504084, study PRJEB24116) | mouse gut metagenome | biome: mouse gut; feature: mouse-associated habitat; material: faeces | place: Denmark | collected 2011
TTGAGTCCCATAAAACGGACTTAAACTGAAACCAACACAGTTATTGACTAACACGTTCGTAGAAGCTCTCATGGAATGTCCCGTCCTCCTTCTGGTATTTTCCGGATCTGATGTCCATCAGGAGATTGTGCTCTTTTTCTCTGTAGGTATGAATCTCGCCCTTTTCCAGAATGTCTAGTGCCATCATAAACAGCCGAACCAAATGCATGGCATGCTTGTTCAGGTGCAAATCGTCCTTCTTTTTATTCCGCTTTCCTATTTTCTCATAGTCCCGGACTACATTGGCCATGGTGTTCCACATGCATTCGTAGTCTCTGAGCGGGTAGTGAGTCATGCTGGCATTTACGAAGATTTCCGTGTCAAGCTCCGGGTTCATGGCTTTATCGATGAAGAGTTCCAAGCTGCCGTTTTCGAAATGCCTGTAGCGGTGGTTGAAGTCGTGCATGGCGTTCCTTACGGAATTGAGGATGTGCTGCTCCTTTTCGCTCTGGGGGAATGTGTCCCTTGCAAGGGCGTTCTGGAGCCTGCGGAGCTGTGCGTCCGCGTATCCGCCAAAGGACTGGATGGCCCGCTTTGAGAGGAACAGCTTCCTATTGTCCAAAAGCAGCCGCCCGCTGTCATTGAGGTACAGGTAATGCTCCGGCTTCAGGCCCAGGAGCTCTATGGTGTTCGGATTGCAGCCAAGCAGGAGCGTGACGATTTTGTTGAATGCATAGATCACGGTGTCGGTGTCTTCGTCCACGTATTGGTCGAACTGGGTCAGGCCAATCAAATCCGATTTGCGGTTCAGTGCAATTCCCCTGATGTCGATGCCGCTGGTTTCGATGTTGGTGCCGTAGGCGTAGCTGCCGGCCAGGCCCAGGAGAATCACATGCCTGCCCAAGTGCTCATTGGTCTTTATGAAGCCGTATTCTGTTTGCTGTAAAATCTCCCTGTATTCCATGTCTGCGTCTCTGCTCCCTGTGCGCTTATGAAATCCTTATAATCTGCTCGTAAAGCAGTATCTCCTGGGCATTCACGTTCCGGTTGTCGTGGTAGTGGCCGAAGAACCATTTCCTGAAGCTTGTGTTCTGCCGGATTTCTTCCAGATATGCGGTCAGGGTGTCGGGCCTGTACAGTTTTCCGCCCAGCAGGATCTGGGTGCTGGACGCGCAGCAGTGGGTCACGATGAAATCCACTTTGTTGCCATGCGCCGCCAGGTTCCTGCGCCCCTCCTCCATCTCCTCCTCTGTGGGAAGCTCCTGGCTCCACCAGCTCACATGGTTGATACGGTATGGGCGCCAGTCCTGGTCCAGCATCCGCTTCTTTCTCTTAAAATCGGGACCCTCCGGCTCCAGGATGCCTCCGTCAATGTCATGGCTGCTGGCCCCGCCAAAGGTGAAGATGCTTTTCCCATCTATCTCGAATACCTGGCCCCGCATCATGTGAATGACGGACGGCCTGATTTTATGGACCTTTCCGCCATGCCATTCTTCTACAGGGTATGCGTAGAGCCTGTCGAAATTCTCATGGTTGCCGTCCACGAACAGTGTGGTAAAGGGCTTGCCCTCCAGCCAGTCACACAGGTGCTTCTCCTCCTTATTTTCTACGCCCTGGTTCCAGACTCCGCCGAAGTCTCCGCAAATGATTACGTAGTCTTCCTTTGTCATTCCTTTCTGCTCCGGGAATATTCGGGTGCTGAATCTCCTGAAGTCCTGGTGGCAGTCTCCGGTGATATAAATCATGCTTTGTCACTTCCCTTCGGATGGCCAGACGTAAAACCGCCGGAGCAGCCTACGTCAGCGCCTCCATTTGCCGCCTTAATTCATTCCAATCTGCTACAGTCAGGATATTTTTAGCTGTGGAATGCCCTTTTTCCATGAAATGACTTTCTTCCATGGATTGCCCTTCTTCCATTTTATACGGCATGTCGACAGCTCCTATGTACCATACTGGCAGCAGGCCCGCATTCAAGGAGCCTTTCACATCGCATTCAAACTGATCCCCGATGTACCAGACTTCATCCGGTGGCAATCCGGCTTTCTCCAAGGCCAAATCAAATATCCTTTTATTTGGTTTGCGTTTTATGCCCTCTGTGGGCGTTCCCAGAGCGGCAGCATTCCAGAATACTGTATCAGTTTCAGTGTTTCTCAGTGCGATTTCTATCCCCAGTGATTCATAAAGTAGCATGCTGTAAGACAGCCGCTGTTCCCTTTATTCCATCAAATCTCTGCTCTGCAATCAGGGTCTGTCCATAGTCAAATAGTATCATTTGGGGTGTTTTCATGTGATTTTTCTCAATTCCCTTCTACAGGCTCAGGACACGCGCCTGAAATTCTTCCTTGCTTTCCAAAATTTCGTAAGGTTCATATTCTCCATAGGCACTGGGACGGCTGATTGTAACAAGCAGCACGCCATTCTCTCCTATTTGTTTTTGTAGCTTTTCCGTAAAATCTGCTAATGCTTTCCCATGCCTGGTCTTTACTGCAATACACCCTCTTTTATCAAATTCTTTTGCAATGAGATAACACATGAATGAACACCTCCTCAAACTGCTGCTCGCTTGGTATTTTACCACTCTCATACTCACTTCGCAATTTGTATAAAAAGACGGAGCGGTCAGGTAAATGCTTCCAGCATCCAGTCGTAATAAAAATGGGCAAGGATGGGATTCCATACAGTCCCGCTTCTTCTAAGCATCACTGAGAACAGTATGCCGTAGGTAAAAGCAGATATGCTTTGGGTCAGGATTCCCATCCAATCGAACTGGCCGTACAAGAGCAGTTTTATAAAATAGGCCGGCCAATGGAGCGCTGCGAACAGGAATGCGGATGAAATCAGCGCCGCTTTATCGGAGCGGACTTTCCGCAGCAGATTATATCCCCAGCCGCGGAATACGGCTTCCTCCCCAATCCCCACAAGCAGGAGCTTGATTGTCCGGAGCAGGAGAGGTTCTCTGGTCATGTGCCAGGAGCCGTAGTTTACAGCCATCGCTGCCAGGGCATATGCTGTAGTCAGCGCCAGAAAGGCCAGAAAGACCGGCTCCGCCTTTGGCATGGAGAATAATTGCTTTCTGCCCCATGTGAGGCTCCTGTCGAATCTATAGGTCAAAAGAAACGCCGGGAGCATCCAGAGAATTCTGCTGAAGTAAGCGTACAGATATTTGCCAAATCTATATCTGTCTGCCGGGAAAAGGCAAGCACTATAATTCCAGGCATCCGTCACTATCGCCCACAGGACAATGAATCCTACCATGGACAAAAGGGCTGACAGAGTCTGCTTTTTGCCATATTCTCTTTGGTGTAAGATTTATTTGGATTCCATATTTTCGTCTTCCTTATTCTAGGCTCCATTTAACATTTTGGAGCTGCACGGAAAGCCTATCCTTACAGGGGCAGTACAGCGTCATCCATTCGGAGAGTTCTTTTTCTCAGGTATATCAGTTGGCTCTTTCCAGTAGATTTCTACTTTTTTCTGCGCCTCTTCCATGGTCATGTCCTTTTTGTCCCTAAGGCTCTGCATGGCAGCATCCATTGATGCGCCCAGATCCTGGCAGAGCTCAACGAGCAGCTTTATGCTGTTTTCCTCTGCAATGTCTGCGCGCTTCTTCTCTTTTTCGGCACGGTTCCTCTCCTCAGCTGCCTGCTTCTCCGCTTCATTGGCACGGACATTCGCTTCATCGGCCCTTTGCTCCTCTAAGGCCGTATTCCTCCGCTCGGCCTGTATGTCCATTTTTTCCATGTTTTCAAATAGCTCGCCCATCTTCTTTTCCCTCACCTTGTCAGTCAGTCTCTCCGTCTCCGGCACAGGTACATTCATCTTTAGCAAAAACGCCCGCAGCACATTCGCGATGATATTCACCAGATGCTCCGGTGAGTCCTTTAGAATCTCTTCAATCTCTTTGCCGGGCAGCTGGCGGAAATTCACGATGTCCTCGGCTGTCTGCAGCTTGTTGATCATCATTACGAGACTTATCTCGTCCTTTTTCTCCATCAGCATCTCGTTGCTGTAGTCCCGCAGCGGCACCAGATAATACTCGAAATTCGGAAGATATTTTTCGAAAATGCTTCCCTCACGGATACGGCTGCGGAAATCCCGCGGGACATTCCAGCTCTTTGCACCCTCATAGTATATGATTGGCAGAATGGGCGGATACAGAAAATCCTCCCGCTTCGCCATGCCTTTTTGGATGCTCTCCGCCTCTTTCTCATAAGTCTCCCAGATATAGACCATGTAGCGAAACACCTGCATGCACACATTATAGTCCGGCGCTGTCTTGTGCTCTATCAATGACACTAGGAAGAACGGGGCGCTCCCGCCACCCACATGTACGCGCTTTACCCTGTCAGAATTGCGTTCTTCCGCAAACAATGTCACATACTGCTCCGACACGTCCTCGATGTCCTCAGGGCGGATGCCTTTCATGTAGGGCAAATCGACATAGTCCCGCAGGAACTGGGAGCATAATGTGTGGTCGTCAAAGATGACCTTGCCGCCGCTGTCCCTGACCTGAGAGTTCAGCACTATGTCCTTTGGCTCTGCCACCTTGTGCAGCGCCTGTGTGGCCGGAACCATCGATGTCCTCTTCTTCGCTTTTTTTACCCTTCTCTTTTTCGTCCGTTTCATACATACCTCCTGTCTTTTCCGGCAGGCAGATGGGAAACAGACGGCTTAAGCCTCTCCGCGTCTGCCTGCTCTCTGATGATGAATGGGTTACTTCAGGCAAAACGCCTAGATCAATGCCACAGGGCAGAAAGCTTTGGGACTACCAGCATCTGCCCTCATGAAAAATAGATTTTCTGAAGTGATTTCATCATAACATATGCGGGGATGGATTGCAATAAGATTTTCTGTTACATAGGGACAACTGCGTCATCGGCGCTGGCATCGTGGTCACAAGGGACATCCCCGCTGACAGTTCAGGCGGCGTTCCATACCGCCGCCTGATCATAAGTCCTAATCCTCCGTCACCGCTCTTACCAGCTGCCATGCAATGCTGCCCTCCCGCAGCAGCCCCGGGGCATCCTCAAGCTTCACCCACTCCGCGGCATCCACTTCCCCCGACAGCACAAAATCCGCTTTTTCAGCCACAGCCCTGAATCCAAGCATCAGCCTCTCCTTTTTCTCATAGGGGTAGCTTTTCACGAACTCTACGGATTTTACTTTCAGCCCTAATTCCTCGCCCACCTCGCGTATCACCGTCTCCTCTGCGGATTCTCCGAGCTTCATGATTCCGGCGACGCATACGTGGTTCGTCTGGGAGACATAATTCTGCCGCAGCAGCGCTATCTCGCCGCATTCATTTACCACTGCGGCGATGATGCTGGTGGTGAACATGTCCCACAGGGGCACTTCTGGTATTGGGTTTGTACTTCATGGTTTCCGCCGGAAATCCCGCAAGCTCGTCGAAATGCTCCTGTAGGGTCAGGCCGCAGGTCAGCGTTTTGTTCCATCCCAGATCCTGTGTCACCTCCTGGCCAAACAGATTACGGTAAAATCGCAGCGAGCGCTCCATATCCCTGACAGCGATCAGCGTGGTACAAAATTTCATGATTTTTCTTCCTTTCCCGGTTATTTTGGTTTCCATTATAGTTTCATAGTTTCCATTATACTATGGCCGGGACTGGTTGTATTGTATATTTCCGACATATCTGCAGTGTCGTCGGCTTTGGTGCTTTTTCATTGGAATGCCATTTCTCTGGCATCCCGGATGCTCATGGAGTGGTAGCGCCTGAATTCCCGCATCAGGTGCGATGAATCCGTATATCCGTATTTGTGGACCGCACTGGTGATGTCAAAATGGCTCTGGCTTACAATATCCCGCCACAAGCATTGATAGCGCACCAGATTGCTCAATTTCTTGGGAGCGATTCCGATATGCTCGTAAAACAGCCGCTCCAGCTGTATGCTGCTTATGAAATTCTGCTTCGATAGCTGAGTTATCTCCAATGTGCCCTGATGCCGTAGGATATCGTTCACTGCGCTGTCTACCAGCTTGTTGCTCCTTGCGGTCTCCAGTTTTTTAATGAGCAGCGTTTCTGCCAGCCGGGCCCTGGCTGTCAGGCTCCCAGGCTCGGGCAGGCTTCTGCGCAGCTCTTTGTCCAGCCAGGCATATCTTTCCCTGACATCGTACTGCCCGTTTGCTGTCCCGGCAAGGGAATCCTCTGAGAAGAGGTAGGCGCTCCAGGCATAGAAGCGGATGGCGAATACGGTGATTCTATGTCCGGTCTTTTTATTGGCGTGGGCAAGGAAGCTCCGGTCATTTATTCCGGCGAAATCAGAGGTCAGCATATGGCCGGCATCGTCCATGCGGTAGATGATGTCCGCGCAGGTGTCGGGAATGACTATCTCAGGCGCTTCAAGGGTTCCTGTATCAGGGCAGGCATACTCCCCGCCCCAGAAGCATCTGACATAGGGCTGCAATATCCGGCAGGGCTCTATTTCATTGTAGGCGGCATCGCTTTTGAAAGGGGTTGCCGTCAATGGCGTATATCTCATTAGCGTTTTCATGAAAATGTGTGCTCTCCATAGCTGCATCAAGACTTCATTTGCCGATATCTATCTGTACCAGTTTTTCCCATTCGTATCGAACTGTCAAAACTATTCTATTTCCACCGGTGCCTCTTCCTTTACCGCCTCCGCCAGCCGCTCCTTCAGCTCCCGGAAGCCTTCCAGTTCCTCCGATTCCCCAAAATATCCCTCCAGCTCCTTCAGGCGATAATACAGCATCCCTCGCTCACTGCCCTCCCAGCATTTGAAATGTTCATCAGGCTCATATTCCAGCCGGTTCACCAGCAGCGCCGTATAATGATATTCCTCCAGACCGTCATAGGCATCCGCCTCCCGCTCCGCCAGCAGCAGATATCGAAGCGCCTCTTCCCTGTTGTTTTTCAAAAGATACAGCTCCGCCAGCCTGCGATAGTTCCAGCCCACTATCCGATGGTAAAACTGATAGTTGCCATCAGGCATCAGTATCTCATATAAACGGTTGGCAGACATGATGCATGCTATCTTTTCGTCTGTGCTGAACCTGGATTCCAGTTCAAAATCCTTGCGGAATGCCATATCTACCATGGTCTTCGCCGCATAGTCCACGGCCTTCAGTATATTTTCCTGAAGCTGGCGCAGCTTTTCTTCTCCGGACAGAATCTGGCCCAGGAGCACCTCCCGGCAATGCTCCATGTCCCAGGCCTCCTGTGCCAGCCGCAATGCCTCCGGCATATTCCCGCGGGTTACATGAATGCTGCATAAAAGCTTCACCGCACGGCACCTCTCCCGGCTGTCGCTGCAATCCTCCAGCACTCTCTGGCACAGTCTCTGAATCTGCTCCGAAAAATTCCCTTCCGCGTACTCTCTCCGCTGTGCGCTGCTTCCGCCGGCATACAGCTCCATGTCCTCTGCCAGGTTCATCATGTAATGGTATTTATGGGGGAACTCCCTGGCTGCCTGCTCCATCAGCTCCCTGCAAAGCGCAAGCTTTCCAACCTTCCGATACTTTGCATATGTCGTATCGTAATAATCCTCTCGCTCTGCCGTTCCTGTATTCTCCATGTCAAAAAGCGTGTCCGTTGACACTTTGAAATACCTTGCCAGCAGCGGAACCAGCGTCACATCCGGCCACGCCAGGCCGTTTTCCCACCGGCTGACGCTTTGAAAGGATACCCCCAGGCCCTCCGCCAGCTTTTCCTGTATAATGCCGTCCCTCTTCCGCAGTTCCCTGATTACTTCGCCGATATTTTTCATAAATGTTCCATGCCCCTTTCTGTCATTTCTGTAGTGACTATTTTCATTTCCGTTATCGCGATAACAGCTTTCGGTTACAATGAAAGTATATATCATACAGGGGCAGTATAACATCATGGTTTTGTTGAATTCTTTTTCTCAGGCATGCGGCTGGTTCTTTCCAGTTTTTAACTGCTCCTGCCGCATATAATCACTGAATATGCGCTCCCTTAGCAAGTCTGCAATCCATTCCACCATCCCTATTGTCTAGTTTCACAAAGCTCTCCGTTGCAGCTCTTGATTCATACATTTGATTATAAAACATTTGTCTGCCATTCGCAATGCAGATTTCTCTAATCATACTAAAATTATATGGGATTTCGTTACAGATTTTTTTCATTTTTATTGACATATTTCACATAGAAACGTATAATAATAGCAGAGATGGGAAACCATCATCAGGAGAGTTCCTACCAGATAGTGGAAAACTTTATCAATCAGGAGATTCCCTGCCAAATAGTGGGAAGCTTTAAAATCAGGGCAATCGCTATGACTGCTCTTTTTTTATTTGCCGAAATCTATCTGTACCAGTTTTTTCCCATTCGGCAGGATATGCTCCAGGGTTTTGATTACCTGATAATCCATTTTGTGCATTGCATTCTCCAGCATATACGGCTCTATCTGGTGGTGCACCTGTTCCAGTCTGTCGAACACATGGAGATATGGGGAATCCGACACCCAGCCATCCTCTGTATTGATTTGAATGATACATGAGACATAGTCAGGATTTATCTGCCTGACAGCTTTCTGGAAACACTCGTATCCAATATACTCAATCAGCAGATTTGCAATGACCATATCCGCCTTTGGCAGCTTATCCGCTTCATATCTCAAATCCATGCACAGGCATTCCAGAAGCCCGCTCAATTCCGGGTATCTTTGGGTTGCCGACTGTAGATAAGAAGAGTTGATGTCCACTCCGTATATTTTCTCGAATTTGTCTGTCTGAGCATGCTCAAGGCCATTGCCTCCTGCGATGCCCAATATCATAATGCTGGAGACAGGATAGGCATGGAATTGCCCTTTCATCATCTCATTCATGGCCTGGAGCTGCATGACAGAATCAAGCTTCATATGGCTCTCATAATCAGATAAGGGAATCTCTTCCCATGGATTTTTCATTTTGAGCTTCACTCTCCTGTAACATACCGGGCCAGCTCCAGGGCGATGTCGAAATGCCCTGCATCGTGCTGGGTGCCTTTGGTCTGCCCTTCCTTTCGCCTTGTATCCCATTTGGGGGCATCCAGGAGGTCGCCGCTGGTAAAAAAGGTGTACAGGTTCAGGCCTCTGAAATCGCACATGGCCTGCAGGGCGGCGCATTCCATTTCCACCGAGATGCAGCCGTCCGCTTTATGCTTCTGGAAGTTGTTGACGGTCTCCCTGTAGAACGAATCCGTGGTCCATGTCTTTCCCTTCACGTAGGGGATGCCGTTTTCTTCGCTATCACGATATCGTGATAGTGTAGATAACGGCTGCAGCTACTCGAATGAGCAGCTTTCCCTCATCTGCGGCTCCATCGGCACCGTACTTTTACACACAAAAATTCGTGATGGTGCTTCCAAAGCCAAAATAGAACGCCAGTTCAGAACGCTCAAGGAGACTTGGCTCTATACGCTGGATCTGGATTCCATCACCACGCTGGCACAGTTCAACCGGCTGCTTAAGGACTATATGCGCACCTACAATACATCTGTCCATTCCGGCATCGGCACAACGCCCATGGACCGCTACCAGCAGTCACGCTCCTCCATCCGGAGCCCTAAGTCCAGGGAGTGGCTGGAGGAATGTTTCCTGAACCGCATCACCAGGAAGGTGAACAAGGACTCTACCGTCTCCATCGACAAGGTGTCCTATGACGTTCCCATGCAGTTCATTTCTTCAAAAGTGGAGATCCGCTTCCTGCCAGACGACATGTCCAGTGCCTTCATCCTTTATGAGGGGGAACATTATCCCATACGGCCTACGGATAAAAACGAGAACTGCAGGACGAAACGCAATAACACGCCGTCCATCGATTATTCAAGGATTGGGGGTGAGAGCTGATGTTGGGTTCCTACTATGGGCTTTCCTTCAATCCCTTTGACAAACAGAACGCAAGAGAAAAGGACCGGTTCCTCTCAAAGGACATCTCGGAAATGACGTCCCGGCTGGACTACCTCAAGGACACAAGGGGAATCGGGCTGTTCACCGCACGCCCCGGCATGGGCAAATCCTTCGCCCTGCGCTGCTTCGCAAAGTGCCTCAACCCCAACCTCTACCATATGGAGTACATCTGCCTCTCCACGGTCAGCGTCATGGAGTTCTACCGCCAGCTCTGCTCTGTTCTGGGGCTAGAGCCAAGGGGCGGCAAGCCTGGGATGTTCCGCGCCGTACAGGAGCAGATACTCTACCTCTACAAGGACAAGAAGCAGCCCCTCCTCCTGGCAGTCGATGAGGCACAATACCTCTCCACCGGCATCCTGGAGGATATCAAGATGCTCATGAACTACGGGTATG
>OFFT01002266.1_pt1 | contig 10235 bp, 8 predicted proteins | sample 1521581 | NCBI WGS metagenome assembly OFFT01 (sample SAMEA3504084, study PRJEB24116) | mouse gut metagenome | biome: mouse gut; feature: mouse-associated habitat; material: faeces | place: Denmark | collected 2011
GACCCTGAGAAAGTTGGACGCTTATTTCTTTAATTAGCTAAAATTTTACTGAGGACAAATCGGAACTTCGTGTCCGATAAACCTTTCTGATTAGATTATACACCAGAGCCGCTTGTTTTTCAAGTGGCTCTGGTTAATTTTGGGGAGATTGTATATATTTTAATTGAATGGTCTGTATTCATATTTGCTATACCTCATAAATTATATGTTGTCTGTTATACTTTCTATCATTGTTTTTACCTTATATATTCTATAACTTCATTTTTTTGCATATTATCATTTATATTTTCTAATTGGGTGTACCAGTTATTATATAGTATGCTTTCTTATACATCTATATGTTTATATTATAAAGTTGCACTTGTTTTATACACTTATGTGTGTGATGTTTTTTATGCGGATCGATTAATAATCGACCCGCATATGTATTACTCAAAGTATACATCCTCTCCTGGTGCATTAGGATCGTAGCCACCGGATTCTGGGAGCCCAAAGAATGCACCGTTGGGGTCATCAAAACTTACGCTGCCTGGGTCACTTCCACCAGATGGCTGGCCTCCGCTAGAACCTCCATTTGAGGCTGGGGGTTGGGTAGTACTACTATTGCCTCCAGTGTTGTTACTATTGTTGGATTGGGGTTGGGGTTTGGTTCGGGAGACTAGCTTTGCACTGACCATTTGGGTACTGCCATCCTCGGTTTTGAGGACTAACCACTCCTTGTCTCCATCCTCTACTTTTCCATTACATACTATCTCTTGTGCATAGGATAAACTCCCTACTTTGTCATAGTCTGTTCCGGGGCCTCCTCGGAGATTACAAGTAGTCGTAGCATACATTGTAACTTCATCCATTGGAATTATTGTGTAACCTAAATCTGGCTCTGCTTCTTCCTCACTTGGTACTTCTTCCTCACTTGGTACTTCTTCTTCATTTTCTATATCTTCTATATTTTCCTTCGTAGGCTCAACATTGGGAGAGGGGGCAGGATCCGGGCTTTCTATGCTTTCCTCTGGCTCTGGTTCCTCTACTGTTGCGTCCGCCATGACTGGCTCCGCCTGTTTACTGCAACCTCCTGCACATATACTAAGGGACAACATGACTGCTGTTATTATAAACGCTGATTTAAACAATTTCTTATTTATCATCTTTGTAACATCTCCTTTACTCTGTTTCCAAAATCTAAAGCACTGAATATACTGCTTGAACCACTCAAAAGGCTGAAATTAATTTTAAGCCCACACAGGAAATTATAATTTTTTATTATCACAATATCCTGCTTTTCCTCCTTGGCAAGGCTCCCCATTATCTCCTTCTCCCAGTCTTTAAGGGCTGACTGTCCTTTTGGAGTGATCCCCTCAACTTCTGGTATTGTGTCAGTCTCTATATGTTCCTCGGTAGCATCTGACAAAATATAGCCTTCCTTTGTCAGCCTGCATATATCCCCCACAAGCTGTTTGTGTTCCTTGTCTGACAAACTTTCTTCCAAAGTCCAGATTACTTCGCTAAGGCTTGAAAGGTTCTCATGCTCGTCTGTAATAAACTCCTCTAAAGACCTAAGAAGTATGAGTGTTTCAAACTGTTCTTTTGTAATGTTCTGAATATCCATTTGTATTTTTCCTTTCATATATAAATTTTGTTTATGCTGATTATACCATCTTTACCTTGCAACTGCAACCAACACTTATCATTGCAACTAACACTTTCAGCTTTTCATGTATGCTATATAGAAAAAAAAGGAGCATATACATGATATATGGACTGTCCAAAAAACTGAAATTGTTACGTCAGCAACATAAAATGTCACAATCAGAGGTTGCAAGGAGAATTGGCGTTTCTTCCTCTGCTGTCTCTGCCTTTGAAGCAGACGATATTTCGCCGTCACTGGAAACTCTTGTAAAGCTCGCCAAACTTTACCGTGTGTCAACTGATTATCTTCTGGATGTTGATTATCCCAGAGACAAGGCCATCCTTAACACTTCCGGCTTGAATAAAGAGCAACTCTCTGTGTTACAGACTCTGATCGACATAATGAAGTAGGGTACACCCCATGAACAGGGTGTACCCTTTATACTTCTCTCAATTCATCTAACGTTTTATGTAGTTTGGCTATGTCATCAGTCCTTAACTTAGCTATACACTCTCTGACAGTACCCACAATACCTATTTCATAGTGATCTTTCTGTCCATAAAAGTATTCCATACCTAATGAGACGAAAAACAATGTGCTGTCCAGGCATCTCATTTTCCTTTCCATTTCCTCCATACAATCTTCCATATGCCGGAGACGCTTTCTAATTTGTTTTTTCTTCATACCTATGAACTCCTTTCTTATTATTGGATTGGAATTGTAACGCTGGGTAAAAGTGAAATCAATAGCTAATTCTTAATTCATAAAGTTTTATTAAACAACAAAATGTAAACTCTTTTAAACAATAAAAAAATGCCAGACGCACCGACATTTCTTTCATGCTTAATGTTTTCTGTTTTAAAAGTGTTTTCTTCTGACATACTGCATCTTATAACTACTTGTCTGTATGTTATTTATTAGCTGATGCTCTTACTATAATTGTAGATGAATACCATAATTACAGATGAATACCATAATTACAGCTGAATACCATAATTACAGATGAATACCATAATTACAGCTGAATACCATAATTGTAGCTGAATACCCTAATTGTACTAGGTATATTGTTTACTCATATAGTTGTAGATGTTTTGCTTGCTCAACTTTTGAATTATTATATGGAATAACTTAAACAAACTTAGTGTTTATCTATGAGTACTATAATTGTCGTTGAATACTATAATTATAGATGAATACCATAATTACAGCTGAATACCATAATTGTAACTGAATACTATAATTATCGCTGAATACTATAATTACAGCTGAATACCATAATTGTAGCTGAATACCCTAATTGTACTAAGTATATTTTACTTCATATGTTTTATATATTTTGATTGCTTAACCTTTGAATTATTATATGGAATAATTTAAACAAACTTAGTGTTTATCTATATAGCTTTTGTTTTTGCTTATTAGCTGATGCTCCTAATGATAATCTTAGCTTAAGTACATTTACTTCATATGTTTGTACATGTTTTGCTTGCTAATCATACTAACATTTCTTGTGTTGCATAGATGATGTTAAATTTTATAAAGCAAGTGGGGATAGTATACCAACCATTTATTTTGTCATACTTATGTCACTTTCATGTAAATCCTGTTGTATATAAAACTTTTACAAAATGAAAGAGGTGGGGGAGCTTCTGTACTTCCTCACCTCTTTCTTGTTTAATTTTTCCAAAATAGAAGATCATATCTTACCTCTTTCTTGGGTCGTAAAATTGGGAACTGGGAACCCCACTATTCTTTTATGTCCTTCTCTTTCTCTTTATGTTCCTTTATTACCCTATATACAGTTGACTTTGAACAGCCCCGTAACTCAATAATTTCCTTTACTGTATACCCCTTACTATAGAGCCACCATAAATCTTCCTCATCGCAGATTCTCTTTCTGGCGATAGTTGCACCTTTCTTTAAACGTCCTTTTTCGTCCCTGGCGAGATTTAATTTCTTTTTATACTGTTCATCATTATATAAATCTATTTCCTCGTCTGTTGGCGGACTATAATACTGTCCCCCATAATCAAATAGTGATGTACGAGAGTAGTATGCTCTTTCAGCCGCGTCATACTCGGCCTCGCTTCTTAACTCTTCCTCTACATACGCCCTCATTTCGGGACTTACTAAGCCCAGGCGATATTGCCTCATTGTATAATCGTCCATTTTTTTCTCTCCTTTTTTAATTTTTTTATTTATATCTATCCATCTTATTAATGCTATAACCACTGCACCTACTATCATCAAAAATAATATAAAAGTGGGAAAGCCATCCCCATTTATCCATGACTTTCCCAGATCCTACACTCATTTTTTCCCATAACCTTATTTGGAAAATATAAACAGGTGAAACACAGGTCGTTTTTCCCCTCCAATCCCCAAAAACCCCTATTCTTCAACGTTTTCCCCATATTTTCCCAGCCCTGCCGTGGCAGATAAAAAGTATTTTTATCATATCTCAAAAACTCCTTGTATTTACTGTATTTCCTTGATTTATCGGCTTTTCCTGTGTCTTGCTTTAGTCTTTCGTCCGTGGCATATTGTAGTCTAAATTGGCATATCTTTGACCTCAAAAGTAGTAAAAAAAGTAGTAAATTGAGGAGAATCATGCCATTTTACTACTCGGCATTTGCTACCCGTTCCAGCTCCTCTTTCGCATCATCGTAACCGATGTGCGTGTAGGTATTCAGCGTTACTCCAATATCAGAATGTCCCATAAGATACTGGAGCGTTTTAGGGTTCATGCCGCTTTTCGCCATGTTGGAACAAAAGGTGTGCCTGCATACATGGGGCGTAACCTTTGGCATCTGCACTTTATAGATACTGTTGTACTTCTCGCAAATGTGCTGAAAGTATTTCTCCCAATGCAGTGCTACCATCGGCATATCATTTTTGTCCAGATACAGAAAACCACATTTGCCGTCAATCATAGGCTCTTTTTTTACTTTCTTCCTATTCGCAATAATCCTCTGAAAACACGCATATACCTCGTCGGACATCGGGATTTCCCTTGTGCCGCTTGTGGTTTTGGTATCCTCAATCACATATTCCATATTTCTTTTCCGCTGTAATTGATGGTTGACATTGATTTTCCTGTCCTGCATATCAATATCATTCAGCGTTAATCCTACAAATTCAGAAATGCGAAGCCCTGTTTTAAATAAAATGTAGATTCCGTCGTAGTATCTGCAAAAATGCTTGTCCTGCGCCACAAATTCCAGAAAAGCCCGTTCCTGCTTTCTTGTGATGGCTTCCCTTGTCACGCTGTCATTCACGACAACCGTGGCAAGCTGAAACTCAAACGGATTCTTGCGTATCAAGTCATCATCGACAGCCATCTGAAACGCGGGTCGGACAACGCCCCGAATGGAGTGGATGGAACTGTACCCTCTGCCGTCCTGCTGTAACTTGATAAGCCAGCACTTGGCGTCGGACAGCTTCACCCGGTCAATGCGCTGTCTGCCGAAGTCCTCTTTCTTGATGATATTGAGGACAAAGTTATAGTTGGCCTCGGTGTTGTGCCGGACGCCGGTTTTCTGTGAGAGGTACTTTTTTACCAAATCCAGAACGGTCATCTCTCCGCCGCGGGGAATAATGGCGTCCTCAATGTCCCGCCGGATTTGCTTCTCCTTTTCCCGCAGGGAAAGCCCGTCACGTTTGCCCTGGGGTGTGCTGTCCGTGGCTTCCAGCTTCCAACTGTAAACAAATTGTGGCTTGCCGGTGGCATCAATGTATTTGTACGCATATCGTCCGTCTTTGCGTTGGCTCTCTCCGCTGCGAAGAATGCGGTTCTTGCTGTCACGTCGCTTTTCGCTCACGTCTATGCTCCTTTCTGTGAAAAGAGCCTCGGCACGATATAATCATATTATACCATAGCCGAGGCCCGATTTCCATATCAATCTGAATGTCTTATAGGAACTTTTCGTAAGGTACGGCGCTTAAATCGACGACAGCTTATCCAAAAACTGCTCAAACCGCTGGCGTTTGATTAGAATTTTCACTCCGTTCTGAATGACAAAGCCAGCGTCCAGGTTGCTGTTTACCAGCCTGCGCAGTTTCTTTTCACCGATCCCGAAATAGCGGGAGGCTTCCTCAATAGTGAGGCAGAATTTGTCCTTTACCGAAATGCCGATTTCCTCGGCCATAGTTCACCAGCCCTTCTTTGAAATGCCCAGGCCCGTAGGCGGGAGGAACAGGGAAAGGGTAAGCTGCTCCCCCCAGCCGGGGCCGGTTATCAGTTCATGCCGAGAATGGCGCGGATCAGTTTGTTTTCCAGACGGCTTTTCATGTACTCGTCCAAGCAGGCATGGGGACAGCCGCTTTCGTCATAGACCGTCCGGGTACACAGCTTGTTTATGTAACCTTCGTAGTATCGCAAGACTTGCTCTACATGTCAGCGTCCCCGGTCTGGGCCGCATCGCTCACCGCCAGCGGAAGCGGTTCACGGCCCTTGTAGTTACGACGCTTCATAGGCGCTAACCTCCTTTCCTCGCTGTCAGTTTCGTTCGCAGGACATTCAGCGATTTTGTTCTGCGCCGCTGGACGGCACTCCGGGACAGGTCCAGGGCCTCGCCAATCTCGCTGTCTGTCAAATCCAGAACCAGGCGCAAAATCAAAATACTTTGCTCCTGCTCCGGCAGACCAGCAAAGGCATCGGCAACCCATTCGCTTCTGATCGGCAGGTCATAGCCGCAGTACGAGAACACATAGCTGTCGCTGGGATAGTCGTCAGCCGAACACAGCTTGCACATCGCCGTTTGCGGCAGACGCTCCAAGGACGTTTCCCGATTGGCCCGCCGCTTCATTTCCCGGATGTAGTCGATTGCCTCATGCTTCAACACGGTCTTGCAAAAGGCGTCAAACCTGCACCGTTCGCCATAGTCGCGGGGGTTGGTTTCCATCTTCTCACCCCCTTTCGTTTGGGGATGGTGGTGGTACTTTCCCTTTCCGCTAACAGAGCGTTCAGCGGCACAGGTTTTGCGCGCAAAACCGCTTTCCGCAGAGAAAAAAGTGAAGAAAATTTTCCAGACCGCAGGAAACGACAAAAACCGCCCGGCAGGTCATAGACCCACCGGGCGGTTTGCACTGTATAGTTTGCTATATCTGCATCGTATAGTATAACTTCATAGCCGCAATTCCCCCAGGCGGGGGACGGGCTTTTTTTGATGGTCTAAATTGAAATGATAGAAAAAAGGACATGGCGATACCTCCCGGATACCGCCGTGTCCTTAAAAATGGGCGACTTTAATACACCCTCCGTTTTCCGTTTTTTCAAAAGAAAGCGGCGGCTTGAAATTTACTATTTCAAAACCGCCGCATGGCTACTTGTATTTTGTTCGGGCGCACAGATACCAGCCGCCGAAACAACGGTTTTTTTATTATGCCGTTGTTCTGGCAGAGGTGTTGAATTATTATCAGAATGCGTCTGCTGACACAATCGAAACGCTGCCCCTTACAGTTCCCAAAGTACCGTCCGGGGCTTGGAGGTACAGCTTATAGGTTCCGGGCGTTGTTGCTGGAGGCCCAACGGTAAAATCCGCAATACATTCCAGCGGTTCGCCCGGCTGACGCAGGTTATTCACTGACCAATAGGCCACATCTTCCTGATTGTCCTTTGCAAAAAAGACCTTCATTCTGTTCCCTGTTTTCGCTGAAATGTCGTATAAAATTTCATCTCCGTCGGACAATGTGTATTCCCCCAGGAAAATGGTTTCTCCCGCCGCTACGGTTTTGAAATCAACGGGGATTATTTCCACGCCAGTTTTATCATCCGAATCGTCCATATCCCCCAACAGCTCAATCACTTCCGCTTCGGTCATATAGGCGACGCCTGTGATTTTGCTTTCTGTATCACGGACTATTTTAATATTGACAGTTCCTTTTGGGTTCATATTCAGCGTGTAAACGGATTTGTTGGGCCGGATGTCTAAAAAGATGTTGACAAGCTGGCCCTGGTAATAATAGTCTTTGCCGTCCATTGTAACGCCCACAGCCTGGTATTCCGCCGCCTGTGCTTCGGCCCATTCTTTCTGCTGCTTCTCTTCCAGCTCGTCAAATTCCTCGCCCCGGTTCAATTTATCAAAGAGCATAGATTGAAAAGCCCAGTTTCCATCTTCCAAAGCCCTGTCCAGCCAAAGTTCCAGTTCCGCTTCGTCCATACGGTCCGTTAAAGTGGAGAAAAACGCCATTTCTTCATCGGTATATGCCTTTTCTGCAAAGTCGGCAAGCAGAGGAGAATTTGAGCCAAGTCCGCGCACAGCAACAGAGAAGAAAGCGAAATCGCTCTCGGCATAGAGCTTTTCAAGCCATGTCCTTTGAGCATTTTCGTCCAGCCGGGAGAAAGTGATTTCAAACAGAGGCAAACTGTCGGCTTTATAATACCGCTCTATCTCTGAAGAATTATCCTCAATGCTCACGGCTGCTTCTTTGGGATAGACAAAATTATCATAGGAACGGCTCCCTTGTCCAATCGCAAGGACTGCTCCAACCGACTTATTAGCGGCATTTTTTCCCGCACTCGCGATGTCATAGTCCCGCAGGGTAATGTTGTAAATATGTGCATTTTTCGCAACCCCAAACAGTCCTATGATCTTTGCGTCCGGGTCGGTCATGGTGAGGCCCGTGATCTCAAAGCCATTGCCGTTATAGGTTCCTGTAAAAGGGTCATCCCATGTTCCGATGGGAACCCAGTCACCTGCGGACAAGGAAATATCCGCTTGCTGCATATAATTCAGGTTCATGCCGTACTTGCCTGTGCCAATCGCTCTGAGCTGGGCCTCGTTTGCGACCTGATAATAGGTTTTGCCCTTCAGTTCGATGGTCTCCATCTCAGGTGAATCATCTTCCTGCCAGGTATTTTGCCACCAATCATCTTCCCAAGGCTTGCCCTGCCATTCGTCCTGCCACAAGTCTTTCCAGTCATCCGGGAAATTCGATGTGTCAAATGCGTCCGAGGTATAAATCCCCATTACACCGGAGCCTTTCCGTGTTATCTGAATTACATTAGCTCCAGTGCCATCTGTGAAGGTAGCCAAATTTCCACTTTCCTTGAAATTTTTCGGCCTATATATCTCGCCCCAACTGCCGTTATCTGTAATAGTCGCAGTGGTATTCTTGAAATCATCTTGGGAAATTAGCTGAAAATATCCACTGTTGGCTGTAGCGTCCACCGAGCCAGCGAAGCCCTCTGGCAAGGTCAAAAAGACGGACGCCATATTGAAGTTGCCTACAATATTGCCAGACCTGATAAGGTCGCAAGTCAAATGTCCGCTGTCAGCACTCAAATTTACATCGCCATAATCAACATCAGGAATATACAGTTTGATTGTTTCATCATTGGTGTTCGTTTTGGTCTTGCAGGAGACAGAAACCCTCCAGTCGTTGCCCTGTTCGTTAATTTCGACTGTATAAACATCGTTATTGTATTCAGCGGAAATTTTGTTATCCGTTGCCGCCAGCACATTCACAGCGGCGCTGCTGACATCCAGCGACAGCGAGGGCCTGCCGGTGGTGTCCAGTGGCGTACCAGGGAGAGACGCTGCATGGGCATTCGCCGTAGCTGGCCCCAGCGAATAGACACCAACAAAGGCCGCTCCCAGAACTACACACAGTGTCAGCAGGACAGTCAATATCTTAACTGACCTCGATTGTTCCCTAAACTTCATAATTGCACCTAACCTTTCTTTCAATAGCTGTTTATTTTCGCTTAAAGTAACAGCACCGAGATTTTCTTTGTATCTCCCAACTGCGGCCATCGCGTCAAGCAAGGTTTTCCCGTAGTCCTGCGCGTTGCCGCTCCCCATTTTGGCAAGGACGGCTTCATCGCAGGAAAATTCACAAGCCTTGGTAATTTCCCGGCTCATAAGATATACAAGCGGGTTAAACCAATGCAGGCAGACCGTAATCTGTACCAGCCACTTATAGAACATATCCCGCCGTTTGTAATGCGTCAGCTCATGCAGGATGATATAGCGAAAATCTTTTTCAGGAATATCTGCGCTGGGCAGTACGATACACGGACGGAAAAAGCCAATCAGCAGAGGGGAAGAAACCAACGGATTGACGCATAATTCAATGGGCTTTTTGATGCCCGACTGCTCCGCAACAATAGAAAGTTCGTCTAACCGCTCAATGTCAGAAACCGGGGTTAATCCAGCCTTGATATACCGCATAAAGCCCTGATAGATTGTTATTTTTCGTATCAGCAAGCCCAGCGCGGCCACCAGCCACACCAGCCAGATCTGATTGATTAGCAACACTCCAATATCTTGAAGTGGGTGGGCAGTTGTTACATCATCTGCCGGACTACTTACCGTTTCATTGTGATGTTCCGCCCCAACAGCGGGAGCAAGATTGCTTTCCGGAGCGTTTAATGGGGGCTGTTGCTGCGGCGGTAAAGGAGCGGTCTGGGATATTGCCTGATCGACAGCCTGATATGCCTTCCCCATCAGGCTTACTTCCGTCCCGAACGGGAGCAGCAGCCGCAAAACAACAACCAGCCAAATGTAATACTGCCATTGTCGGCTGATTTTGTTCTTCAAAAACTGTTTTCCAAAAAGTAAAGCCAGAATAAGTAAACTGCCGGAAAAAGACATGGACAGGA
>OFFT01002269.1_pt1 | contig 10229 bp, 4 predicted proteins | sample 1521581 | NCBI WGS metagenome assembly OFFT01 (sample SAMEA3504084, study PRJEB24116) | mouse gut metagenome | biome: mouse gut; feature: mouse-associated habitat; material: faeces | place: Denmark | collected 2011
AAGGAGATCCCGCCGTTCCAGATGTACACCGAGGTGATACAGGATGCCGTGATCGAACTCATGAAGAACGGACGATGCAGCTTCGGCTCCACAAGCTCGCTCACCGTGAGCAACGAGGTTGAGGAAGAGGTGATAAGCAATATCGACTTCTTCAAGGAGCATCTGGTGGTGCGCCCTGTGGAGATATCCAACAATCCCGAGGTGATACGCCGCCTTGGTGTCATAGCCATGAACACTGCCCTGGAGGCCGACATATTCGGCAACATCAACTCCACTCATGTGACAGGAACCAAGATGATGAACGGTATCGGCGGCTCGGGCGACTTCACACGCAATGCCTACGTATCCATCTTCTCATGCCCGTCCATCACCAAGGAGGGCAAGATATCCAACATCGTGCCTATGGTATCGCATGTGGACCACACCGAGCACTCCGTGGATATCCTTGTCACAGATCAGGGAATAGCCGACATGCGCGGACTCGATCCGGTGCAGCGTGCCGAGACCATTATCAACAATTGTGCACACCCGATGTACCGTGAGCTCCTTCACGACTATCTCAGGATGTCGACACGCGGCGGTCAGACTCCCCACACTCTCGAAGCTTCGCTGGCGTTCCACACTGAGTTCCTTGCTTCGGGCGACATGCGCAATGTCAACCTCGGAAAATATCTATAAGACCAGAGGACCAAAGGACCAAATAAAGACAGGAGAACAGGAGAACTTTCAGATCAGAGAACTATAGAGCCATATTTCTTGATTCTATATTTTTTCTCTCTGAATTGTTCTCCTGTTCTCCTGTCTTTATAGTCCTTTGGTTCTCTGGTCTAAAAATTCTGTTTTCCTGTTCTCCGGTCTTTATTTGGTCCTCCGGTCTGAATTTATGAGGGTTTTCCTGCCTCATATTCTTATCGTATAAAATACAATAAGCCCCATAAGTGTTAATTTCACACTTATTTTCCAAAAATATTTTGGCATTTATAAAATAATATATATCTTTGCATCATCTAAGTGATAGATAGGTCAATCCATAGATATAAGATAAAGTTCTCCATCTTGTAAAGATGCTATACTCTACCATTCATTTCCCGCAAGGGATCCACGTAAGAAACTCAATTCTTGTATAAGATACAATAAGTGTTTTCATGTAAATTTTTGTCACCTTAAATCTAAGAAGCAATGATTCCAAAGAGACTATTAAGTCTTTTGCTATTGGCATTATTAGTGTTCCCGGCTTACCTCGGGATCAGCGCAGGCGGGAACCGGTACAAGGTTGCCGCCTGTGACTGGATGATGCTGAAGCGACAGAAGCTCGGTTCCTTTAAACTTATGCACGAACTCGGTGGTGACGGAGTGGAGATGGATATGGGCGGACTCGGCGTGCGCGACACGTTTGACAACAAATTCCACCGCCATTTCCGCAAGCTATTCCGTGAGACAGCCGACAGCCTCGGGGTGCTTGTCCCCTCGGTGGCTATGTCAGGGTTCTACGGACAGTCATTCCTCACACACCATAATTATAAGGCACTCGTTGAGGACTGCCTCTCCACCATGCGCGTCATGGACTCAAAAGTAGCCTACCTGCCGCTCGGAGGGATAAAGGAGGACTGGACAAAGCCCGGTCCGGCCCGCGACGGACTGGTGATAGGGATACGCACACCTCTCGACGCTAAGGAAAACATACGCCTGCTCAAAGAGATCGACTCTCCGGGCATAAAGATATACTATTCTTTCCAGACAGCACTCGACAATCACCGCGACATCATCAGCGAGCTCAAGACGCTCGGCAAGGACCGTATATGCCAGATACACGCCTCCAACACCGAGGGAGTGACCCTCGACCGCGACACGGCCCTCGACATGCCGAAGATCAAAGAGACCCTCGACAAGATGGGGTGGAGCGGATGGCTCGTGGTGGAACGTTCACGCGACGTGAAAGAGGTGCGCAATGTAAAGAAAAATTTCGGCACCAACATAAGGTATCTCAAAGAAGTGTTCCAAAAATGATGCTTCACAACGACATATGACCCATAAAGGTCAGATTGCAAGGTCGCGGCATGCCGCGACCAATGCTGCATAGAAACGTAATTTATTAATCTTTTATCATTTATATTAACACCATGAACAGCAAAATGCAAAGAATCAGTAGTATTTCGTGCGCTGCTTTGGCTATTATGCTATTGTCATGTGCCGATGACGGCTTTGACGATTCAGAAAAGTTTGAAAGCACGGTAAGAAATGCTCAACTCGTGTCGCCGACAATACAGCCGAGCGACCTTAGCGTCGTGAACAATCCCGATGGGACAGAAAGCGTAAGAGTACAATGGCCTGTAGTTGAAGGAGCTAGTGGATATCTCGCCAACGTTGCCATTGTCGACAATCCTGAAACACCCGATTACATCGTCAAAGATCAAATGATCGACGGATGCTCTATGACATTTGATCGTCAAGAGGACACAAAGTACAAGATTTACATCAAAGCTATAGGCAACAAAAAATTCAATAACACAGATGCCCCTGAAGCCTCTGTCATCGACTATAGTTCTTATGTAACGGCAATTGAAATCCCCGAAAATGAAGAGATCGCAGAATTCGTAAAGAAGAATCTTCCTGCACCAGGCACAGAGACAGCATTTGCTCTAAAAGCCGGAGGTACATACCGACTCAATGATGCCGCCGATTTCAACCTCGTTCAGTGCCAGCTCCGTGGGGATAAAAACAATCACCCAACCGTGATCGTAGGTGAAAAAGGTTGTATCAAGATCCAAAACGGCTTCAAGCTCCGTTACATTAATTTTGATTGCAAAGACATGAATAATGTAGGACTGATAAGACTCGCTGATGTCGCTGATCCTACACTCCGTTTCGATGCATTAGGTTATAATGGTGGTAATGCAGCCAAGGCATTTCTCATTAAAAATCCTGTAATGATTCAACATTGCTGGATCAAGGATCTAAAGGCAGGAGTCATTGCCGGTAGTAACGAAGACTGGTCGTTGGCTGATTTTCGTCTTGAGGATTGTATTATACAGCTTCATCTTGACAAATCATTCGGTGACAAGTCATTATTGAACCTTCAATACTGCACAGCAGAACAATCCATTGGCGGATGGAAATCATGTGCTCATTTCAAAGATCTATCCGTGAAAAACAATACTATATTCAATACCCAAGTCAATGATAAAACTTATTTTATACGTTACGCCAATGGCAGTAACTCCGATCCATCCAAGACATGGGGACCCGGTCACACATCCACACACAAATGGTTCAACAATACTTTAATTCGTACATTCACTGGTAAAGACTTTGGTAATAACATACAAAGAGGTGTGACCCATATCATGGAAAACAACATATTCTATGACACATACCGTATCAACAAGTATGCTCGTGGCACAAAACAAATTAAAGACAATGTTTTCTGTTATAAGGATGGTAGAAAAATTGATGGCGGTGACTCGTCATTCGGCTCTGTTGATGACGGACTGAACTTCGATTTCTCCCAGACAATGGATTTCTCCAAACCCAACGCAGGTCTTAACTTCAAGCCCAACACAAGCACCAATGCCGGTGATACTCGTTGGTTTAAATAATTCAACTTTAAATCTAAAAAAACCACACAATGAAACAATATATAGCAAAACTATGTTTCGCGTTGCTGGCTCTGTTTATTACATTACCCGCATTAGCAGATGATATATTATACTCGGCTACGGTAATGGATGCCAATGATGAACCGTTGATGGGAGCAACCGTCAAGGTCCCTGACACCCCTAACATTACCGTTACAGATCTTGACGGCAACTTTACAATAAAAGTACCAAAAGGTGGAATAGTCGAAATCTCATATATCGGCTTCCACACAGAAATAATAAAAGATTTTAATATAAAAACCATAATTCTTAAGGAGGACTCCCAAGCCCTTGACGAAGTGGTTGTTGTAGGATACGGCACTCAGAAAAAGGCCCATTTGACAGGCTCAATCTCAACCGTAAACATGAGCGATATAACAGACCTCTCCACTGGTAGCCTTGCATCATCACTCAGTGGTCTTGTAAACGGACTTAGTGTCAGTGGAGGTGAAGCTAGACCTGGCGAATCCCCCAGAATGTATATACGTGGTGCCGAAGATATGAGTGCCGTGGGTAGTAGCGCACAGGAACCATTGTTTGTAATTGATGGCTTTGTGTCAACCTCTAGTGCATTCAACAATCTTGACAGCAACGATATTGAAAGTATATCTGTCCTCAAGGATTCATCAGCAGCAGTGTACGGTGCGCGTGCAGCCAATGGTGTGATCCTAGTAACTACCAAACGAGGCAAAATCGGCGAGCCTGTTATCTCCTATAGTGGATCTGTAGGTATTGCCGATGAGATAGCTCGTCCCAAGATGCTCGATGCATATAATTATGGTCGTCTCTACAATATAATGGCCGCTGCAGATCCCACTAATACCGGTCTTGATCTTCGCACTGATCTTTTTCAATCTGATGAACTTGATGCCATGCGTAACCTCAACTATGACCTGCTTGATGCAAACTGGAAAACAGCATGGACTCAGAAACACAATGTAGGTGTAAGTGGTGCAACAGAGAAAGCGAACTACTATGCAAGCATATCTTACTTCAAACAGGACGGTAACCTCGGTAAACTTGATTATGACCGTTGGAACTATCGTGCAGGTGTTGATGTGACTCTCAAAAAATGGATAAAGGCAAGCTTGCAAGTATCAGGAGACTACGGCAAAAAGAATTCTCCTCTTATCAAAGTTGGCGGATCTGGAACAGATGACTATAACATGCTTCTAACTCATCCCAGATACATCCCAGAATACGTCAATGGTCTTCCCATCACACCCTACGGTCCCACCAATTCTCGTCAGGACCAACAGCAAGATTACAACTTCTCCGTACTTCAGGATCTTGGTGACTACTCCAATAATATGACCAATAACCTACAGATCAACTCATCGCTTTCTGTAGACTTTGGTTTCATCCCCGCACTTAAAGGGCTCAACGCTCGTTTCACTTATGGAAAGAATATCTCTAACAGTAAGTCTAACGAGAAAGGCTCCAATTACAATCTCTACTATATGTCAGAGCGATTCGGTAGCGGTTCACACCTCTACACCCCGATTCCTAATACCGACCAAGAAGAGATTGATCGTATCATGTCTGAAGCCAATTTCCTCCTTGCCAATAATGGACAGCCAATAGCCAACGGCTCTACAAACGGCTATCTACGACGCCAAATGAGTCGCACCGACAATTATCAGATGAACCTTCAGATCAATTATAATCGTCAGTTCGGTGATCACTCCTTAGGAGCACTTTTCGCAATTGAGAAATCAGAATCCGAGTATGAATATCTTATCGGTCGCGTTACCGATGTTTACGAGTTCGGCACAGACCAGTCAAATGCAGTAGGACCTAACAACGATCCGTCCACCGAATTCAAACGGACAGAATCGGGAACACTCTCCTATATCGGTCGTGTCAACTATGCTTTTGCTGACAAATATCTTCTTGAATTCCTTCTGCGTGTAGACTCATCCACTAAATTTGCACCGGAAAACTACTGGGGTACATTCCCCTCCGTATCTCTCGGTTGGGTAATATCACAGGAAAACTGGTTCCGCAACAATGTCACATGGATCGACTATCTTAAAATACGAGCATCGTATGGTCTTACGGGTCGCGACAACACTGTGGCATGGCAGTGGATGCAAAATTACGGCACTGACGCCGACAAGGGTCCGATCTTCGGCATCGGTAACAATAATCCTGCAGGTAGCCACATCGCTCTCAATAAAAACAACGCAGCCGTTAACCGCGACGCACATTGGGACAAATCCTACAAGTCAAACCTCGGTATCGACTTCAATGTGCTCCATAATCGTCTTGCATTTAATATCGATGGATACTACAACCGAGAACGCGATATGCTAATGCCTTACAGGGCATCAATCCCAGGTACTGTAGGAACACAGTCTGCTAACGTTAACTACGGACAAATGAACAGCTGGGGTGTAGAACTTGCAGCCACATGGCGAGACAAAATCGGCAAAGACTTCTCTTACAAGGTAAATATCAACACCGGATATTCCGATAATGAAGTAATCCTCATGGACTGGAATACCAAAACTGAAGCATACCGTCAGATCTACAAGGGGCACCGCACCGATATGGGCACCTGGGGCATGCAATGTCTTGGTATGTTCCGCAGTTTCCAGGATATCGAAGAATATTTTGCTAAAAACAATATAACTTCATATATGGGTATGACCAAAGACAAAGTTCGACCTGGTATGCTCATCTACAAAGATATACGTAGCAAACAGAATGCTGACGGATCATACGGAGGTCCTGACGGCATTATCAGTGAAAGTGATGATAAGGTATGCCTGTCAAACAGAGCAAATCCTTATCATGTAACAATGAACCTCACGGCAACCTACAAGGCATTCTCACTTACCGCCCAAATGAATGTAAACTGGGGTGGCTATAGCTTTATTCCGTCCAATTCTCTTAAACCAGGCAAATCAATTGAGTATACCAATATGCCATCATTCTGGAATCCTGATGATATGTATGTCTATAATGACATCTATGATAACAGTGGAAATCTTATTATGGCCCAGAATCGAGATGCATATCTTCCAAACCTTGCATACTCTAATGTAAACTCTGTTACATCCTCTTTCTGGCGTGTAAGCGGCACTCGTGCCACACTCAGTCGTCTGACCCTAGCTTATAGCCTACCAGCTTCAATACTCAAACATCTTGGTGTATCAAGCTGCCGTTTTAATGTCACCGGTCAGAACTTACTTAGCCTCTATAACCCTTATCCCGACAACTTCATAGATCCTATGATGTCGTATGGAAACTACCCAATTCTTCGCAAGATCACTTTGGGTCTTAATCTATCTTTCTAAAATCTAAAAATAATGAAATCAAAATACTTATCCTTAGTTCTACTCTCAGCTGCAGCGTTATCCTCCTGTAGCGATGACTTCTTGCAGGAAAAGAAGAACTACGAGCAGACTGATGTGAATGCATACAACAGCTATGTAGGTTCTCTCGGTCGTCTTGCTGATTGCTATATGCTCTCACTCCCCGATGTTAATGGCAACCCCGGTTGGCAATACACCAGTACCGGTAAAAGTGACGATCTATCCAAATGCACTGAAGAATATTATGGGTTCGGAATTTTTGTAAATCCTGAAAAAGAACTGTCTGCAATCTCCGGTAATGTCGTTCCCGATTACTTTCAGGGAGATGCAAGCAATATTAGAGCCAGTGCTTGGGGACGCATCAGAAACATCAATGATTGCATACAAGGTATCAGCAACAGTACTCTTTCTCAAGAACAGAAGAACGAACTTCTCGGTCAGGCATATTTCCTACGTGCATGGTGCTACTATCTTCTGGTGAAATGGTATGGCGGTGTACCCATAATCACCGAAGTGCAGCCACCTTTAGCAACATCCGTGACACCACGCTCAACAACCAAGCAGTGCATTGAATTCATATGTTCAGATCTTGACCACTCTGCCGAACTTCTAAAACCTTTTACCACAAAAGGAGGCTGGAGCACAGGCGAATATGGGCGTGTGACTTCCGGTACAGCTCTTGCACTCAAAGGTCGTGTGCTCCTACTTTGGGCAAGTCCTTTATTTAACCGAGAAAATAAAGAAGAGCGTTGGCAACATGCATATGAAACCATGAAAGCAGATCTTCCGATTATAGAATCATGCGGATATGGTCTTGCATATGAGAACAATCCAGGTACCAACGCTTCCAATTGGGCTAAAATGTTTGTTGAAGATGGGGTTAACAAAGAAGCAGTATTTGTTGTCCTTTACAATAACAAGGCATCCGGCGGTGTACCGGACCTTCATCGCAATAACCCCTGGGAAAGAAGTATTAGACCGGCCAATACATTGGCAAGTGCAAGTTCAACACCAACCTCCAACATTGTAGCTCTTTTCCCTATGGCAGACGGTCATCGTCCGGCATCATATGATTCCTATAAGACTCTTCCTGCATCAAGTACTTATGACTATGACAAGGCTCACCCTTATATGAATCGTGATCCTCGTTTCTATCGTACATTTGCCTTTACCGGGGTTAGGTGGCGTTATGATGGCAATCCGATGAACTCAAACAACAACATTCCCTATCAAGGCAACAACTACGATCTTTGGAGCTATGTATGGTACCTTACCGATGAGGCTCGAAATAATATTGTTGATGGAAAGACATATGGAACTGACGACCTCCTTGACAAAGCTAAAGGAATGTATATTCGTAAACGTTCCGATGATGCAGAGTTGGGTTCCGCTCGTTACGTATTCAATACTGATCAAAATGGTTTTGGTCTTTCTGCTGCTCCATATATGGAAATTCGCTTCGCTGAGGTTCTTCTAAATCTTGCTGAAGCTGCATGTCAGTCAGGTCATCCTGCCGATGCTATTGAAATATTGAAACGTATCAGAAGCCGTGTATACAACGACAAAGAAAACTGTGGTATTGAATCAAATCTCTCAGATGCTCAATGTATGGCTGCTATCCTTTACGAGCGTCAGATAGAGTTTGCGTTTGAAGGCAAACGTTTCGATGATCTACGCCGATGGATGCTTTTTGATGGCGGTGTCAATATCCCTGCCGGAGCTCCATCCTCCTGGCGTCTTACCGGTTGGGGCGGTAACACTTGTGATTATCTCGGGTTCACACCTCTTAATGGTACGCGCCGCGAAAGAATCGAATACCGAGTTAAGGCAGACTACAACGGAGGTCTTGGTGCCGACAAATGGGTAGTAAAGGGCAATGAACGCATAAATCCAGATCCATTGGCCGATGTGAAACGTCCCGCAGCCATCAATCTTAATGAGGGTAATGCAAATAAGCTTAATCAAGCTTTCACTGCTCTCAACACGTTCTATGATACATATCTTGAACGCAACGATCGTCCAGGTGATGGTCTGACCAGTGCTCATACCGAACTTTACATCAACTTCCTTCCAAGATATTATATTCTTGGTTTCGGAAAATCGATGGAGAACAACAGGGAACTCCCACAGAACATAGGTTGGGATGATCTAAATTCAGGTGCACCTGGCACTTTCGATCCTCTTGCTGAATAATAGAATATTGTAATTATTAGGCTGATTCGGTATTGTCAGTCTAACCGACAATACTGAATCAGTCTTTAATATGTAACCCTAACAAATCATTAATGCAATGAACCGCAGAAAAGCTTTAACAGCAGCTCTCTTCTCACTGTCGCTCATGGCTCCGACTGCTATGATGGCGCAGTATCCTCAGCTGAACGCTGACGCAAGAAAAACCTACGACGTACTCATGTCAACCGCACGCGCCCACTCCGACTCGGCATGGGCGGTTGCCAAACCCATCGTTGACAAGGAGGCTCGTGAGGGCCGTCCGTACGTGCCCTGGGCTTCTCGTCCGGACGATCTTCTCAAGGCAAGCATCCCTGCATTCCCAGGTGCCGAAGGAGGCGGAATGTACACCCACGGCGGACGCGGAGGCAAGGTGATCACAGTGACCAACCTCAATGACAGCGGTCCCGGCTCGTTCCGCGAGGCTTGCGAGACAGGCGGTGCACGCATAGTAGTGTTCAACGTCGCAGGAGTGATCAATCTTAAGACCCCTCTCTATGTACGTGCCCCCTACATCACTATAGCCGGACAGACAGCTCCCGGCGATGGTGTGTGCATAGCCGGCGAATCGTTCCAGGTGGATACCCACGATGTGATCGTACGCCACATGCGTTTCCGCCGCGGCGACACAAGGGTTCATTACCGCGAGGACTCATTCGGAGGCAACCCTGTGGGCAACATCATGATCGACCACTGCTCTGCCGAATGGGGACTGGACGAGAACATATCGTTCTACCGTCACATGTACGATCCCAGCGAGGGTCAGTACCAGAGCACCGACCTCAAGCTCCCCACTGTGAACGTGACCATACAGAACACCATTTCTGCCAAGGCTCTCGACACTTACAATCATGCTTTCGGCTCGACTCTCGGAGGAGAGAACTGCATGTTTGCCCGCAACCTTTGGGCAAGCAACTCGGGACGCAATCCGTCGATAGGATGGAACGGTGTGTTCAACTTCGTCAACAATGTAGTGTTCAACTGGGTGCACCGCTCATCGGACGGCGGTGACTACACTGCCAAGTTCAATATGATCAACAATTAC
>OFFT01002272.1_pt1 | contig 10207 bp, 10 predicted proteins | sample 1521581 | NCBI WGS metagenome assembly OFFT01 (sample SAMEA3504084, study PRJEB24116) | mouse gut metagenome | biome: mouse gut; feature: mouse-associated habitat; material: faeces | place: Denmark | collected 2011
TGTTTTTCGTTTCTTTTATTCCAAGTTAATAGAAACCGCAATGAATCATTACGCCATCATCCCTTTACAGCACCTACTGTAATACCTTTTACAAAGTAACGCTGCACGAAAGGATATAACAGCAGAATGGGACCAGTCGTTACAATGGCCATGGCCATTTTGTAAGTCTCGCTTGGCAGATTCGGCATTGCCACACCTGAAGCGGCCGCCATCTCTCTCAGCCCCTGGACATTAGCTAACATGGAGTACAGCAGGTACTGAAGCGGGAACTTTGCTGCCGAGTTGATATACAGCATGGCACCCGACCAACTATTCCAATATCCCAGGGCTGTAAACAGGCCGATAGTGGCCAGTCCCGCCTTTGACAATGGCAGGTAGAGCCTGGTAAATATTTGAAAATCATTCGCACCGTCCAACTTTGCCGACTCCATAATGGAATCAGGGATATCCGACATAAAATTTCTGAGGAGGAAGATATTCCATGCACTGATCATGCCCGGCAGAATCAACGCCCATATATTATCTTTCAATCCCAGGTACTTTACCACCAGCAGATAGCTGGGAAGCATGCCTCCGCTGAATATACTTGGAAAGTACAGAAACATTGCCACCTGATTACGATACCTGAAATCTTTCCTCATAAGCACAAATGCCGCCATCGTTGAAAAAAACAACGAGAGAAAAGTTCCGGTAAACGTAATCGTTATAGATACCTTATAAGCCTGCACAATCCTTGCAGGAATCATAAACACCATTTTATAGGAATCCAGCGAAAAATTTCTGGGCCATAATGCGTAACCATATTGTATAATATCAGACTCGGCAGACAGGGAGCCAATCACAATCATCCAAAACGGCACAAAACAGATTACCGCCACCAGAAAGACAACTATATAGAATACAATCGTCAATGGTTCTGTTTTCTTTTTCTTCTTTTGAATCATATCTTTTAGAGTGCCTCCCTTCTTTTAAAATAATGCGTAATCCGGCTGAATCTTTTTCATAACATGGTTAATTGTCATAATCAGAACAAATCCAAAGAATGACTGATACAAGCCGGCTGCCGTGGACATACCGGGGTCAAAGCTCTGTGTTATGGTTCGGAATACATAAGTATCGATAATATCTGTCACTTCATAGAGAATTCCGTTCTTTCCCACCAGCTGGAAGAACAATTCAAACTGGCCTTTCATGATCTTACCTACTGAGAAAAGGAACAATGTGATTGCCGTTGGTTTCAAAAGCGGCAATGTTATGTATCTGATCTGTTTCCACTTCGTAGCGCCGTCCACGCGGGCTGCCTCATAGTACTCTGCACTGATTCCGGTAATGGCTGCCAGATAGATAACAACACCATAACCCAATCCCTTCCATTCATGAAAGAATATCAGCAGAAACGGCCAGATTCCTTTCATTGCATAAATATTGATGGGTTCGCCTCCCAAACTCTTTATCAGATTGTTCATCAAGCCGTATTCATAACTGAAAATACCATAACAGATGGATTGTACAAGTACGAATGAAATAAAGTACGGCAGAAACATCAGCGACTGACTCAGCTTCTTGAACCACTTCTTTCCAATCTCATTCAGCATGATCGCCACGGCAATCTGTGCTGCCATATCTATCACCATGAATGCAATATTATATAAAACCGTATTTCTGGTTATCCTCCACAGGATTCCGCCGCTTACCAAAAATTTAAAATTACTCCATCCCACCCAGGGACTCCCCAGGATACCGTCCGTGTAATTAAACTTCTTAAATGCAAGAACGATACCACCCATGGGCAGGTAAGAAAAAACAATGGTAAACAGGATAACCGGCAAGATCATCAGAAACATAATTCGGTTTCTTTTCACTTCATGCAGAAAGCCTTTGATACCTCTCTGGTTTGCCGGCAAATTATATCTGGGTTTGTTTTTTCCCTTTGCATTTGCCTTTGACATCAAAATTTTCTCCTTTCTCATATTCGTTCACATCTGTGTTCCGCTGAGTCCATATTATGCTTTTTGCACAATATTCGAAAGCCTAAAAAAGCCAAATTAGGGCAAAATGTAAATAGTATAGTCTGTTACTCATAATTTTTATAGCAAAGTATAAAAAATAGAGTCAATCTCTCGCGTCTTTCAGGTCTGTGCAGAGCGCCATTGTTTTCTCTGTAAGCTGCTCTATTGTCATCTCATAATAACCGCTGATACCGGTGCGCAGTTTTCTGTGATAGGACTCGCTCCACTTTGCCGGTATGGATTTTTCACCCAGTACCATCCCCAACACGGAGCCTGCCGTAGCCGCATTGCAGTCCGTGTCAAAGCCGTTTTGAACAGCCATTCCTATGGTCTTTGCGAAATTCTTTTCCCCATACAGCAGACAGGCTGATACAATCATGGCATTGGAATTGGTATGACACCAGTCAAATTGGCAGTACTCGTCATACCGGGAATGAATCCTTCTGAATACCTCCCTCTTGTCAATCCCCTCATGGTACCATTCCATTACTTTCCTGACATGCTCCGTAAATCTGGAAACAGGAGGAACCTCCCTCAGACCAGTCTCAATGATTTCGGATATATCATCACATATCGCTGCCTTTGCAAGCATGGCAGCAACCCACATTTCCCCGTATATCCCGTTTTTTACATGGGATACCGAAGCATCCCTCCAGGCCATCCCGGCGGCGGCCTCCGGGTTCCCGGGATTGATATAGCCGAAAAAATCTCCCCTGATCTGCGCGCCGATCCACTCCCTGTACGGATTCTTATAGTACGCCGTCATAGGCGCCCGCATCCCCATAGCCGCATTTCTGTAAGCCGCCCGCTCCGCAGTGCATGTCGAAAACATAGGCATCCAATAAAGCCATGCTTCCAGCACATCATCAGGAGTAAAATCCGCTCCGTACTCTTCCACCAGTTTCAGGGCCAGCACGGTATAATTTGTATCATCATCTATCGGCGCGGACTCTCCGATACGGTCAATCCAGCATTTTCTCCATGGGGCGCGGCTGTCATGATCCGCTTTCTCCACAAGCGTTCCGGGAATCTCCCTGGAATCTATATACCATTCCAGAGGCTCATGCCCGCTTTGTTCCAATATCTGTGAAATAAGCCCTGTCCTCAGGCATTCCATTGGCTTTCCCAGAAGACAGCCGCTGATCCGCCCCACCCAGGCTCCCGCAATTTTATCCTTTAATTCTTCCTCATTCAATATCCCGCGCCAGTCCGTCTTCTCATTTCCCGGAGCCTGTTCCCGAATTTCCGCGTAGGAAGAAGGTTCCTGATATCCATAATCCTTTCTTACAGCCGCCTGCTCCATCGCTTTATAGATCTCAAAAGCGGCAGATTCGCAATCCGCTGTGACAGACAACGCTTCGATTGCGCTGCATACTTCCCTGTAGGATTCCACATCCTTCCCCTCTTCCATAAGCTGCCTCCACTCCGTTGACAGGTCTGGGGCATATTTTAACCACATTTGTTTTTCCAGCATATCCGATACCTCGTTTCCTTTCATATTATAGAAATCTTTCTGCCCGAAGCAGGGTATAACTGCACCTCTGTAAATTTGCCATCCCTGCAGCAAACCTGATAGCTGATGCCCTTAAAGCAAAACCGCAGATAATCACCATCCCAGGCTGCATTTTCAGGCTTGGTTTCATCCCCGGAAACGGCAGGTACCGCAAGAAACAGCATCATCTCCCTCTCTTTCCCGGCAATACGGGAATATACCGCGCGTTTCGAAGGATATTCATGGTAAAACACATCCGACAGCCTCCCCTCCAGGATCTCTGCTTTCCATCCGGCATCCCCATTAACCGGAATGATTCTCAGGTTCACATCCCTGTCATCCGTGAGAACCTCCAGACCGTCCATGACCACATTCGTACTGTTTATATGGAAGAAAGCCTTCATCTCCTCTCTGTCCAGCCCGTTGTAGGTATCCGCAATTGCCAATACGCATCCATCCACCAGCGCGACGCTGCGGGAGACCGTCACCGGCTCGTAATTATGGTTGATTCCGCTGACGCCCTTAAGACACTCTGTATCCACAACAGCCGTAATGCCGCCGTCCTTCTGCGGCCCATACCCAAAGGTGTCCACATATTCAAACCCATCCCGCCCGTTGACCGTGGGAACCGTATGTACCTGTGAAGATTTGTACAAATGTCTTTCCCCACAGCTTTTATAGGTATAGCGCCCCGGATCCTGCAGCAATACTTTTCCGTAAGCAGCAAAAATGATTCCCAGCTGATCCATATGGGCATGATTGCCGTAATGAATCGGACTGCGGCAGGAGAAAAGAAGACAGGCCGCATTCTTATCCCACCCTGTCCGCAGGATATAATAATCCATCTGCCTTTGATAAGTGCTGAGAGGAAGCAGCTCCCTCTCCCCTGTCTGCAGCGGTTTCTTCAGCCATGCAAGCAACTCCGGAATATGTCCAAATCCCCATGGGCATAACTCTGTCAATGTCTGCAAAATCTGTTCCGCCGGCAGAAACTGACGCAAGGTCGCGAGATACCGGGTATCCCCGAACAATAAATATCCCATACAGGCAGCGCCCACGGGCGTCATCGTATGGGAATTGGCATCTCCGAAGGGCAGCATGGTCCCATTGGGCGCCATGTTGTGAACGGAATACTCCATCCCTTTTTTTACCCTTGCTATGAAGGTAGAAGAGAAACTCCTGCCGCATTTTGCAGCAAAATAAATGCTGTAGGCAATATCCGCCAATCCCACAGGGATTCTCCTGCCAGCGCGGCGGAATTCCCACAAAGACGGGAGCCGGCCCGGTTCCGTTTAACACCAGCATTCCCTGCATCGCCTCTTCGGCCCGGCGCAACAATTCAACGGTATCCGCTTCCTTTAATACATATTGAAAATCCTGAATCTGAAGCATGTCCTCTTTCCTTTTCATATACCCGAGTTCTCCTTCCGGCATTTACTATTTCAGCAGAGTCTTTAAGCACATTACGGGGCATCTGCCCGCTTCTTACAATGTACAATCTGTTTTAGCGGCGTCCGGCACCTCAATGCACGGGTCTCACTTCCGCATATCCGTTTCTGTGGGCTTCCACCAGGGCAAGCATAAATGCGCCAAAGGAATGATGTTCGTCCCTGACAGGCTGTTTTTCGATAATATAAGCCTGTATCGTCCCTTTTTCCGCCCCTTCTCCCGGACAGAGACATCCAGGGCAGGACATTTCCGTAGAAAAATCCTGGTTTACACAGTATCCCACCAGTCCGTTGATTCCTTTTTGAAACGCGTCTGCATATTTTTCTTTTGCAAGAATCCCCTTTCGCAGTCCCATCCCCATGCCATACAGCAGCAGTGCGGTCCCGGAAGACTCTTCCCAGGAAGCGCTTTCTGTCATTTCCTGTCTCCACAGTCCTTTTTCGGTCTGATAAGACAAGATTGCCTCGGACAAATCTTTATAATATTCTTCTGCTTTTGCCCGATGCACAGAATCTTGCGGCAGATACTGCACAAGCTCAGCCAGAGCCAGATACCCCCAACCGTTTCCCCTTGACCAGTGGTCCTCAGAACACAGGCTGTTATCTTCCCGAAATCCCCGGCACTGGTGCAGAAGGCCACAGCCGGAATCCAGCAGAGCCTCATACATCCGGAAACATTGCTCCGCCGCAAAATCAATGTATTCCTCTCTCCCACATGTCAATCCTGTAAACAGCATAAATGGAGTGACGGCCGTTGCCACATCGATCCAGATCTTCCCCTCCTTCTCTCCCCCAGGCATACAGAGAATGCCCCGGGATTCCTTAGGCCCTGCCATGGTACGTTCCGCAAAAATTTCCAGTTCTTCTCTGCTTCTGTCATGTATTCCCTTCATGCATGCCCAGGCGCTGGCGTTTCCTCCCACACGGTAGCAGGGAAAATTGTAATAGGGATGGACGATTTTATCCGGATATCGATCCAGTATCCTGCGGCATTGCTCCAGCTGTGTTTCATCCCCTTTTTCAAAGGAGGCCTGCACCAGACCGTACAGGGCAACCAAACCATAATAATGCTGTATTTCTTCTACTTCCCCATAATGTTTATACAAAGCAAACGCGATATCCAGAGTCTTCTTAATCTCCATCAATCTCTCCATAACAAAGCACCTTCACTTCTTCCGTCAGCCAATCATCTGAATGCTTTCAAAATCAACAGAATGTATCACCATTCTGGGATTGCTGTTCAATACGAACAGTATCACGTCCACTACATCCTGCGCCTGCAGCAGCTTTTCCCTTTTTACCGGGCGGTCCCCCCAGAAAGGTGTATCGGCGCCCCCTGGATTCAGGGTCGTCACATGGATGCCCTCCTTAGCCAACTGCAGGGAAAGCCCCTGGGAAAACACGTTTACCGCTGATTTTGCCATGCAGTACAGGGGGGCATTAGCGTTGATCCTCCTGGCCGCCATGCTGCCCAGGTTGATAATGCGGGCATCCTCCCCGGCAAACTTCGAGAAATATTTAGCCATAAAGTAAATCCCCTTCACGTTGACATCCATCATCTGGTCGTAAACGGACTCTTCTGTTTCCGCGATTTTCCCGGGAATGGAAAGTCCCGCCAAATTAATCAGGGCATCCACCTTCCCGAATGTCTTCCCTGCCTGTTCCACAAAATCCCTCACCTGCTCTTCACTGGCCACATCCAGAGCGCTTCCCGTCACTGTGGCCTGATATTCCCGCCTCAACCGCCCGCACAGGGCTTCCACTGCCTCTTCTTTCCGGGACGCCAGGATAAGTTTTGCCCCCTGCTTTGCCAGTTCTTCACATAATCCCTGCCCCATTCCTCCGGCGGCCCCGGTAATCATAATAACTTTACCCTCTAACATTGTCGCATCTCTCCTTCCATTTCAGTCAGCAACTTTCTTGCACCCCTTTAAGGTAAAACAGATTCCGGCCACCTTCATATCATCCCGAAGAGGTTTGATGTCATTGGGCAGTGTCTGATACAGCAGCCCCTTTTTCCGCAGCACATCATTGACCGCTGATGTGAACACTGCTTCATAGCGGCGGCACAGCTCTCCCTCACTGATTGGCAGAGACTTCCCGGCCACTGATTCCCTGTTTCTTTCAACCATTTGCAATTCCATATGCTTTTACCTCCAGGTTTATTAAAAGCCTCCCTGTCCGGAAGGCTTTCCGCAACTGCTTTACTGATTTTTCCTCTTTTTGTTAATCCTGTGTCCGGCTTCTTACTCTATACCATTCCGCTCATTGAATCTTTTGGCAACTTCCACTGCATTTTTTAAGGTATCCGTATATACATAGTTGGACAAATGAATTCTGGATGCATTGGGAATATCGTCAATGTCCACCATGGTAGTATGGTACTGCGCCACATCCTCCGCAAAGAACCTGACCGCGTTTTTGGTATCCTCCGCAGTGCGTACAAAATTCAGTACCTTCAGATTGGGAACTTTTCTTAAATTATCCCATTGGTGATCGGAAGCTGCGCAGCAGTGGATGCCTATGGCCCCATATCTTACAGCGAATTCATGCAGTTCCTCCTGAAAGTATTCTTTGTACATATCACTGCTCACGATTCCGATTTCGTCTTCCGATACAGTAATTCCGTAAGGCATGTAGTATTCCGGGTAATGAGCGATAAATTCTTTCCCGTATCTCCTGAACCACTCGTCCAGGAAAGTGAAGATAAACTCCTTAACCATACATGACAATTCCTTCACTGCCGGTTCCTCTTCGAACATAGAAGCATAGAAATCGCTTTTTTCCCAGATCAGAGCAGCTACGTCAATGGGTGTCTGGATATCCGGCAGACTCAGCAACGCATCCTTCCCTGCCCGAGCCTTCAGGTGATCTGCCATGTCAAACAATCGGATCAGATTGGTATCCTCCAGTCTGGGAATCTTGATTTTATGCCACTCGCTCACATCCTTAATCAGGGGCATGGCAAAAGGGTTATCATTTTCGGGCTTATGTACGGGACATCCGAAGGCTTCCGCAAAGATTTCTGTCCCGGTGATCATGGACAGATAGGGAACGGTGTTATCAGGGAGCTTCTCCATATTTTCCAACTGCATCATATATCTCTGATAGGCCCATTCTTCCCGCTCTTTCTGCTTCTCCCACCACAAAGGCGGCCGCTGGGGAAAATCTCTGGTATAATCCACTACGATAAGCCTGTTCACGGAACTGGTCATATCATAAAATTCCACCCAGTTTTGTTTTCTCTTTTCAATCATGTCGTTCATTCTCTATTCCTCTCATTTTCCAGAACATTTCGGGTCTTACAATCCAGTCTGCTACAATTCTGACAGTCATGCTCATAAGCAAACAGCTCCTGATCCGGCGTCAAAAGATAGATAATGGCATTGCTTTTTACCGGGTCTATCATATAGCCGGAAGAGATGCGCATTCCGTACCTCTCCCCCGCTTTCGTCCGTTCCAAAATCAGCTCTTGATCCTCCATGGGAATATCCCGGGGCGCTTCCAGACGCCTGCAGATTCCCACTCCTCGCTCCCTGCACATGGCTTTTATACAGGAAGCCACTTCATTTTCCATAGAAAAGAGAGCAGCATCCGCCATGGCATTCGCCAACATTCCCTTCAGATAGTCGCCCTGGCAAAAACATTCCGTTGCATAACTGCTGATTCTGCCTCCAATAGAATACAGCACCATCAGCGCCGGTATTCCCCGATAACTTCCGAATTCAGCAAACAACGCCGGTTCACACAAAGCGTACATCAGCTCTGTCATCTCCTGATATTCCTCAGACACTTCACTATAGATGGCACTGTTTTCATAACAGTCTATCAAGTGAAATACTATTGATTTTTCGATTTTGACCTTAATATTTTTCTGAAACATCTCTATTTTCTACTCTGAACCGCTTCTTTTGCCGTTTCAGCCGCTGTTGCCGCATCAGCAGTATAGAAATCGGCTCCGATTTCCTTTGCAAAACCGTCGGTTACAGGTGCGCCGCCAACCATCACGATGTATTTCTCCCGGATTCCCTTTTCTTCCAGCAAGATAATCACATCTTTCATATTCGGCATGGTAGTAGTCAGAAGGGCAGACAGGCAGATTACATCTGCGCCGGTCTCCTCTGCTTTCTCCACAAAGGCCGTCGGTTCCACGTCCACACCCAGGTCAAATGTTTCAAAGCCCGCTCCCTTTAGCATCATAACCACCAGGTTCTTGCCTATATCATGAAGATCGCCTTTGACAGTGCCGATTACCGCTTTTCCCACTGGCTCATTTCCAATTTCCACCAGTTTGGGTTCCAGAATTGTCATGCCCGCATTCATGGCTCTTGCCGCTACAAGCACCTCCGGCACAAACACTTCATTCCGCTTAAACTTGCCGCCTACAATCATCATGCCGTCCAGAAGTCCTCTCTCCAATATTTCCTTTGCGTCCATTTCTTCATCCAGAGCCTTCTGCACCAGAGTTTTCACATTTTTGGACTTTCCCTTCTGTAATGCTTCCGAAATTTCCTGAATCAGTGACATTTCTTTCTTCTCCTTTTTTTCGCGTCAATGTTATTCCCGGCATCATTATGACTTGCACAGGTTTTTGTATTTCAGCGTCCCATCGTCAAATTACCCTTATCTCTCTTATAAAAAAATTCTATCGCTTCAAAAAAAGCATCGATATTTTCCTTTGGTGTCATCGGTGGTATATCACAGCCGGATGAAATAATAAAATTCGGATATACGGAACATCTCTTCATCAATTTTAAAGTCTCTTCCCTTACAATATCCGGCGTTCCTCCCCGAAGTATTCCGGCAGGATCGACATTGCCGATCACGAGACGGTCCTCCGGAATGACCTGCAACGCTTTTTCAATATCAATCGCATTTCCAAAACTATACGCCAGCGCGTCCACCTGACGCATTTGCTCCATAACAGGCTCCACGTTCCCGCAGTTGTGATAAATTACCAGAAAAGAATCATCTTCTACCGCTTCCCTGATCTTCTTCACATATGGCGTGGAAAATTTATTAATCAGATTCGGAGACAACAATCCGGCAGCCGGCTCCGCCAGCATCACGCCGTCTGCTCCGGCCACTTTAAAGGCCTTGATATATTCAATCAGAAATTCCGTTGCCTTTTCCACTACTGTTTCCACAATTTCCGGTTCTTCATAGCACATTACCATGATTTCCGTCATCTCGATCAGGCGTCCCGCCAGCGTATAGGGTCCTATACATCCCGCAAACAAGGGTCTATCCGTGATCAG
>OFFT01002279.1_pt1 | contig 10194 bp, 19 predicted proteins | sample 1521581 | NCBI WGS metagenome assembly OFFT01 (sample SAMEA3504084, study PRJEB24116) | mouse gut metagenome | biome: mouse gut; feature: mouse-associated habitat; material: faeces | place: Denmark | collected 2011
ATCCCTCAAGCCCTGCGGACATAATCTTTGATACAAACGGTACGCCGTGCTCCCTGACTGCCTGGACAATTCCGACCTTTGGCCGGACTTCCCTAATCTCTACTCCATATTTATCTGCAGTGGCTTTTACATGGTCTTTGGTGGCTTTCATTTCCAGCCCCGTATTAAAAAACACATATTGGACTGGCGGAAGGGACGGTGCAATTCTCCGTGCTGTCTCAATCAGGTCAATCAAAATGTCACTGTCTGCTCCACCGGAATAGGAACATATGGCTTTCGGATGCTGCCGGAGATGCGTCATTATAATGCCTGTTATCGCCTGGAATTTTTCCGGCGCATCATAATCCGCATAATCCGGCCTGTCAGTATATACCCTGCTTCTGTATTGTTCACTCATTTCCCCTGAAAGGAGCCCGTGTACACGTCACCCCGGCCGGAGGCTCCGGCTCCTTTCTTATTCCCCGGACAGATAATCTTCTATCCGCATTTGTTTATCTGGTTCAAAATTCATCCACAATATTTCCCGCTTTTACTACACACTTGGGAGTAACTGACCGTTTCTCCCCTGTGCCAGCCTTTAAGCCGGTCATTATACAGGTCATTGTCATATCCCGATAACACCACCGGTCCTTTGTGTGCAAGCAGCACGTCCAGTAAATCATTCTGGCCTTTATCGTCCAGCTCATGCCGGTACTGCTTCCCGTGCCTCGTGCTTAAGACATACGGCGGGTCGGCATACACCAACACGTTTGGATAATTAAAACGCTCAATCAGGCCTGCTGCCGGCCGGTTCTCAATCTGTACTCCCCTGAGCCGTTCTGCCGCCTGCAGAATCTTTTCCGGCAGCCTTACCCAGTCCGTGGCCGCATAGGCACGTTCCCGGCCCTGTACATCATTTTTCCATCCGACTTTCTCGCCATTCGTCCTAAAACCATGGCCCATATTCAGGCGTATGTAAAAATTGACTGCTTTCTGTAAGCTGTCTTCCGGTTCCGATGCAAAAGCGTCCTCGTAGACCTGCCGGGCGTATGGGATGTAATAAATCTCATGTGCCAGTTTCTCTGGGTCGTTCCTTATCCATTCGAACAGGTTCACCACGTTCCCATCCAGGTCATTCACCGTCTCAATATTTGACCGCGGCTTGTTAAAGAGTACGGCGCCGGAACCGAAGAATGCTTCAAGGTAACTATGGTGCTCCGGGAAAAAGCTGATTATCCAGTCCGCTATTCCCCATTTGCTTCCCGGGTATTTCATTACCGCTTTCATCGGTTCGTTGCCTGGAAGTCCATCCGGAACCCAAACCTCTTCCCAAGGGATTTCACAAAACCCCTGATGGAATTTACAATCGCCTTTTTGTCATCCGGCTTCCAGCCGTCTATCTGTATGATTATCTTCATTCTGTCCCTCACTTTCCATCCTGCCTCTTCCCCTGCTCATCCTTTTTCTGGATATAGTAATCCTGTAACGCGGAAAACATCCCCCGGTAAAGCACGTCATACTGGACGCCTCTGGCAAGATAAAATTCCCTTGCCTTTTTCCCGTCCTCAATAAATGACTCCCACTGTTCACACGTCAGCTTGCCGATACCATATTTCCTGCACAGCTTCCATATGGACGTAATGAGGCCATAAATTATCTTTAATTCCTCCATATATCCCCTTTCCGTAACAAAAGTATCAATTACAGCCTGCGCGTAACAGGTTTCATGTTTCCAGAAAATCCGCTTATTCACTGTGTTTTTCACGTATTTTTACACGCGGTAACAAAGTAACATACAGTTTTGTATATTAAAAAATACTGCATTGATATCACATATACATATACACACCCTTTATATATATTCAAATTTCGTGCGTTACCGGTGTTACTTTGTTACCTTAATCAAACGGTAGCTCCCCCTGTTCGTAATCGTCAACAGATATAAATCCATTTTCATCAATGGATATCCCGTCATCTAATCTCAGGCAGATGCACCGGTTATTCTTGCCGCCAATCTTTTTCTGCTTTGTAGGGTTTCCCCTGCTGTCTGTTTCCACGACCTTCTTTTTCACTCCCCATGACAAAAATGAACGTTTGGAGAACCCGCCGCTCTTGCAAAGTTCGTCAAATGCCTGCGTGTAGAAAAAAGCATAACCATGCTCAATAATCCCCCATTTTTCACAGGCAGTATCTGAATCAAACCGCGTGCTGTTCATGGCAGTCTTGTCCAGTATGTAACGGTAGCACCGCTCATTGTCAGACAGTTCATTCCGGTCAATTAAAACCTTTTTCGCTTCATCAACAGAAATATACTGCCCGTCCTTAAAAAGGGCGTCTGTGGCAATTTTATCCGCTGTCAGAATGATGGAAAGCGATATGCTCTGCTTCTGCATCTTTTCATCGTCAAAAAGCTGCTGCCGGAAATCTTTCTGAATCTCCCGGACCGCATCCGTACCCATGGCCTTGATAACTTCCACAAAATCTTTCCCGGCAAAACCATAATTCTGTTTCAATGTATCAGCAGTCTTCTGTGGGTCTGCATACACCTTTTCCCCACATTCAATCTCCAAAATACGGTTGATTGCCCCGCCCTGGCTGACATAGGAAGCCAACGGACGCTCCCCATTCGTCAGAATGCAGTTATTCCAATGGCTTTCCGTGTTGATGCCAATATCCCTGTTGGATCGTGTCTTTCCCTTGCCGGAACATAAGTCATACACCACCCCCTCGAAGTTTTCTTCAATCTTCCGGTGCTTCTTGCTTGTATCATCCAGAATCATGGGAAGGTGGTTCAGCATATTCGCCTTTGCTTCCAGGGCTACATCTGTTGACTTGAAATCCCCGATATAAGCACTCTCTGCCGGATTTGCCCAGACAGACGCCGCCAGCATCAGGGTGACAGTTTTCCCTCCCTCCGTTTCCCCCCAGAGGTCAACAAAGAATGGAAGCGCCCTTATCCTGTTTATCAGTACGCTTGCGAACGATGCTGCCAGCATCAGCTTGATTTCCATCCTGCCGGACTGCCGCAGCTCCCTTACATGCCCATACCATTTATCAGCATTCCCATGTTCCCCGATACTTTCAAACAGCTGGCGGAACCGGCTGTCCCCGTCAAAGATAATTTCCGTATCGTAGGGCAGGAATTCCTTTTTAATCCACCCCAGCTTGGAACTGGAATACTGCACCGCTATCTGCCCTGTATTACGGTTTTCCACATCTGACAGGTACCTTACCAGCAGCTTTGCATTCTCGCTCGTTACGGCTACGCCACGCCCTGAGAGCGCCACTATTTTACTGGCGGAGGTAACCATCACCTTAGGTACAATGATTTCCTCCCAGCGCCCGTTACGCTTAAAAGCAAGTTTAATCTGCTCCTCCCCTGTTTCAAGGTTTTTAAGGCGCTCTATTGGCAGGATTGGGTGGTAGCACGCTATCTGTTCCACCTGCGACATATTCTGGGCATATACCCCGTTTTCACCCGCAAGCCATGAACCGCAGTACATATCCCCATACGGGCCTTCAAAATTGGTATAATTGTTTATGCCGGATGATTCCTGCTTCTTTTTCTGCCTTGTTTCCCGGTCAACTTTCTTATAAGCATTGAGCATCGTTTCAAACTTCTTTTTCACGCCTAGCTCCGCGGCCCTGTCCTCTAACGACAAAATCAGCCTTGACCGGTATATCTCATTTTCCTCGTTGAAAATTTCCTCGAATATGTTATCCGCAAGAATTGTTTGTTTGTCCAATTTATTTAATAGTTCCATAACATTCCTCCGGATTGTTTAATATTTCCCATAGATATTCCTGATACTGCAAATCGTTATAAGTATTCGCCCAAGCATCAGAAAGCGGTTCCAGACGGTCAATCCATTTTCGGTAAACTTCCATTAGCAGATAGTTTAACTCTCTTTTCTGCTTTAGCTTATCCTCTGCTTTCCGCTGCATTTCCCGCTTTTTCTGTGCCTGGTAAATCTTTAACCTGGTGGAGAAACTATTGTCAGTCTCCCCACCAAGCTCCTTAAATGCCTCTTTGAAAGACAAACCATCCATCAGCATAACAAAGGTAAATATGTCTCCTGATTGACCGCATCCAAAACAGTGAAAGTCTTTCGCATATATCTTCATGCTCGCCGTCTTTTCCTTGTGGAACGGGCAGCATATAAAGCCTGCCCTGTTTGGCTGCGGCAGCCCATACCGCTCCAGGATGCCCCTCATGGAATAGAGGTCTTTTATTTCTTCCTTAGTCATACCTTTTGTTCCACGCTTCTACAAACTCTTTCCAATCGTGTGTGTGAGCAGAAAATTCTAATCCACATTCACAATGTATTGAAATTGGATCGCCACCGCTGTCTGGGTCATAAAATGTCGGACACCAATCCCTTTCGGGAATGTACATATCCTTTTCTATGTCAATTTCTTTTCCGCATTTTGGACATGGTTTTAATTCCATATTATCCATCCGTCCGCCCTCCAAGAATCTCTATAATTTTCTGCCCTGTTTCTTCCTTTTGGCAGAATCAGTATTCATTTTCCAACACTTCTTTCAGTTCCCGGTATAGAATATCCCTTATTAGCTTACCAGTAGTTTCAGCTTTACAAAAATCCAGTTGCATACCATACCTTGCCCGGTATGCGTCAATACTGGCAATCAAAGCCTTGGGATTATACATACTTCTATACTTACCACAATAAGCGTGTTCCCATGTACCATTTTCCACTAACAGGTAAATCCGGCACCCTGCGGCTTTAGCCCTTTCAAACTCCCTCTCGAACCGTCCACGTTCTTTCCCGAAACACAGACACAGTTCGTCGAGATTCATTTTTCGCTCAATTACCGCCCTGTTGGAGAAATCAAGGGTACTTCCATCTGGCAACACACACTGGCAGGAATAATCCCCGAAATCCAGCTTGCACCGCTCATGTGGTAAGCCTGTCAACTCTATTCGCTTTTTCAAATTTTCTGTCGGTTGTTCTCTGGAATCTACAATCAGCGTCATAGATTCCAGAGAAGTTTTTAATTCAAATGGTGTCATAACGGTTCCTAATTAAAAGGCAGCTCTTCATCTATCCCGTCAGGAATATTCATAAATCCGTCCGCATCAGGCTTTCCATATCCACTGTCCTGCTGGTTGTTTCCTTTCAAAAGCGTATCTGCCGGAACCTCAAATTTCCCAGAGCGGATTTTTTCAACAGTTACAAGGGAATGGCAATTTGTAAAGAATCCATGCCTTCCGTTAAATTCGTATTCCTTGTTATTGAATAATGCTCCAATCAACAAGCCTTTGAGTTTCTTTTCGTCCCAGTCAAAGTGATAACCTTTATTGGAATCTTCAAAGGCATTCATCACTGTTTTGAACCGACGCATTGTCCAGTTGTCCTGCTCGCTGCCATCGTCTTTCGGAACACGGAGCCGGTATGTACCTTTCCACTTTTTATCCTCTCCGGTCTGCGCTTTGTAGTTAGCTGCAAAGAAATCTTTATGCTCTCCCTCTGCAATATCAAATGATATAATAAGCTGATTATTCCAGCCCTTATCAGAGTTGTCCTGCTCCACTGCATCAAGAATTTTCAGCACATACCCGCCAACCGGGAGCCGCTCTGTGTCGCTGTATGCCTGTGCGCTTTCATATCCGTTTAATTTTTTCATCTTAAAATTCCTCCAATGCTTTAATCACTGTCGCGATGTCGTTCTCAATTTCAAAATCTTCAAATGCGCCTTTTGGTGTCTTGGCAGTGCTGTTGTTCGCTCGCGTTTCAAAAAGATATTTTCCATCCACGCATTTTGAGAGAAGAACCGTTGTAAATTTGCTCTCCAAAACAATCTTATTCAGTTTCTTGCCGGATGTCTGGATTCTGGTAAAACGATACCCGGAATCGTCTGTTTCCGTCTGTGTATGCGCTGTAAAAATAACCGTCAAATCATCCCGGTAATCATAGCAGTCAACCACCAAATCCCAAACACACGTTGCAAGGTCAACCCATTTGTCGTAACCCTTTTCCTTACTCCGGCGCATTTCATCAGCAACCATTAAGCCGTTAATGGTATCAACAACCACCACTTTCCAGTTTTTCATTTCAGCGATTTTTCGGATGTACTGCCGGACAATGTTCACATCATCACTTTTCAAATAATTTCCTTTTTTCTCGCTGTACTGCTCCCGCCAACCTCTCCATGACAAGCCTTTTCTGTCTGCATCTATGTAAAATGTTGTTTTTGGGTCAAGGTTCTGCATGGAAGTTGTCTTGCCAGAACCAGATTCGCCCATAATTGCAATTACTTTTGCCATATTTCCCTAATCCTCCAATCTCCTAAGATTAATCCTCTTCTTTAACCACTTCAAACCCTAAGAACCGTCCGCAGTCCTCCCGGTCAATGCTGTACTTTGACTGATTTACATAGTCGGAAAATGCCGAAACTCTGACAGATGTCTCCAACAGCTTTTTATACTCCTCCGTGGTAATAGTAATATTTCTTTCTTCCATGTTCCTATCCTCCTGTGATTTTTATAATTCCTCTCCAACCGTCACAAAGGGCAGTCCGCATATCCATTCAATTCATTTGATAGACAAATGCTCTCCCCTCTCTTTCAGCACAGCAAAAGGCAGATCCTTTCCGGCTTTGAGCGCTTCACGGATTTTGGTGTTATCCGGCTCTTTCCGGCAGTATTCGTCCGGGATTTCCATGTCAGGCACAATCTCCATAGGCTGTAACCCGCCGTTTTTCTGGATGCCGAAACTGAATAAATCCGTTTTAAATTTTGTTTTGCCAGTAGCTTTCATGCTCTCATACAAATGCTGTTTGAGCCGCTTCTCATTGTTCGCAAGAGTCTCCATCCTTTTCTGCATCCGTCCGACTTCCGCAGCATATTTCTCTGATTCTGCCCGAAGTTCTTTGATGATTCTGGCATAGTTATCAGCCTTAATCTCAAACTCTCCCTCAATCCCATCCAACGTGTCCTTGAATGCCTGCGGGTCAATACTTTCTTCTTCCTCCAACATTTCCAACATCCGGAGGTAATCGCCTGTAATTTCATATAGTGTACTCATACTCTCCTAATCCTCCTTTACAGTCAGCACGCTTTTCCTCGGGCAGTAATAATGGGTAATCTTCCCATCCTTTCCTACCGGAACGGCCACAAGCACCCTGTTGATGGAGCTTATATCCTTGTCGATCTTAGAATGGCTCTTCTTTGTGCCGAATGGGATATGCTGCATCGCGCTCTCCCCCACCGGGATATCCGCGATTACCGTTCCATGCTTTTCTGTCCAAGAGCCTTGCGACTGGCTAGTCCATGCAACCTTATCTCCTATTTTGAACACAATCACTGTCCTCTCTTTCCGCCTCTTCATAGGCTTGTCTTTCTTTTTTTATCCTTCTCCTGCTTGGCACTCCATACTCTATTTCATCCCATGCCCAATCAACGACCATTTTATTTTCAATTTGTTCCATGCTTTCTCTTCCGCTTACTTTCTATTAAAAGTATTGTGGAAGATAGCAGGCATACAGTTCCCGGAAATAAAATCTTTTCGCTATCCATAGCTGATGAGGATAACATCATCGTTATAAACGCAATACCCTCCACAAAATTACATTTTTGTATCATTTTAAAATTTCCTTATATGTAAAGCACCGCACAAAGCGGCACTTTTACTATGAAACTCCTACATCCTCTTTTTTTCGCACCTGCACATCTACGGTAATTTTCATTCCATACTCATCCCCAAGCTGTCTTGCAAGCAGTTCATACGGAAGCCGGATGATGCGCTCCATCTTTTCATCTGTAAGGTTTTTAAATGTGTCTACCATAATTTCACACCCTTTCCCTGTTATGGTTTCCAAATTCTTCCGGTTTTATCTGCCTGCAAAGTAAATAATCATGTGAAGAGCGATAAACCCCATTACCATAGCTGTCATTCCTGCCACGAAATACAGGATAAATTTCAGCCGTTCAAAACTCATAGGCTCCCGGTTTACCCGGCCTCTTATGATTACCTCATTAACATCATTCATGCCTTTACCTCCTTATCATCTGCGAATACCTTTATGAATGAGTAAATTTTTAAAAGCCATTCCGTATTGTGGATAGAAAATATCATTTTAACAATGTTGTCTTTGTAGAATTGCTCATCACTCATGCCGCACCTCCATTATCTGCCCTACTCTCCAAAAAACCGCGTCTGACAAAACCATAAATCAATTTAATTATCCGCTGGTCGCGCTCGCTTTCAGTTCCAATACCGTCTATAAATTCTTTTGCAGCTGATTTCAACTGCTCGGCATATTCTTTTCTTTGTTCCTCGTTCATGTCATATTCCCCATTTCTTCCTGAATGAGATCATCATATTGTATATAAATTCTAAATAATCCACGTTTTCTGTTTGGCTTACCATTTCAATAATTTTCTGCTTGTAATTCATATTGATAAATCCTTTCTTTACTCCGGGCAGAGGAAATGTTATAATTCCCACATACCCTATTTTTCAATGTTGTCGGGTTACTCGCTCCTATCGGTATTTGCGGTACTGGTAGGGGCATTTTTCTTGTAACGGCTCTGTATATCATCAGCCATTGCCATAATCTCGTTGTGCCGCCTGATAAATTCCGGGCTGTTCACTCCAAGACGTTTTTCCTCTGCGGCTGTCAGTGCCGCCATATCTTCCAGTGATAACATACACTCACCGCCTTTATACTGCTATGTTAATCAGTGCGCCCAGGCTCTCTTTCCATCCATAGCCGCCGATAATCTGCATCAGAGTAGCCTTTACCTGAATACCCATATCAAGCACTTTGGAAAGCTCCCTTGCAAGCCCTTTGGGGATATATCCAATTATGGTACGTCTGGAAATCGGCTTGATATGCACAACAATCTGAATGGCGTTACCATCAAACTTATTTTCCTTTTCACGCTCCAGTGTAACGGTCAAGTCCTCCGGCTTGAACTGCTGCAGGAATGCCAGCCGCTCTTGTCTGTTCTCAAACGTGGTTCCTGCTGCCCGAACTGTCATTGTCAGCTTCACTCTCTGCCATGCCTTTTTGAAAGCATCTTTGAGGGAGTATCCGGCTTTCCGTAACTGGTTAGCCATTGCACACACGGTTTTTCTTACTTTGGTAATCTGTTTCATGTGGTGTTGCTCCTTTCATCTCTTGATAGGTCTATTATATATCTATTTACACCAATAGTCTATTGACATTTTATATATATTTACACCAATATATTTGTCTAATTTGTATATTTACATCAATAGACTTTTTTGCTATAATTTTGGTATGGTGGAGAAAGTATCTCTATGTATAACTGCCCACTGGAACAAATCAAAAGAAAGAAGGTGTCTGCATGTCAGAAGATAGTAAAATTAGTAAAGCACAACAAAAAGCCGTTAATAAATATGTAAAGAACAACTATGACCGTATCAACGTAACTTTCCCTAAAGGCCAAAAAGAAAAATTAAAAGAACACGCACAAAAACAGAATGAAAGTGTTAATGCCTTTATCGTTCGTTCTGTGTCTGAAACAATGGAGCGCGACAACCAAAACAAGAAATAGCGTTCTCTGCTCCTGATAGATAGAATTGCATTTTTATATCCCATGACTAATGACAATAGTGACAAAAGTGACAAAATACCTATCAGGGAAAGAACCAGAAAGCAAATTTACATTCCATGACTACCGACAAAAGTGACAATAGTGACAATAACGCCTATCAGGGAAAAGCGAAATTTATATTCCCCCTCATTCCTCAAAACCCCCAATACCTATTTATCAGGTAAAGGACAAATGTCCGTCAGCGTAGTTACTGCACAACTATCAACCGTAACCACAATAAAGCCATTCATCATCTGGGAGGAATGAACCGCCCTATTGTCAGAATCCCTTTGTAAAGGCTCCTATCTGCCCCATATCGGGCTTTTACTGTGTTACCTGATAGAAAAACCGTCCATGCCGTTACAATCCAAAATATGGGCTTGTGGCGTGTTGCTGTTGGTATTCTGAAAAGCGGAAAAGCCGCCCTTGTCATTTTGCCGATTTCAAATCGAGATATTGCCGCCAGGGACTATCCAGTAATTTCAGGGTGGGGGCTAATCAGATCCCCCTTTGCTCCTCCCAAAAGAGGAAAGCCGCATATATTCCCCCGAAAAATCGGGGTTATGTCTGTACGGGTTCAAATCTGCTCCAGGAAAATTCCGGGTACTGGCCGGGCGGTTCTGTGTTTTGG
>OFFT01002283.1_pt1 | contig 10187 bp, 11 predicted proteins | sample 1521581 | NCBI WGS metagenome assembly OFFT01 (sample SAMEA3504084, study PRJEB24116) | mouse gut metagenome | biome: mouse gut; feature: mouse-associated habitat; material: faeces | place: Denmark | collected 2011
CTGTTTTGCATAAATTCAGCCTCACTTTCTGTGCAAATTACACAAACTTTAAAAATTTACATCAAATGCCAGTAAAAACCGAGCGCTGGATGCCTAGAGAGTAGGCACCTATGCTGGCAACCGCACGCCCTGTTCAAGATCATTCGGACAGAGTTGGGCAATCAAAAAAGAATACTGAGCCTGAGTTGCAATAGGGCAAGGATATCTCATACAGAACGGCCTGCTGTCTGTCACGCCTTACGGACGATTGACAGATAGACCAGAACCGCTGTAAGAAGTACCCTCCGGCCTGCCGCGCCCTATTTTGACTCCCTAGGAGCAGATCTGTTTGTACTTCTACAAATGGGCCTGCTTTTTTCATAGCCGTAGTGCTTTGAGCCTTCCTTGCCGCAGACATGGCGGGAAGGACTCAAAATGAAGAACAAGCGGCTTAGTGTAGCACTGCGTAGGAAACAATCAGCGCCCTGCTCCGGACTGCACATCCGCAGTCCTCCTCTTCTGGGTTGAGCTCTAGCAAATCCAGAAAATCAGGGAGGAGCTGAGATGGGCTTCAACTACGCAAAAGAGAAGGAGAAATTCGACCGCACTTGGGCAATGCTTTGTCAACAATACGAGGCTGCCGGGATGAGCCAAGATGAGATAGAGGAGCTCTACGATTTTGACTGGGATTGGTTCAAATCCCGGCGCAGGTACATCAATCATCTGGCAGATTTGCCGGAGGATACCACTGTGGAGGCCATCCTACAGGCAAGTACGGGAACCAGTCCAGGGGACATCCCTATGCCTTGTGCAGGATCTCACTGTCAGTGGTTAGATGAAATCGAAGATGAACACCTGCTGCAACAGTTGATGCGGCTTAGCGCAGATGACATCGATCTGTTAACCCGTCTTGCGTTTGAGGGGTATACACAATGTGAGATTGCACAGCAAAAGAAACAAAATCAGAAGTCCATTTCCAGGCAATTTCAACAAATCCGAAAAACTTTAGAAAAATGCGTCTAAAAACCATTTTCTGAATGCCTAGAGAGTGAGGGGAAAATTTTGGATTTCTCCTCACTCACCTTGAAAATCGAATATCCGAAGACTTAGATACGTTACTGGCGGGGCCTCTCGACGAGAGAGGCAAGCGACACCGGAAGATGCGCCAAGACCACCTGTAGAAGCAGGGCAGCGAGAAGCAGAATATCTCTGACACCACTTCTATCAAAGCGGCCAAAAATAAGGTGCCCAGCGGTTCCCATCTGTCCAAAAGCAGTCTGTGGCAGGCTGTTTTGCGATGATTCCGTCAGCGACAATGATACTCCCGTCCTGCCAGATGGAGGGCGGCCGACAGAGATCCTGCCGGGGGTGAAAGTCCCGTGGAGCGGTGAAGCCAGCCGCCGTCTATGTTTTCGCCCTGTCACCTGGGGAAGTAGTGTCAAATGCAGGTGTGTAAAGCGAGACTAATGCTGAGTCTCAAGATGATCAATGTTAGATGCACCAGGGATCGCCGCCATAAGAGCAGGCGAACAAACCGCAGCACTGAGGCTGACTAGCAAGTGCAGCCACTCAGGAAAATGCTGTGGATCAAAACTTCCTGCTTGGAGGTGGAGATCCCTGTTTATGTGACATTGAGCCGTTAACCGGAGAACTGCCATCGAAGCACGCCCGTCTCATAAATGTAAATTTACACAAAATTTGAGAATCGGGAGACGTTGCATCAGAGCCTAACCGGCCCGTCTTTCCCCCAAAAGCGACTTGCTTGGGAATAGCAAATGAGTTTTGTGGCACAGTCGTTTGTGCAAGTTGTCGGTTTATGAGACAGGCGTGGCCATCGAAGAAAAGGCTCTCGACATGGCATCTGGAGTATGATATAGTAAAAGCAGTACTTTTGCGATTGATCTGGATTTATCGTGCCGGGAAAATGCAGTGGATTTTTGAAGCATGCTGTGATACAATACTATATAGGGAGAGACAGATTATATGGGAGTAGAAGCAACTCTGGCAGAGGCGATTGGTACAACAGGAGTCAATGCGAAATATGATGCGGCTTGTAAACGGCTGTTAAGTGAGAAGTACATCTTAGCATGGATCATGAAAAGCTGTCTGACGGAATATCAAGATTGTGCAATCAAGGAGATCGCGGAGAAATATATTGAAGGGCAGCCTTCCGTGGAAAGCATCCCGGTTACTCCAGATAAGACGAACCCCGTTATTCGAGGGCTGCGAACAGAAGATTCCTCGCAGACAGAGGGAACCATCACCTACGATGTGCGGTTTTATGCCTATGCTCCGGGGACAAAGAAGCCGATTCGTCTGATTATCAATGTGGAATCTCAGTTGAATTATAACGCAGGATATCCCTTGCTTAAACGCGCTATATTCTATGGTAGCCGGATGATCTCTTCACAGTATGGGACAGAATTCACGAGCGCGGAGTATACCGGGATATGCAAGGTCTATTCGATATGGATTTGTCCCTCGCCGCCAAAGCATCACCAGAACACGATCACCCGCTACCGTATTACAGAGGAAAACATCATCGGGCATGTCAAGGAAGACATCGAGAACTACGATTTGATGACTGTGATCGTACTGGGACTTAGTGACCCTGCTGAAGCGGAGGACGAGGAAAGTGCCGGTATCCTGCGCTTACTATCTGTACTATTGTCGAGTGAGACAGCAGAAACAGAAAAAAAGCGAATTCTGAGAGACGATTATGCAATACCGCTCACAGAAAGGATGGAAAGGAGCCTGACAGAAATGTGTAATTTGAGCCAAGGCGTGGAAGAAAAAGGGATCGCCAAGGGACTGGCCAGAGGTCGTGCTGAAGGCCGTGCGGAAGCTACAGTAACCCTTATTCGGAATCTAATGGACAGCGCAAGTATTTCGATTGAAAAAGCAATGTCAATGTTAAAGATTTCCGAGGAAGACCGTGAAAAATATATCGAACTGCTGGAAAAGCAGTAAAACAGAGGAAACGATTGCCGGTTACCTGACAGGGTGACCGGCAATCATTTTACGGAGGAGGGATACTGATATGTCCAAGTCGGAGAAACCCAATTGCGATACCAGAATGACAGTCACAGTTCAGGGCCGTGAGGTAGCGATGCAATTTACTGAGAAACCGAATCCCCAAGTCGCTCTCCAAGTCAAACAGGCGCTTATAGGAAACTACCTGGCAGTCAGCAGTAAATGAGCAGAAATTGCCTGCAACTCTTCAATGTCAATTTACAATTTATTTTAGTAGTCAGTTAAGTCTAAAAATGGGCTGCCGTTTCACAGCTAATAACGCTAAACCAAAACTGAAATATTTTTGTCCCGCCATCAAGGTTTAGGTTTTACAGACTATTAGATAAGAAAGGGAAATCAATATGTCAAGAAAAGTTTATTGTTACTACGAATGCCCTGTTGCGGAGCAAATTTCTCAGAATCCGATGGCTAATTGTGAAATAGTTATACAGCGAGCAGCGTGCCGGGAGTTCTCCAAAAAGATGGGGTGGGATATTGTCAGAGAAGTTGAGGGATCTGGCGTTACTTCTCCCGAGGTTTCTCAGCATACCAACGAAGGATTGCCGCAGCTCGGCGCACTGCCAGGTTTGAAGGATATTGACATTCTTCTGGTCTTCATGTTTGACCGCTTGATCCATAATGCTGAACAGATTCCGACTGTTCTTGAATACTTCGCTCATAAAAATGTTGCTGTGTGGAGTGCCATGGAAGGCGAGATGGGAGGCGTTGATTACGCAGACCGGCTAATGCATTATATTTCTTTTTGGCAGGATGCATCCGGAAAGCAGGATTGATACCATGCAAAACATCAAATTCAAGACCTGCATCATAGACGGGCAGGAGCGGTACGCTTTCGCCACGATTGACGAAAACGGTCAGATGACGGAGATGCCCGCTCAAATGTTTCCTGAATCCCTGCTATCCTTCATGGATATTGACATGAGCAGAGTATCGGAACTGTTTTCAGCAATGAATGACTGTATAATTTCTTTACCAGATATAGCGGATACAAAATACCTGGACAAGCTTCTGTATATCCTGGAGGCCCTTGCCCAACAGCATATTTATTTTGAACTTTTCCGCTTGGACTGGACCGGACGTATCCGACAGGCACAGTCGGCAAACGTGGTGAAAAGCCAATGGCGGAAATGCAAAGTTCGCAATATGCCCAAAGTCCTCAAGGGTATACAACACCAGGCCAAGGAGCTATTTGTCAATGCCCTGGATTATGACAGAGGGAATGGAACTGTCCTGGAAAAAGCGGTATCATATTATAAGATGATGGACGGAGCGGCATTTTCGTTTCGTCCTCAATTTATGCATTTTGAACTCTGGGACGATTCTGCCTTCGCAGAGGTCCTGTATCCTGAATCAATCTGTGGCCTCATCAGCTATCACCTTCAGGAGTGCGTCAAGCGAGAACTCAGGTTTCGAATTTGCAAGAACTGCGGTCGATACTTTTATATGTCCGGACGCAATACCGCCATGTATTGCTACCGCCCCTATGACGAAAATGGACACACCTGTAGGAGAATCGCTCCAGTGCGGGCATGGTCAGAAAGAAATCAGAAGGATAAAATATTTCATGAATACCGCAGAGAGTACAAACGCCGCTTCGCCTGGATCAATGCCGGAAAAATTGAGCGGGATGCTTTTTATGCGTGGAGCAAGCAGGCAAAAGAGAAGAAGGCTGAGTGTGCAGCAGGCATCATATCCTACGAGGACTTTATCGAGTGGCTTCGAGCATTGTAGCGCACAGGAGGAACCTTCTCCTTTCCGTGTGCTATTAAATATTTCAAAATTCTTCTTATTTTTCTGCTATTTCACTAGCTATATTGGTCGTTATGTGAGATAATGTTACTGGAAGAAGCCAATGCACCTCGACAACTGAATCAGGATCAAATATCCGTTCTCTCACATCACGGACTATAGAGAGGACGGATAAAAATGGCTGAAAGAGTTCAATGTTTATACAGAGTCTCCACAACGAAGCAGGTCGATCACGATGCGGATAACAACGCCGACATCCCCATGCAGCGGAAAGCCTGCTGGGCGCTTGCACGGCTCTGGGCCAGATGGTCGAGGAAGGCCGCTTCTGCGACATGAAAACGCCCTACGGTTACCGCCTGGAAAAGAGAGGCATCCTGAACAAACGGAAGGCGAATCGGATAAAAGCGCAGTATTGTGAAGGGGATGTATTCCTGCTGCTTTTCAAACAAGGCCTAGGTAGCACTGCTGACAGAGGCAATCCGTCTGTCCCGGCAAAAGCGGTTTGGAGCACCCTAGGAGCATACCTTGGAGGACGTCATGGAGCAGCTGAGCCTGTTAGCCAACGAGACAGAGGTCTATGCAGATCAGGTAGCACAAGAGGATAACAGCAGTGTAGTCGTGGCTGCCCACAAGCGGCATACACTGTGGATGAGCTATCCGAAGATGTGCCTGTAGATATGGTGGAACACCGTCTGCCAGAAGAGGAGTTAGTTTGTCCGAAATGTGGGAAATCATGTCTGAAGTCGGCAAGGATGCACGTCGGCACCTGAAGCTGAAACCGGCCAAAGTGGTCGTGGTGGAGGACTGGTACTATACCTATGCCTGCCGTAGGTGCGAAAAGGAAAATATTGAGACGCCTGTGGTGAAAGCGGTCAAAGAGCCAAGCTTCAGCCCCGACAGTTTTGCCATACCAGTGGTAGCGGCACGTCTCGCGGTGCAGAAATTTGTTATAGGTTCTCACCTATACCGGCAGGAACAGGAACTGAGACAGCAGGGCATCCATGTGTCCCAGCAGACCATGTCCAACTGGCTGCTGTGGTCTGCAGAACATCTGCTGCTGAGATTGCGCTGGCTCAACCGGATGCTATGCAGTCCCTGTTCACAATGCTCCGTCTTCTTACAAAGCATAATTATTTTTCGCCCCTTGGCGAGGATTTTCCTAGCAGCGGGTTTTCTTGGGTAGGGAGATTTGACGCTTACTAGGCACTAATCAAAAACACAACAGTTGAGGTGGAAAGCATGGTCATGTTCATATCCTGCGCAGGTATAATAGCTCTATTCTACATCCAATTCATACTCTATAAAATGGGAAAGCAAAAAAACTTCAAGGAGTTTATAAAGAGCCAGCAATTATGGAATGTAATAAAAGAGTTGTTAGTAATAATTTTAGGTGTAACATTAGCAATTAATTTTACAAGTGCCGTAGAAGAGAGGGAAACCAAAGAAAAAGTCATTAAGATGTTAGACAGCATTGACTTAGAAATACAAACAGAATATGATCTATGCAAAATATTAAGAGAAGATTATCTAGCAGGCGAAATAGATGTAGACCAATTGGCGTTGCAGTTAACACATAATACGGCATTTTCTGAAATTATATTAACTAATGATATAGTTGTAAATACTATGTCGCCAAATTTGTACGTTGAAATGTCATATTTTATCCATAGTATTAATCGTATACACGATGCAATAATAGCTGGTCAAGTGCCAAGTAATATGATACGGTCAAGATTAAACTTCATAGAATTGTTTTGTGAAAGTATACAAAAAGACATAAATATAGAAAAGCTATATCTTCAAGGTAAAATTTCAGAGAAAGAACTTGAATATCAGCGAAGAAACCAATCATTTACGGAATAGTCCCAGAAAAACCGTATCATATTATAAGATGATGGACGGAGCGGCATTTTCGCTTCATCCTCAATTTATGCATTTTGAACTCTATAAGATAAGGAAGGAAAATCAATATTTCAAGAAGGTTAATTGCTACTACAAATGCCCTGTTGCGAAGCAAGTTTCTAAGAAGCTGACTGTTGGTTGCAAAATAGCCAGACAGCAAGCAGCCTGCCAGGAGTTTGACCAAAAGATGGGCTGGGATATTGTCGGAGAAATTGAGAGAGCTGGCGTTACTTCTCTCGAGGTTTCCCAGTATACTGGAAAAAGATTGCTATAGCTCGGCGTACTGCCTGATTTGTAGAATGTTGACATTCTTCTGGTCTTCATGTTTGACCGCTTAATCCATAATGTTGAAGAGATTCCGAATGTTCTTGAATAAAAAAGTTGCTGTGTGAAGTTCTGTGGAAGGCGAGATAGGGGGCGGTGATCTCACAGACCGGCTAATGCGGTATATTTCTTTTTGACAGGATGCATCCGGAAAGCAGGATTGATACCATGCAAAGGCTCAAATTCAAGACCTGCATTATAAACGGGTAGGAGTGAAGCAGACAGGCAAAGGAAAAGAAAGCGGAATGTTCGGCAGACAATCTATCCTTTAAGGACTTCATCAAGCGACTCCGGAAATCATAGCCTGTAGGACAAGTATTCTCTTGGGGCTGCGGACCCTTCAAAATTCTTCTTATTTTTCTGTTATTTCACTAGCTATATTGGCCGTTATGTGAGATAATGTTACTGGCAAAAAGCCACTGCACCTCGACAACTGAAACAGGATCAAATATCCGCTCTCTCACATCACGGACTATAGAGAGGACGGATAAAAATGGCTGAAAGAGTTCAATGTTTATACAGAGTCTCCACAACGAAGCAGGTCGATCACGATGCGGACAATCACGCTGATATCCCCATGCAGCGGAAAGCCTGCCGCGAGTTTGCCGAAAAGATGGGCTGGACCATCGTAAGCGAGGAGCAGGAAACCGGCGTCTCTGGCTACAAGGTCAGTGCCGATGACCGTGACAAGCTCCAGCTGGTTAAGAAGCGGGCGGAGCAGGGCAAGTTCGACATCCTGCTGGTCTTTATGTTCGACCGGCTGGGACGAAAATCGGATGAAACCCCTTTCGTAGTAGAATGGTTCGTCCGAAAGGGCATCCGCGTCTGGAGCGTCCAGGAAGGCGAACAGCGCTTCGAGTCCCACACTGACCGGCTGACCAATTATATCCGGTTCTGGCAGGCCGACGGCGAGAGTCAGAAAACCTCCATACGAACCAAGACAGCGTTAGGCCAGATGGTAGAGGAAGGCCGCTTCCGCGGCGGGAAAACGCCCTACGGTTACCGCCTGGAAAAGAGCGGCATCCTGAACAAACGGAAGCGCGAGGTCAACAAACTGGTCATTGACGATGCGGAGGCTGAGGTGATCCGGATGATGTTCGATCTCTGCGTCTCCTCCGGATATGGAAAATTCCGGCTGGCCCATTTTCTCAATGACCACGGTATCCGAAACCGCAAAGGTGAAACCTGGCATGACGCTACCGTTGGAGCAATCCTGCACAACCCGCTCTACATGGGAATTTTGCGCAGCGGTGAAACCTACTCGGAGCCGTTTGAGGAACTACAGATCATCAAACCGGAGCTGTTTCAGATGGCGCAGAGTTTGATGTCTGAGCGCACGAACGCAAACAAAGAGTACCGGACGATGCCGCTGAACACCACTGGCCAGTCCCTGCTCTCTGGCAACGTGTACTGCGGTCACTGCGGCGGACGGCTGACGCTGACGACCAACGGTAAGGTCTACCGTCAAGCAGACGGCACTCCGGTGAAGAAGAAGCGCATCCGCTATGTCTGCTATAACAAGACCCGCCATCGGGCAGAGTGCGACGGACAGACGGGATATACGATGCACATTCTAGACGCTGTAATTGAAACAATTTTGCATCAGGTATTCGACAAGATGAAATGCACCTCCAGCGATATGATCATCGGGGGCGCCTGCCAGAAGCAGATGGCACTCCTGCGCAGCGATCTGCAGCGTGTCAAGGCAGAAAACACAAAGGCCAACAAGGAGTACGAATCTTTGAAAGCTGAGATACTGAAAGCAGTACAAGGGAAAAGCGCGCTGCCCATGGAGGTACTGAACGAAGTCCTGAGCGAAACTCGCCAGAAGGTACTTGATACCAGTCACCGCATGACTGAACTGACAATGGAGCTGGAAAATGAGAGTGCCAAAGTTGAGCAGATGGAGGCGGAGTTCAACCGGATCGCCACCTGGTCAGAGATTTTTGACAGCAGCGACATAGCCACGAAAAAGATGATCTGCGGTTACATCATCAAGCGGGTCACGGTATACCGGGACTATCAGATCTCGGTCGACCTCAATATCAATGTGGAGCAGTTCCTCAACGGAATCGACAGCACTGCGCAAGAAGATGATATCGTAACGATAGCGACAGCATAGGAGGGCCTTGGAATTCTTTCAGCTGAGATATACCACCACAACAACAAAAGTCCTTCCAGAAAAATGGCCGATTATAAAATCAAGCGCTCTCTCGCACATTTGGGGTAGTACACCAGATGATGCGGGAGAGCGCTTGAATGGCATTCAAGAGGTCAGCGGTTCGATCCCGCTTATCTCCACCACACGCACCGATTGGTGCAAGAAAACCGTTGTAATCGTAAGATTATAGCGGTTTTTCTTTTGATTTGTTCAAGATTGTAATTTAGCACCTGCCAGCGTAGCACGCTTGATTTTTCAAAAATATTTGACAAATCAAGGAGTGCTAAAAATGGCTAAAATCAAAATGAAAAACAGCGTCACGGTTGCGGAAACCTTTCACGATTTCCTTGTTGGGAAAAAGGCGGCGGGGGTCAGCGAGAAAACCCTACTCACCTACGGACAACACTTTTCGGCGGTCATCAAGCACCTTTCCCCTGATACTCCCATGGACGCGCTGAACAAGGCCGATTTAGAGGACATGATTTCCAGCATGAGGGACGCGGGCCTTGCGGCTAACTCCATCAAGAGTTACACGCGGACGATGAAATCTTTCCTTTCATGGTGCAATGAGGCCGGGATAACGCGGCTCAATATCCAGCTTTACAAGGCAGAAGAAACCATTAAGGAAACTTATTCAGACGAAGAATTGAAAAAGCTGCTCAAAAAGCCCAATATGAAGAAATGCACCTTTTTTCAAAATCTGCGGCGTTCACCTTTCCATACTCTATTCAGTTTTTGTGTTCCCACACTCCATATCAATGACGACCGAAACCGTGATATAGTCCTCAATGCGCTTATTGCGGAGTTTATCGCCCTCGGCGTCAAACACCACATGACGGGCAAAGTGCTGGAAACGCAGGATTTCTACGAGTTTCCTCTTTGTAGCAACACAATAGTCTCCACATGTCTGGTTCTTGGGAACAAATCCGCCGCTGCGCACCGCACCGGCGCAAAACCCAGCGTACCGAACCGTCTCACATCCCGTGCAAGGGTTCCTGGGTCACAGGACACATAAACAATCCGTCCGGGCCGCATAGCC
>OFFT01002290.1_pt1 | contig 10170 bp, 14 predicted proteins | sample 1521581 | NCBI WGS metagenome assembly OFFT01 (sample SAMEA3504084, study PRJEB24116) | mouse gut metagenome | biome: mouse gut; feature: mouse-associated habitat; material: faeces | place: Denmark | collected 2011
GACTATAAGAGGTTAGGGGAGCGGATCAGAGAAGAACGCCTGCGGCTGAATCTTACCCAAGCCCAGCTTGCGGAGGCCGTTGATATATCAGATACCTATATGGGCGCGATTGAACGAGGAGAGCGGAGCCTGACGCTGGATACTCTGGTGCGGCTCGTCAATCGGCTGGGCGTGACTGTTGATTATTTGCTGTCCGATTCCGTATCTGACAGTGACGCCAACATCATGGAGCAGTTCAAACAGATTATGGATCAGCAGCCATTAGCGCGCAAGCAGATGGCGATCAACGTACTGCGAACAATCTTCACATATTTTGACGGAGAAGGGGTGTAGCGGACTACGCCCCTTCTACCTTTCCGATGCGAAGGTTTCTCACAAACTCTACATCGTCCATTAACCGCCGCACAGCCATATTGACAAGGTACTCGACGGACAAATCGTACTCGGCAGAGAGCGTCCGCAGCCTGTCATACAGCATGGGGTCGGTGAGCTGGACGGTAAAGGCTTCTCTTTCAAACATAAAATTCCTCCATCGTGTCTAAGCACAGGCATCCCAACCGGCCGCCCTGAAATATGCAGCCACAGTCGATGTCAATCAATTTTTCTTTCCGATAGATCTTCGCCGGAGTCTCTTCCTCTCCGCTTTCCACAGCAAAGAGCTGGACGGGTGTATGACCGAAAACAACATACTTATCCGGGTAGTACACGGTATCCGGCTCAGGACGGAACCAAAGAATCTCATTCGGTTCATAGTCAGACAAGGGCCGGGATGAGGAGAAATTATCTAATCCTCCATGTACCAAAACGAATTTCTGCCCTCCGACTTCTGTTTCTCGGTAGAGCGGCATTTTCTGCATATACTCTCAAACAATTTGTGATGGTTCATCGTTCAGCCAGAGAAAGTCCTCTAAAGACAGTTCTCCACCGTTGAGGAACCAAAGATCCAGAGCCTCCGTTTCTTCCTCAATCAAAGCTGTTTTCCTGATTTGTCGGACGTTACGTATGATACCGGGGAGTGCCCGAATCGCCATTGCTTCGTGGTTTCCCATCAGTCCTACCACATTACGCCGCTGAGCCATATCCAGCAAAATCTTGAATCCATCCGGGCCACGGTCAATGACATCGCCCAGAACGTATAGCGTGTCATCGGGGTGAAATTGAATAGCTCGCAGCAGTTCCCGGTACTTGTCATAGCAGCCATGGATGTCCGAAACGGCATAGGTCATTGTGTTTCTCCCTTCTGATGCTTCTGAATATCGGTTTCTGCCTGTTGGCTTTCATTATAGCGGATCATTTTTCTCCTGTAGTCAACCGCCAGTAGACTTTTACAAATTTTTATCTGCCCCCTTTCTTTGCTCCGTGGTATCTGGTATAATTTCAATATCCAATCTACGGAGGGCTGTGTATGGGAGGAATATCGGACGTATCCAAACAAAATCTTTTGGGTGCGGAGAGTATTGCATGGTTTCTGGCAGAAAATCAGGATAATATGCTTGACTTGACGCTTTCGGAGTATCTAATGACCTTGCTCAAGCAAAGGAACCTCCGGCGCTCTGCTGTAGTGCGTGATTCCGGCCTCGACAAAGCATACGTGTACCAGATTTTCAATGGTGAAAAGAAACCATCCAGAGATAAACTGATCGCTATTACGTTTGGCCTTCATCTTCCGGTTGAGGAAACTCAGAGGACGCTGAAGCTGGGCGGTTACAGCGAACTGTACGCACGGGTAGCGCGGGATGCTGTCATTCTGTTTGCTGTCAGCCATGAAAAGGACATTTGGGAAGCCGATGGTCTGCTGCACGACAATGGTTTTCCAACTTTACTCGCCCCAGATAAATGATTGCTTTTGCTGGAGCTGAATAGTACAGACATTTGGAGTCACCTCTTTGCATCATCAACGAAAACAAACCTTCCTGTGTTGCACATGAGCAGCATAGGGAGGTTTGCTTTATCATGAGAAGAATATATATCTACCACCATCACTCATACGCCCTATTTATCTTCGATTTTCAGCAAAATTGGGTCGAGAATTATAATCTTTTTTCCCCGCTTTTGAGCGTATCGCACCGTTGCCGCAGTCCCTCCCCTCCGCTCTCCGTTATAGACAGCCAGCAGAAGGCCAGCAGCTTCCACCAGCCGATGGTTTCGGTCAAGCATACACCCCTCGTAATACTCTTGGCTCACATACTCCACAGAATCAGCCTGCTCCAAAATCCAATGATACCGTTCCTGTGCAGGTTCACTCCACCTGTCTGCCTGTCCCTCATGGGGTAGAATCAGATGGAGCTTCAGCGCAGGGTTCTTTTTTCTCAGCTCCAGGACGATCAACGAGGCCCAGCAGTCTACCCCATCAGCTCCACCACTGTAGAAGTCAGTTACCCCATCCTCGGTCAACCTTGTGATCTGCTCTGTCAGTGCTGTCTTCAATGCTACGCATTGACTGTCGGTTTCATCATACCGCCAAGGAAACTTGTGTGGACGATGACCCGTGAAGGCACAAGAGTTATATAGCATAGAACTTCACCTCCGCAAAGATCTGCACCTAATTATACTCTATACGTCGAGTTTTGTCCATAGCGTTCTGGATTTAATACGTCTAGTTCGCTCATAATATGGATGAGACATCGACGTAGGAGGGATAGCAGTGGACTTCAAGCAAGGCGGACAAACGATACAACGCATACGCAAGGAGCGAGGCATGACCCAGGAGCAACTTGCGGAGATAACGAACATTGCCTCCAACTCGATCTCACGGATTGAACGTGGGTTGCTGATGCCTGCCCTGCCTACCTTGATTGATATTTGCAATGCCCTTGGAACCGGAGCTGATTCTATTCTGGCAGCCTACGTTGCGGCAGATACACCTATCCGGTGGACACCTCTGGCAGAGAAGCTGGGAGGGTTGGACCTGGAGAAACAGCACAAGATTGAAGCTATCCTCGACTGCTTGATTGAGACGATTTAAAAGCCCACAGAGAACCGCCTTTAGGCGGATTTCTGCGACCTTTTGTAGTAGATGAATCAATAATGAAGCAGGCTACTCCGAAAGTAATTCCATGAAATCATCATAAGAGATGTACTTAACGCCCAATGCCGTACATATGCCGCAGTATCACCACAACGTTCTCCATTATAGACAGCCAACAGTAGACGGTGGGCCTGAACCAGTCGATGGTTTCGGTTTAGCATACATAGGTCGGTTTGTTAAATGGGCAAGTAGGCTTTTGGCTTTCGCGCGTTACATTGGGGATGGAAGTTTTGCGAATTTTGTGATATTATAAAAATGAATACGCTGAATTAGCAACGGAATTGAATCCTGCCTATACATCACTGATTATTTCGTCCAGATGGTTTTCAACTGGTCGTGATATCTCCTCTCAAATTTCAGAAATGCAATGCTGACTGAATACAAGTGGAAAAAACAGCGTTACAATATACCCTACACATTCTGTCGAATACGATGTTAGTGTTTTATACTTAGAGAAGATGTCAAGGACAACAGCCTATGTTTCCCGCAGCAGCATCAAAAAGAATGCCTCAGATATTGATAAGCACAAAGTTTTTATTCTTGAAGCTGCTAGTTCTGACCATGATCCACATGTTGTCGGGAGACTAAGATATGCCCCAATAGGTTCAATGTGTTCGCAGACATTCCTCCATGTTCCATTTGAAACAGAGCAAGAAGCTCATAACTTTATCTCATACTTACGAACCAAGTTTTTCCATGTATTGGTGTCAGCCTGTAAAATCTCTCAACATACTCCGAGTAAAAACTATCGTTTCGTTCTACTTCAGGATTTTTCCAAGTCCAGGACGGATGCAGAACTTTACGAAAAATACGGGCTGACTGATGAGGAAATCGCGTCTATTGAAGCGACAATCAAACTAATGGAGTGAAAAATGGATACTGCAAAAATCAATAAGTTATATACCCAATTACAATCACTGGCTGGTTGCGATGCTACCCAGCCATTCCACCCCAATGTAGTTCTTAATCTCTGCGAGGAGATCACAAGTGTAGCTCAGCAGATCTCAAATATGAATCTTCCTATTAGCAACCGTCTTCTTGACCTGAAAAACACGCTTTTTACTGAAATCCCATATCATATATTTTATATCAACCAGACTGTATATGGTCAAACGATAGAGAACTTAGAGTTTATTAGGGGCCAAATTCTTGGTGTAAATCAAGCGGATAATAAAGGATTATGTCATTTACTGCACCCTGATATCCAAAGAGTTTCTGAAAAACTGTATCGGGATGGAAGCTACGCCGAAGCTGCCTGCAATGCGTTTATTGAAATAAATGACTGTGTCAAAAAGTTATATCAAACGCTTTGCCCTGATGATACCAATCCGCCTGATGGGCAGGCCCTGATGAACAAAGTTTTTGCTGATAAGGAGCCTGTTATTGAAGCAGCAGATCGTTCAACACAAACAGGAAGGGATATACATACGGGTACTCGTTTCCTGTTTGCTGGAGCAATGGCAGCTCTGCGGAATCCAAAGTCTCACAAAAATATTGAAATCGAAAAAGAGGACTGTATGCGGCGGCTGATTTTTGCCAGTATGCTAATGTTTAAGATTGACAAAATCATTGAGGATTCTGAGGGTAGCACCTAAAAAGGGATACTATATACTTGTTTGAGGCAAGGAGGTGGATACGCCAATGCCACGATCATCGAACGCAACTGCGTCCGCTTTTGGATGGGATTTTCAGAGCAATGCAGCAATTATGCTAATGCTGGAAAATATTGAAAGCGCAGCAAAAGTTAAGGTTGAGGGCGAAAACGAAGATATTGAAATGACATTTTCAAACGGAAAAATGCTGATGGCACAAGCAAAAGCTGTTATAGATCCCAGTGATGTCAGCTTTGTCATAGGTAAGCTAAAAGCAGCTCTAAAAACCTTGGATAAGGCTTCAAAAATTACTGATGTTGAGAAACTTGTTTACATTACAAATTCTCCTAATCCTTTTAATGATGTAGCAACCATGTTCAAATTTAGCAGCCCGTTTAACACAGCTCCATTTTCAGAACTGCCGCCAAGTTGTCAGCAGACAATAAATGATATTTGTACGGCAAAGGGGTATAGCCTCGACACATCTATGTTGACAGTTTGTGTGTTGCAGTTTCATGGTGAATCTGAGGATGAACGATATAAAGTATTGCAATCGCATATTGGGGAATTTCTCAATGAACTTGGTGCCAGAAGCGTATCAACAAGGCAAATACTATTATTGTGGCAACATTCATTTGCAGTGAATGCCACACAAAGAATGGCTATAATTACAAAGGAAAGTATGGTATGGCCAATTATTGCTATTCTCTGTGAAGTGAGCGAGGATGATACCGAATTAGGCGATTACGATTCGTCTGACGTTGCAGAAATTTTGCAGAAGTATAGAGCAGTAATAAATAACAACAGTGAGCGGTTTGAATTTATTTCCAGGATACTCAGCGATTTTAATGAGTTTTATCCTGAGCTGAACTCAAAGGAACGGGTAAACCGCTTCATTTCTGAAAAATGGGTGGAGTATAAAAGTGACTTCGACCTAAAAAATGCAGATTCCTCTACAGAGAAAACGGTGATCTGCCTTACGATTTCAAATGTCCTTAAAAAGCGCAGGGAAATTGCCAAAATAAAGCGCAGGGTAAAGTTATGAGAATAGTTTCATTGCAGGTTAATTCGATGCAACAAACAATCTTGGGTGATAATCAAAAGATATTTAACTTCACCCCGGAAGTAAATGTTGTTTATAGCAAAAAGAATAGTGTTGGCAAGACCACTCTGCTGAGGATGCTTATGTATGCCCTAGGCTACCCGATACCCAATACGCGCGGCATCCGCTTTTCGGACTACGAAACTATTCTCACAGTAATGTGGACGAATGGAAGCGAGTTCATTCTAACCAGAAATGGGAACTATATCGAGATCACGCATGAAGGAACCGAAAGTGGATATTCTCTCCCTGCCGAACAGAGCGAAATGCACGCTTTGATTTTTGGCATTGAAAATCTTGAAGTTGTTGATAATCTGCTTGGCGCATTCTATGTTGACCAGGAAAAAGGATGGACTCTGTTGAATCGTGGAAAGGCTATTGGCAATATTCATTTTTCCCTTGAATCGTTGCTCAGAGGTTTGTCTGATAAATCAAATGACGAATTATCACAGAGGCTTTCCGTGGTTAGACGGGAACTTCAGAAGTATAGGCATATGCTGGATGTCGCCAAATATAAAGCCGAGATAAATAAACTTGGAGAGACTCTCTATTCTGATTCTCCGGCTGATGAAATTGATACCGCATTAGAAGTGCTATACTGTGAAAGGAAACCGATTGAAGAAGAATTACGCCGCATAAAAAGTGTGATCCGCAAAAACAGTAGCTTTGAAAAATACATTACTTCTTTTCGGCTTCGAGTAAAAGCACCTGATGGCAGTGAAATTCCTGTCAATAAAGATACGCTGGTCGGCTATGCTGACACAGCTCACCTTCTTGTTGCAAAACAGAAGATTGTGTGTGAACAACTTGCAGTAATTGATCGTAAAATACATCAGTTGAAAGCCAAACATGATAAGGAATCAATGCTGTTTAATGTGAAAAGCAACTTAGAGCAATTTGACAGTGAAATATCAAAAATAGATGTTGATGCTCTGGCTACGCAGAGGATTATTGCAAAACTAAAAAAAGAGCAGAAAGATTTGAAGGAACAGGTTATTACAAGTGTCAAGCAGAATAATCCCCTTGTCACTGAATTACACGACCTTATTTCGCAGTATGCTACTCGTCTGGGCTTGGATGAGAAGTATGTGAGTGCGCGAAGTGATTACATTTTTACGGATGATCTCAAGTCGTTGTCTGGAGCAATATTTCATAAGGTTGTATTTGCTTTCAAAATATCTTATGTTGCTCTGATTCGGAATCACACTGGAGTATGTCTTCCAATTATTCTGGATTCACCAAGCGGGCGTGAGGTAAGTGAGGAAAATGTAAATGAAATGATGGCTATCCTGGCAGAGAATTATGCTGAACATCAAATCATAATTGCGTCCATTTATAATAGTTATGACTTCTCCGATAAAAACATAATTGAATTGCAAGATCGGCTTTTGCCATTTTGATATGAACTGGCATATTGCTTCTGACTCGTTGCATTTTTCAGAAAGAGAATTTAGTGTTTGAAAATTGGACATATAGCCAGTCGGCAACAAGAGAGTCTTCACAAGGAGCTTGAATCCATCTGATTGAAATCTTTACTTTCGCAAAAATAGCCTCCCCGTGCCGCTTTGAGGGCGGTACAGGGATACTTTGCAGCTATTTGATTAAACACCATGCTGTAAAAATCTTTCTGGTATAATCGCCTTAACGGAAGAACATTTGAGGTTATCGAAATTTCTCGTTGCAGTGTAATCTGCGGAAACCTCCTGCGCACGTTCATCTTGCAGGCAGTCTTCAAAATCCGAAAACTCACCCTGTGAAATCGCGTCACAAACCCTCTCATGGTTGCTCTTGATCCTGGTGCTGATTCTATCCCGGCAGCTTACATTGCGATGGATACCCTTGGCGGAGAAACCGGAGGGCTGAATTTGGAGAAGCAGCATAAGATCGAAGCTATCCTCAACTGTCTCATTGAGACGATTTAGGCTTGCAATGTAGAGAGACGTCAGCTATAATAAAGAGGCAAGGTCAAGGATACTATGTCGTAGGGCATTGTGATTTATCCTGTATAGGGCAATAACACTTAGCCTACGCCATAGAAAAAAGTGACCTGCCATCCTTTGGATGGGGGTCACTTTTTTGTCCTTCGGACTATCCTTTCCCTGCCTAACACAAGGATTTTAGGAACATTCTACGCTATATCACCATGGAGTAGGGGCGTCCGGCCCAAGGGCCGGGTGGATAAACGACTTTGCCCCAAACAGGATAAATCACATTGCCCTACGACATGGTGATATTCCCAGACTGGATTTTTGGGGAAATGGCAACAGGCTTGAAAGCCTTGCAAATAGGGACTTTGAGCAAAGTTGTATTCCCAAAAGCATAGGCCCCAATTCCCCAAAATTGAGCTGACTTCGTTTTTGGGGACTGCTTTTGGGGAACTGGGGCAGAGTGTTCCCACAGGGGAGGACTACCAACATGAGGAAGAAGAACTTCAAGGGACGCTGTGAGAAGCGAGTGCTGGGCAAGTGTGCTGAGGTGTGCCGGACGTATGATGCTATCCAGTATGCCTATGCTGATCTGCTGCAAGCCAGTGATGAGGTTGTTGAGATCAGATGCAACGTCCCGCTGGATGGGTTGGAGGTCGGGGACTACACATCGGACTTCGTTTGCACTAAGGCTGATAGTGATCTGATGGTCAGGGAGTGTGTATACCGTAAGTTTCTGATGAAGCCGCTGACGGTGAAGCTGTTGGATGCTTCAAGGGACTACTGGCTCAGGCATGGTGTCACGGATTGGGGGGTGGTCATTGATGAAGAAGTATGATCTGCTCCGGTCTGGTGATGCCATCATCCGAGTGCTGGAAGTACAGGGCGATAGAGTTCTGGTGATCGACTGCATCAAGAGGACAATGCCCGTATGGGTAGATGCTATGGAATTGGAATCCTACTCCGAGTGTACCAGTGGTGAGCTGTCCCAAGTTACAGGGACTATTCCATCTGATGTTGATGCTCTGGATGCAGACCAGAGGAAGGTCATGTACGAGAGGTACACAATGATTGCTCCTATCCTGTCCTTTGTAGCTGATGGTCGGATGCGTTCCCAACAGATAGTCTCTGCGGCTGAGGAATACGGAGTATCAAAGGCAACCGTCAGGAACCACCTCTGCCTATATCTGTCCTACATGGATGTGACTGCTCTTGCTCCAAAGCGTCGGGAAGATGAACGGCAACTGACTCAGGACGAGAAGAATATGAGATGGGCGTTGAACAAGTTTTTCTATACTACGAAAAAGCAATCTCTGATGACAGCCTACACGATGATGCTCAAAGAGAAATATTGCGATGCGCTGGGGGGACTGGCAGAGGAATACCCGGCTCAGCCCCGTGCCGTCGTCCATCAGGGCCAGGGTGCCGATGGGATAGCTGCGGTACAGCACCGGGCGGAGGCCCTGGGGTGCTTCCCGGCTCATTTGGGGTTCATCTCCAGGTACTTCTGGTCGATGTGGCTGTCCACCTGTAGGGAAAATTCCAGCGCGGCGTTGTAGCCCATCTTTTTGTTCCGGTTGTTCATGGCGGCTACCTCGATGATCACCGCCAGGTTCCGCCCGGGCTTTACGGGGATGGTCAGCGTGGGTATGCTCACATCCAGCAGGGAGACGAAGTGGTCGTCCGCCCCCAGCCTGTCGTACAGCTTGCCCTCCTTCCAGGACTCCAGCTGGATCATCATGTCGATGGCACTGTCGAATTTGACGGCGGACATGCCGAACAGCCGCCGCACGTCCACCACGCCGATGCCCCTCAGCTCGATATAGTGGCGGATCAGCTCCGGGGCGGTGCCCACCAGCCCGCCGATGGGGGAGCGGCGGATCTCCACCGCGTCGTCGGCGATGAGGCGGTGGCCCCGCTTCACCAGCTCGATGGCGGTTTCGCTCTTGCCCACGCCAGACTCCCCGGCCAGCATGACCCCCTCGCCGTACACCTCCACCAGCACGCCCGAGCGGGTGATGGTGGGGGACAGGGCGGAGCGCAGGTAGGCGATGAGGGTGCTCATGATGTCGGCGGTGTTCTCCTTGGTGCCCAGGATCACCTGCTGGTGCTTTTTCGCCATCTCCAGGCACTCCGGGTAGGGCTGGAGCCCCCGGGCGAAGATCACCGCCGGGGTGCGGTAGGAGAACAGCGTGTCGAACACCACGGCCCGCTTGGCGGCGGGAATCTCCTTCAGATAGGAGATCTCCACCAGGCCCAGCAGCTGCATCCGGTCCTTGTCGAAGTAGTCGAAGAACCCGGTGAGCTGGAGGCCCGGACGGTTTACGTCCTCCGTGATGATCCGCCGATTCCGGTAGCCCTCCGGGCCGTAGATCACGTTCAGATGGAAGTTGTCGATGATGGTGCCCAGCTTGATGCCCACGCAGTCCGCCATGGCAGCGCGCCCCCTTATCCTTGAAATACTGCTTTTTAGAACCTGTATTCACAACCTCAAACGCCGTCTGGCCGGGTCTTTTTCCGCCA
>OFFT01002293.1_pt1 | contig 10167 bp, 9 predicted proteins | sample 1521581 | NCBI WGS metagenome assembly OFFT01 (sample SAMEA3504084, study PRJEB24116) | mouse gut metagenome | biome: mouse gut; feature: mouse-associated habitat; material: faeces | place: Denmark | collected 2011
GGAGCAGTTGGTGACAAGTGTCGGCATTCCGTATGTGTCGTGATAGGCACGCACAAAATGGTCGCTTGAAGCTTTTGAGGCTGAATAGGGCGAATGCGGCTGGTATTTGGTGGTTTCAAGGAAAAACTCTGTGCCGAACGCATGATGGTGCTCTGCCGAAGAAGCAACCGTGGTGAACGGAGACTCCACGCCTTCAGGATGTGTAAGTTCAAGCGCTCCGTACACTTCGTCCGTAGATATGTGGTAGAACAGCTTGCCTTCGTATTTGTCGGGCAATGTGTCCCAATATTCTTTGGCTGCCTGCAGAAGGGCAAGAGTGCCCATAACGTTGGTGCGTGCGAACGTGAACGGATCTTTAATGGAGCGGTCGACATGACTTTCGGCAGCGAGGTGTATTATGCCGTCGATAGCGTGCCCGCGCACAATACGGCGCATCTCGTCAAGGTCGGCGATGTCTGCTTTTACAAACGTATAGTTCGGCTTATCCTCAATGTCCTTTAAGTTGGCAAGATTTCCGGCGTAGGTAAGCTTATCGAGGTTTACAATGTTGTATTCAGGGTATTTATTGACAAACAGCCGTACCACATGACTGCCTATAAACCCGGCACCGCCGGTTATGAGTATGTTTTTTTTATAATTATCCATATCACCAGTTATGTTCGAGATTTGTCAGACAGCGGGCAAGAGAGTCGGTCCAATAAGGGACTTCAAGTCCGAATGTCTTCTTGAATTTTGTCTTATCAAGCACCGAATAGGACGGGCGCACAACCTTTGAGGGAAACTCGTCGGAATGGCAAGGCTGAATGTCGCAGTCTGCATTCTCGGAATATTCGGCAATCATTTTTGTGAAGTCGTACCACGAGCACACTCCCTCATTGGAATAATGGTAGATTCCCTCATTACCTTGCATCTGACGGCTTTCTATTATATGGAAAATAGCGTCGGCGAGGTCCTGTGCATAAGTCGGGGTACCGACCTGATCGAACACCACTTTCAGCTGAGGCTTCGTCGCAGTGAGGTTGAGCATGGTCTTTACGAAATTTTTTCCATATTCCGAATAGAGCCATGCCGTGCGGAATATGAGAGATTTCACTCCACTTTCCGCTATAGCCTGCTCGCCATGCAGTTTGGTGAGTCCATAAACGCCGGTGGGTGTCCCCTTCTGATCTTCCCGACACGGAACATTATATGGTTCTTTGCCGAAAACATAGTCGGTAGAGATGTGCACCAGCGTGCCGTCGTTCTCCTTTAACGCCTCTGCAAGAATACGCACTGCACCGGCATTGAGCAATTCGGCCAGTTCAACGTCGTCTTCGGCCTTGTCCACATTGGTGTATGCCGCGCAGTTTACAATTACCTTTATATCGTTTTCGCACACCATGCGCCGAACTGCATCAGCATCGGTTATGTCAAGCTCGGTCACATCGGTGAATATGTAATTGTCTTTTGAGCCTCTTGTGATGCAATTGCGCATGCAGCAGCCAAGCTGCCCGTTAGCGCCGGTCACTAATACATTCATTTCTAATCGTTCTGGTATAGAAAAGGAGATTCGAATTCTTTAAGCAGAGGATGGTTGGTGTCTTTTTCGCTCAGGATGGCCTGCGACGGGTCAATACGCCAGTCAATGCCGAGAGAAGTGTCGAGTATGGATATTCCGCCGTCGGCCTGCGGAGCATAGTAGTTGTCGCATTTGTACTGGAACACTGCCACATCGCTCAAAACAGCGAAACCATGGGCAAAGCCACGCGGAATGAAGAACTGGCGGTGGTTGTCCTCCGTCAGTTCTACGGCCACATGCTGCCCGAATGTAGGCGAGCTGCGGCGGATGTCGACGGCTACATCGAGCACAGCGCCTCGCACACAGCGCACCAGTTTGGCCTGAGCAAAGGGCGGACGCTGGAAATGCAGACCGCGCATTACTCCACGCGTGGAACAACTTTCATTGTCCTGCACAAAGTGCACCGGTCCCACCTTCCCCTCAAATTCGCGCTGCGAATAACTCTCGAAAAAATATCCGCGCGAATCTGCAAAAACACGGGGTTCTATGATTACTACCCCGGGGATGGACGTTTCCTTCACTTCCATATCAGTCGAGGTTTTTAAATCCGGTGCGGTCTATTTCGTCCACCACTTTAAGCAGATACTGCCCATACTGGTTTTTGAGCATCGGCTGAGCCACTTCCAGCATGCGCTCGCGCGAAATCCATCCCTGACGGTAGGCTATGCCTTCAAGACATGCGATTTTAAGCCCTTGGCGCTTTTCCAACACCTCGACATAGATAGACGCCTCGGCAAGCGAATCGTGCGTACCGGTGTCAAGCCATGCAAAGCCGCGTGGAAGCGTCTGCACCTTCAGTTCGCCGTCTTTCAAGAACTCCTGGTTGACGGTGGTGATTTCAAGTTCGCCGCGCGCCGAAGGCTTGATGGAGGCGGCAACATCCACAACCTTGTTTGGATAGAAATACAACCCTACCACAGCATAGTTGCTTTTGGGATTCTCGGGTTTTTCTTCTATGGAAAGGCAATTGCCCTCGCTGTCGAATTCGGCCACGCCATACCGCTCGGGGTCGTCCACCCAATAGCCGAACACGGTAGCCTTGCCGTCGCGTTCGGCTGCTACTACGGAATCGTTAAGCACTTTGGAGAATCCGGCTCCGTGGAAAATATTGTCGCCAAGCACGAGACATGCGGAATCATCGCCGATAAAATCCCGTCCTATGATAAACGCCTGTGCCAGACCATCGGGAGAAGGCTGCTCGGCATATTCGAAATGCACACCATAGTCTGAGCCGTCACCAAGCAGGCGGCGGAAACCGGGAAGGTCGTGCGGAGTGGAAATAATCAGAATATCACGTATGCCAGCGAGCATCAATGTGGAAATCGGATAATACACCATGGGCTTGTCGTAGACAGGAAGCATCTGTTTCGACACACCCTTGGTTATGGGATAAAGGCGGGTGCCGGATCCTCCGGCAAGAACTATTCCTTTCATAGATTAATACTTGATTGCCGCAAATTTAAGAATTATTTCCGAAACTTCCGAAAATTACCGCCAAAATCTCAGGCTATTTTAGGTCGGAGAGCCGCACTAATGTGTCGCCTCGACTCTCTGACAGCTTGCCACATCCTGATTGTATTCCATTCATGCGTCAGCCTTGTCCGAAAAGCAGCTTTCCGATGTGTGGCCAACGCCGGATGCGTTCGGAGATGTACATGCACACGAACAACAGCACAAGTGATAACACAGGCGAAAGCAGATACGTGAACGCATAAACGTCCATACAGGTAAAATCCATAGTCTGCGCCATCAAGGTTTCGAGGATGAACGATTGGATGATGTAGATGCCGAGTGTCTGACGCCCTCCCCGCGACATCGCACTCAGCATGCGGCGGCTGTGCCAATGTCTGAGGAGCATGAATACGAGGGATACCACGAGCAACGAACCGGCCAGGCCGAGGAAGAAGCGGTAGAAATTGACATAACACAGATCCTTGAATGCCATGAAATCGCCTTGCAACAGACGCGTCTTTATCTCCGGCATAATTGAAAATATACCGGCATCGAGAAAATACAGGAATACTGCAAAAACCGGCAGCGACACCCAAAACACCGCCTTGATGTGGGTCTTAAGCCAATCGATGTTGAACGACAGGCACCACCCCGCCAGAAAAAACGGGAACATGGAGTTAACCTTGAACATAGGGAATATTTGGCTTACAACCAAAGCTAACACTCCCCCCCACAGTAACTTACCTTTGCACACGGCGAGCGCCACATACAGCACGGCATAGCAGAAGAACAGGCTTTTAAGAAACCAAAGCCCCGACCACAGATAATACGCCACGCCGCGCAGGCTGAAACTTCCTACGGGAAAGCGGCTGTCAAACAGCCCTATAGCGGCAAGCAACAGCAGGAACAACAACCCGAAGGAGAGGCACGGCCACAAGAGCTGGAAAAATTTCTTGCTTAAGAAGCGCCGGGGCGGCAGCTTCAACGACGAGCTGGCGAAGAAACCCGAAATGAGCATGAACAGCGGCATATGGAACGAATAAATCACATCATGAACCCTCACATACGAACTTATGAAATTGTACATTCCGTTTCCGGCAACCGGCGCGTCGGAAAGATGCAGTATGACATGTCCCCACAACACCAAAAATATTGCCAAAAACTTGAGAACATCGAATTCAATAAGTCTTTGTTTAGTCATATGACAGTTCTTTATAAATCCTTAAATGCGTGTTCACAACCGACTTTATGTCGAACTCTTTCTCGGCCCGCGCCCTCGACGCCTGGCCCATGCGCAGGCGCATGGCGGCATCGTCTGCCAGCGAGGCGATGGCCTCGGCAAGCCTGCGGGCGTTCCGTGGAGCCACGAGGATGCCGTTGACACCGTCCTCCACGACGTCGCGGCAGCCGGTGGAGTCGCATGTGACTATCGGGCGGCCTATCGCCGACGCCTCTATGAGGGATTTCGGCACTCCTTCCCGGTAGTATGAAGGGAATGCCATTATGTGGCTGTTCTCCAAAAGCGTTTTTACATCGTCGCGCTCTCCGAGCCAGCATATGTAGCTGCCGTCGCAGTGCTCACGCATGTAATCCTCCGTTATGCCGGATTTGTTAGGGGTGAGGCGTCCGCACAGCAGGAAACGCAGGCGGGAAGCGTAAGCAGGCTTTAGAAGCTCTGCCGCCTCGACGAGGTCGCACACGCCTTTTTCACGCACCATGCGTGCGGTGAATATCACGTTCACGGGGCCTGACGGCGGCTCGGCCACCGGACGGAAGTCCTCAAGGTCTATGCCGGAGCCTTTGGTGAATTCCACCTGCTTCTCCGACACCACTTTTTGCCTGAGGAATATGTCGAGGTCGTCGCTGTTCTGAAATATGACTTTGACGCCTTTGCGGCAGTTGGAAAAACGCATCACGCCGAGTATGCCGCGCGTCACCGCCGACAGACGGCCGCCTCCGTTGAAAAGCCCTCCGAGGCCGCTTACGGCGTTCACCACCCCCGGCACGCCGAGCAGACGGGCGGCCACGCCTCCCCAAAGGATGTTTTTGAGTCCTACGTGGTGCACTATGTCCGGCTTTTCTTTCCGGTACAGCCTGCAGAGGAAACGCAGAGTCCTGATTTCCTCCGCGGGGTTCATGCCGGTGGGGTTTATGGGCAAGTCGATGAAACGCAGGCCTGAGGACTCTATCTCGTGTCTTCTGCCGGTATCTTTGGCGGCTACTGCAACGTCGTAACCCGCCTCTTTCGCCGCAAGTGCCAAGGGGCTACGGTGCGACAAAAAAAAGCGGTCTTCGTTGACCACCATCAAAAGTTTTTTCATGAGTGATTTATGGCTTTGTACCTCGTATGGCCGCTGACTTCTGTCGGGCTACGGCTCATTTTGAGTCTGCGGGTATGTCTGAGAAATCCTTTCGGGATGATGCCTTGGACGGCCTTGATTTTTTTTACTTAAGTATCCTTTCGTACAATTCTGAGTATGTACGGGCGGTATTTTTGATAGAGTATTCGCCGGCCCGTGATTTACCGCCGTATACGCAACTGCTGTATAGTTCGGAATCCGTAAACAATAAATCTATGGTTCTGGCAAGCGCCACATAATCGCCTTGAGGAAACACGATTCCCGCACCTTCAACTACCTGACGCAGCCCTTCCACATCCGATGCAACCACCGGCGTACCTGCGGCCATGAACTCCACGGCTGTGAGTCCGAATCCTTCCCAATGCGAGGACTGTACCCCTATCGAGGCCTGGGCCATCAGTGCCTGCGCATCGTCGCGGTCGCCGAGGAAAAGCACCTGATTCTGAATGCCAAGTTCCAATGCCAACCGGCGGCAAGAGTCCATTGTTGCTCCCGTCCCGGCAAATGCAAGAGTCACTCCGGGCGTGGCAATGTGTTTCATTGCACGCAGTACTGTTGCATGGTCTTTTGCTTCGGTGAACCGCGACACCATAAGCATGGTCTTCTCAGGGAGTGCCCGTGATGGCGCCTCGACCGGAACGAGGCTTATGCCATTGTTCACTACCACCACCTTTTCGCTGTCACCGTCACAATAATCAAGCCAATGGTCGAGCGCGTCTTTTGTCTGCCGACTTATCGCTATCACCTTGGCAAGACGTCCGTACATCCATTTCTCAATAGGCCGAAAATACGGTTTTGTTCGTCTGTTATTGCTCGTGGAGTGCTCTGTGTATATGATCGGCTTGCCTATGCCGATATTGGCGAGCACTGTTTCATAAAGCACCGGAAACAGATGCGCGTGTACAATATCGGCTGATTTCATATAGGGCCGCAGGCGCGTAAGTATTGCAGGACTGTAGTTGGATTCAATACCGAGCGAATGGAGAGGGATGCCGGCGTTTTCTATCTGCTTTTCGAAGCGGCTTCCGGTCTTGCGGAACACTACCAGCTCAACATCTACGTCGAGTACCTTTAATTCAGGAAGCAGTTCCGACAGTAGTTTTTGTGCTCCGCCTGTTTCCAAAGACGAAATTATGTGTAGTACCTTCATCTTAAAAGCACTTGAAGCCTTCTTGATTTCTGTTTCTTATAATCTTGAGATATCGTCAATTACCTTTTTCTTAAAATCGGCTTGCGAACACAGGCTTTCCGAATCCTTAAGCGCCCGGCGGCTCATTCGGGCACGAAGGGCGCGGTCCTGCAATATGGTACGGATATTTTCCGCCAATTGCTGCACGTCGCCATTGCCGCAAAGCAAGCCGTTCTCTCCATGCCTGACAGTGAATGGCATAGCAGAGTTGTCAAAGCATACTATCGGCAGTCCGTAGCATTGAGCCTCGGCCAGCACCATGCCGAATCCCTCAAGAAGGGATGGAAAAACAAATATGTCGCCGCGGCATAACACCTCATGTTTTGTCTCCTTGGCTACGAAACCTAAAAACTCAACGGGCAGATTTCTTGTCCTCGCATACGATTTCAATTCATCCTCATATGAAGCGTCGACTGTCTTTCCTATAATCTGAAGCCGGAACCTGACGCCTTTTCCGCACAGGACAGCCAAGGCCTCAAACAGGTATTTCAGCCCTTTGCGCGGCTCAATCGTGCCTACATAGACAAGATTTCCTTCCGTCGGCTCCGGATTCTGTTCGGATTTTATGCGTTCGAATGGAATCGGCCACAGCATGACATTGCCGAATCCACGCCGTTTAAGCTCCATTTCGATATACGGACTTGGAGAGACTATGCGGCTTGCCGATTTCAGGAAAAGCAACTCCCCGAACCTGTATAATGCCCTTTTTAGACCGGAAAACTCAAGATATATAAAATGATGGTGCACGATAAGCACCCTTTTGCCGACTAATTTCAGCAAAAAAGACAGAGGCAGCAAATAGAAAAATGTCGAACTGTTCAGGAACACGCCGTCAAAGCCGCGCAGGCTCCATGCTTTCCTAATGCATTTCAACGGACTGAGAAGCTTGGACGCCAGCGTCCTGCGTGCAAACAACGCATCGCGATGCAACTCCACGACGTCGCATGACGAAATGGTCTCCCACAGATTATCCTCATACTTGTGCCCGCCGGTCACTGCTGAGGTTCTTCCTACAGGGTATATTACAACCCATCGCTTAATCATGCTTAATTATGTTTATCCACAAAATAGTTTATAATATCTTATTTTGTATCAAATGTGACTCCATCCATACCCGATCCTGCCACATATTTTTCACATCGTTGCTTACCCGTGCTTTTAACCCCGAACAATTCGCATGAGATATAATCCTCATATGGAGAAAATGGAAGTTGTGTAAGTCCTGGAAAAAGAAATGGACGTAATAGCAATAAATTGAAAGAAAAGATATAAGCAACCGCCACTATACGACTTTTACGCTCAAAGTATGTAACCATATAAGGCAAGCAAATGGATAAGCCAAACAGGCAATACCAACTTAAACGTGTACTAAAATAACTTATTTCCCATGTAAAACTTGTGATTAGAAGAAAAAGCCATAATAAATTTTGCCCCATGACCAATTTCGGTGATGAATCATAATAGCCATGTTTACGGTTACAATAAAGATATGTCAGATAGACTAATAGATAAAGAAAAAATGTGGCAAATACACCCCTCTGTGCACTCAATGCATCTTCTTTGACATAGTTATACGCTTTTTCAATCAACCCAAATTCAGAATTATAATCAGCAAGTGTAGTGATTATGCTTCCTACCCATTGAATTCTCATAACAAAAATTACTAATGAGACAATAAGAAATAATAATTGTGTGTGTATACTAATACGCTTGTTGATTATAAATAAAAGAGGAATAAATAGAATAGCCGAATTATGAAATAGATAAGCGATAAACACACATAACACGGCTTTTTTACGACTTCTAAAATTTAAGAAGAAAGCGTAATATAAAATGCCGGCAGCCAAAGCCTGGCGGAGGGCCTGCATTTCCATAAGCATATACGTAGAGCAGAAATAAGTCAATAAAGCGAAGAAAAAGAACTTCCGTGACACAAAATATTTAAGAGACTTAAATAGCAATTTGGTACAAATAATTGAAGCTACAAGAAAAAGTATTTGAGAATTATTTGTAAATGTTCTTAGGATAATACTAAATATAGAAAAGCCTAATTCCCATTGGTTTTTTTTCTCAAACGATTCAAAGGAGTCGTATTTGAATATGTCGTAAATTGTATCCCCTCGATAGAATGCCTTTGCATAAGCAAAATAATCTACTCCTAAATTATACCTCATTCCGGCAATATATACGAAAATTAAAAATGCTATTACATACAATAATTTGTAATGTTTAAAACGTGGACGGACATAACACTCCCATCCGCAGAAAAAAAGAAATAAGAAAACACAAAAGTATACCATATACTACATGGTTAACGATAGATTATTGCTCTTATCTGATGCTTCAAGAATGAGACCGCATCAAGAACATTGAGTAGTATCTTTCCGGAATAATAGTTATATGCAATGTCAGCAGATAGCCACTCAGACATTTTTCTAAAATACAAACCACGATATATTATAATAGTATTGTTATCTGTATATTGCCTCCAAAGTTTATTAATCCTAACAAGAGTCTGTTTCGATTCCGATTCGCCATAAGCTGCAATCGTCGCCCTGATTAGCTGGTTTAATCCAAAAAAGGGCAACACACTATTCCAAAAATAAAATCCGCAATCATATCTTTCAATAAAGCATCTGAATGCTTGGTTCATAGCTTCACCCACCAAAATCCATTCACAACTTGGGCGCTTACGTTTTGTCAACGATGACGTATATATATCATAAACATATTTATAATTTATTTTATCAGATATATAAATGCTATCACTATGGGTGTAATATTGGGCAACAAATAGATGATCCTCGTTGATAGAGAGTGCTGTATTGAATCTGATATTATTCTGGTGAATTATAGCTCTTTTAAAAAGTTTTGCAACAGGACATCCATTTTCCAAAATACAACTTGAAATCACTTTACTCGGATTGTCAGATAGGTTGAAATAGTCTTCTGTATAAGAGAAAAAATGTTTTGTATGGTTGTTATGCGGGAAAACGTAGTCGATACCTTGAATATATATATCTGCTAACCTTACCGTGAAATTGAAATCCTCAAGATACGATGGTAATACGAAATCGTCAGAATCAATGAATGTGATGAACTCTCCTTTTGCTGCATCTATGCCGACGTTGCGAGCAACGCTGACACCCGAGTTTGGCTGGTCTATAATTCTTATATTATCGTGACGACAGGCGTATTCCTTGCATATGAGTAATGAATCATCCTTACTTCCGTCATTTACAAGAATTATCTCATAATCCTTTATAGTTTGTGCCAGAATTGAGTCCACACACCGTCCTATGGTTTTCGCAGCGTTATAGACAGGAATTATAATACTTATCATATTTATCTTACAATGAGCTTAAGGAAACCATAAGGGCTTCTATAAATTCATGGCCATATTTCAAATCGGGTTCCATGTAATTGCCCTCTCCCCATTCATTCCAAGACTTCAAGAACACGACAGGTTCCGTTTCTTTCTTTTTTTTCGCTATTCTTAGCATTTGCATAAAATGCTTTTTGACGTGTTCAGGAGCCGGGTCGGTCAGCACCCATCCATTGTTTCCGCTTCTCGGAGTATGGTCCCAATTCGGGATAATGGTAGGACA
>OFFT01002294.1_pt1 | contig 10163 bp, 7 predicted proteins | sample 1521581 | NCBI WGS metagenome assembly OFFT01 (sample SAMEA3504084, study PRJEB24116) | mouse gut metagenome | biome: mouse gut; feature: mouse-associated habitat; material: faeces | place: Denmark | collected 2011
AATCCCGGACCACCCTTCACCAGGCTTAAACGGCCGCCAGTGGCAATTGAACAGGAGGTACATACTATGGCACGCAACAGATATGATATGGACGAAGTTCTTGAAGACAGTTTTGACATAAGCCAGCTGAAACGTCTGGCGGCTTATGTCTCTCCTTATAAGGAGAAAATGGCGGGGATCATCCTGCTGATGCTCACCTCCTCTGCCCTGACCATGATGATTCCCATCTTTTTCCAGCGGATCATGGATATCTATATACCGGAGAAAAATATGGAAAAAATCGTATTTGTCAGTATTCTGACCCTGGCAGTGGCATGTTATTCCGCCATAGCCATGCGTTTTAAGATCAAAACCATGAGTATTATCGGGCAGAGCATCATTCATTCCATCCGCACCGACATTTTTCATCATCTGCAGGAACTGCCTTTTTCCTACTATGATGACAAACCCCACGGCAAAATCCAGGTGCGTGTGGTAAACTATGTCAACAGCTTAAGCGACCTTTTGAGCAATGGTATCGTGAATACCGTAACAGACCTTTGCAACCTTTTCTTCATTATTATATTTATGTTTTTCTGCGACCCCAGACTGACGCTGATCTGTCTGTGCGGTCTGCCGCTGCTGGCGGTGGTGATTGTGTTTATCAAGAAAAAGCAGAGAAAGGCATGGCAGGTTCAGTCCAATAAACAGAGCAACTTGAACGCATATATTGCGGAGAGCATCAACGGCATCCGTGTGACACAGTCCTTTGTCCGCGAAAACGAAAACAATCAGATTTTCAATACCCTGAGCGCCAATTACCGCAGGGCATGGATGCACGCCATAAAATTTAACTTTACCATGGGTCCCAGCGTGGATATGATATCTGCCATCACTACCTCTTTTATCTATGTGCTGGGCATCCGGTGGATTCTTGCGCCGGACGCCACGCTCACAGTGGGAGTACTGATTGCGTTTACCGCCTATATCGGACGTTTCTGGGCGCCCATCAACACCCTGGCCGGCTTTTACAATTCCCTGCTGACCGCAATCTCTTACCTGGAGCGGATCTTCGAGACCATCGACGAGCCGGTTCTGGTGAAGGATGCGGAGGGGGCGGGCATTATGCCTCCCGTGAAAGGTGAGGTGGAATTTCAGGATGTGTCCTTCAGCTATGAGGAGGGACACAAGATTCTGAACCACATTAATTTTACGGCAAAGCCCGGGGAAACTTACGCCTTTGTGGGTCCCACCGGCGCCGGAAAATCCACCATAGTAAATCTGATCTGCCGTTTTTATAATGTGGACTCCGGCCAGGTGCTCATAGACGGCACGGACATTGCCAAGGTGACCATCCACTCCCTCCGCACCCAGATGGGCATCATGATGCAGGACAGTTTTATTTTCTCCGGAACCATCATGGACAATATCCGTTACGGCAACCGGGAAGCCACGGACGAGGAGGTCATTGCGGCGGCAAAAACCGTATGCGCCCATGATTTTATCAGCCAGATGGAGCACGGATACTACACGGAAGTGAACGAGCGGGGCAGCAGGCTCTCCGCCGGCCAGAGACAGCTGATCTCCTTCGCCAGGGCGCTTCTGGCCGACCCCAGAATCCTGATACTGGACGAAGCCACTTCCAGCATCGACACGGAGACGGAAATCCTGCTGCAAAAGGGCCTCAACGAACTGCTGAAAGGACGGACTTCCTTCATCATCGCCCACAGACTTTCCACCATAAAGAATGCCAACTGTATCATGTATGTGGATAAGGGCGGCATCCTGGAACGCGGCACCCACGAAGAACTGCTGACACAAAAGGGAGCTTATTGTGATCTGTATATGTCGCAGTATGATTTCCTGGCCAAGAACGCCTGATCTCACGGATTGGCATCCGAATGTGCGCACTGCTTTTCTGACCCTTTTCCGGCAGCGCCCTCCGGCAAAAACCTCTTGCCAAAAGAACTGCCCCATGGTAATCTGATACCGTAGATAATATTTTCCAGGCGGGAGGTTTTTGCAGAATGCGCACAGACAGAATGGGATTTGTGGACAGTTTCAGGTTTCTCATGATCCTGCTGATTATGTCCCATCATATATATATGTTCGGATATTCGGATCAATATCTTTTCAGCAGCTGCTGGGCCTGGGTGGATTATTTCTTTCTCCTCACCGGTTTTTTCACCATGGCTCATTTTGCCGGGCAGGATTCCCCCGGCAGCTGCGCAAAAGAATCCCTCACATACACTTTCCGGAAAATGGCGGCATACTTTCCCCTGGTCTTCCTGGCAGTCACCGCCCAGTACATTGCGGCGGCGCTTCCCTTTCTGGAAGCCGGCCAGCCCAAAAAGTTCATCCATGCCTTTTACGACTGGCCCTATGAAGTCCTGCTGCTTTCTTCCACCGGTATTGTCTGGCCCAAAATGCCGCCCATCTGGTTTCTCTCGGCAATGGCGCTGACACTGCCTCTGCTGGTTTATGTGATTCTGCGCTTCCGGGACCTGCGGCTGATCCTGTCCTGGTTCATTCCCTTCCTATATTATGGATATATGAAGATAAATACCGTCAGGGACTGGCCCAATGATATGGTGCGCGCCTTCTGCTGTATGATGTTTGGTACATTTGTGTATTTTATTTCGCAGAAGCTGAAATCCATGGAGCTGTCTTCCCTGAAAAAGATTTTCCTGACTGCCGCAGAACTGACTGCTCTCCTGCTCTGTCTCTATATCACCATTTTCAACAAGGCAACCATGAATTTACTGCCCCTGCTGTTTTTCGTCCACAGCGTGATCCTGCTGTCGGGCCGCAGTCACACTGCCGGAATAAAAGGTTCCCTCTGCACTTATCTGGGGGCATTAAGCATGCCCATGTTCCTGTTCCACTGGCCTGTGGGAACCATTGCCATGAGACTGGCGGCCGGAAATACCGGGCGGCTGTGCATCTATTATGCCGGCACGATTCTCCTCTCCGCTGCCGCGGTATTCCTGCAGCGGAAAGTAAAATCCCGGCAGACAAAGGCGGACTCCCCCTGACAGTTCCGTGACCGGCAGAGGGCTGCCCGTTTTTCCTCAGGATAATTCCCGGATTGTCTTTGTCAGCGCCTCCCGGTCCTGGCACCCGGTTTTCTCCAGGATGTGAGTCATATGCTTTTTCACGGTGGCCGTGCTGATGTACAGGGACTGGCCGATCTCCGAATTGGTCATTCCCGATGCCGCAAGTCTTGCCACTTCCGCCTCCCGGTCTGTGAGCCCCCTGGCGCGGAGTCCGAAATAAAGCCTCTGTCCCTCCGCTTCGTTTCTTTCTGTCTCTTCATCTCCCGGATCCTCCATATAGGATATCACTTTCCTCTCCAGACGCGCCTTCACAGGCGTCAGAATCAGCAGAAAAATCACGGTATACAAAATATTCAGGCTTAAAACCCCGAATGCAGGCCCCATAACCAGCGTATTATCTATATGATAGAACATATCCACCATGGGAAACAGTGTGGAAAAGAGCCCCACCAGCACAATAGCCCTTTCCACATCTGCAACTGCCTTCAGGGACCGCTGCAATTCTATCCGGGATATCCCTTTCTTTTCCCGAAAAGCAAGCCCCAGTCCCCTGCAGAAATCTTTTTCGATCCCCGCAATGAAAGTAATCAGCATCACTGCCGCCGCGATTGCCAGAAAGGTGGCACTGTCCACATACATTTTGTAAAAATCTTTCAGATAATATATGCCGAATGCCATAGCCCAGGCCATCAGCAGTAAAACTATGTTGCCGGTGATCCCCAGTACCCTGATCCAATTTTGTTTCTTCTTGTTCTCTCTTTTTCTCATACGATTCTCCCTGCCTTTCCATAACCTGCAAATTTGTATCTTTCCGTGCCGCTTTTTAAAGTTTCTCTCCCCGCGCCATCACCGCGGACAGTACCCGGAATCTTCCCCGGCACAATTGGGAAGCCCCGGCATATTTCCTCTGCAGATGCCTTTATTTTAAAAAGAAAACGGCCTTCCTACAAGACCATTTTTTATACTACCGCACTAAAACAGGGGTGGTATTTTACTGCCACCCCCTAAATATAACACATTTTTGTCCCAACAGAATCAAAACGCATCAAAAAACCTTTCCACCGGGGCACTGCGGCGGAAAGGTCCTGGTCCCGGCTGCTACATGTATCATATGCCCAGCAGGATTGTGGCAAAGCGGAAATACACCAGCAAAGACAGCGCATCCACTATGGTGGTGATAAAGGGACTGGCCATCACCGCCGGGTCAAAGCCGATTTTCTTCGCCCCAATGGGCAGAAGACATCCCACCAGCATGGCTATCAGCACCGCCGCCACCAAAGTGAGGCAGACCGTAGCGGAAACCCAGATTCCCACCCGGTCAAACAGCATCAGCTTGGCAAAATTTGCCGCCGCCAGGGTGCCGCCGCAGAGAATGGCCACCCGGATCTCCTTCCATACCACTCCCGGCACATCCCGGTAAGAGATCTCTCCCAGGGAAAGTCCCCTGATCACAGTGACACTCACCTGGCCTCCCGCATTCCCCCCCGTGTCCATGAGCATGGGAATAAATGCCACCAGCACCGCGTACACACTTAAGGCTTCCTCAAAGGAGGCGATGATGGCCCCGGTGAAAGTAGCGGATACCATCAAAAGCAGCAGCCAGGGAATCCTCTTTTTATAAGTTTCTATCACTGCCATCCTCATATAGGGCTTGTCGCTGGGGACAATCGCGGCCATTTTCTCCATGTCTTCCGTAGTCTCTTCTTCCATGATATCCACGATATCATCCACGGTGATAATGCCCACAAGACGATTCTCATTGTCTACCACCGGCATGGCGGTAAAGTCATATTTTTTAAACTGCGCCGCCACCTGCTCCTGGTCCATAAGTGTATTGATGGATATCACATTCTCATGCATGATATCCGCAATGATTTCGTCCCCCTGGCTCAAAAGCAGATAGCGCAGCGCCACCGTACCCACCAGTTCCCTGCGGGGATCCAGAACATAACAGATGTTGATGGTCTCGCTGTCAAGCCCCACTGCCCGGATGCGCTCGATGGCCTGGTCCACCGTCAGATTCTCCTTCAGGGACACATATTCCACAGTCATGATGCTTCCGGCAGAGTCCTCCGGGTAACGCAGCAGCTGGTTCAAGGCCTGCCTGGTATCCGGATTGGCGTTGGCCAGCAGTTTTTCCACCACATTGGCGGGCATCTCTTCCAGCAAATCCGCCGCATCATCCGCCATCAGATTGTCAATGACGCCGCCGGCCTCTTTGTCGGAAAGGGAATTGATAATGGATTCCTGGCTGTCAGTCTCCAGGTAAGAAAATACATCTGCCGCCAGAGATTTGGGCAGAATGCGGTACACCTTCAGCATAGCCTCCGCTTCCAGTTCCTCCATGAGCGCAGCAATATCCGCTTCGTTTATTTCGGACAGAAACTGACGGATATTCGTATACTGTTTCGCGGAAAGAAGCCTGTTCAGCTCCTCCAGTTCATTTCTGTTTTCCATAGCATTTCTCCTGTTCCAGTATTATTTTTACTTCTAATGTTCTGTTCTTTCCTGATTTCCTTTCACTGGATTTTCGCGGCAGTTTTTATTTTGCTGCAACTTCGGCCCGGAAGAGGGCTGTCACTGTTGTTTTGTTGACTCTTCATAAAAACCACCACCTTTCAAAATGCTATTTTCATATGGAACCACAACTTTTACTTTTTCATTTTATCCTTGCTCTTCCTCTTTGTCAACAAAATAAATCCAGCCGAGCTTTTCAAAGCCGGCCTGGCCGTTGGTGGCATCCGCCACGTCCCTGCCCAGCTTATCCAGACTGCCGGCGGGCACCTGCAGCCGGAGGACCACCTTTTCCCCGTAATCGGCCGAAACCGGTTCCAGGCACGCACTGGACAGCAGGTACATGATTTTGCCGATCCAGAGGTAATCTGCCGTAATCTCCACTTCCTGGCCGCGGCACATTTTTCCTATGCTGCAGTTTTTCAGTCCCTCCTTCACTGCCTGGGTATAGGCTCTGACCAGTCCTCCCGTCCCCAGCAGCACGCCTCCGAAATACCGGGTTACCACCACCGCCGCATTCTGCAGCCCTGCTCCCGTCAGCACCTCCAGCATGGGCCGTCCCGCCGTGCCGGAAGGCTCCCCGTCGTCGCTGCACCGCGTGAGCCTGCCGCCTTCCCCCACCACGAAAGCCGAACAGTTATGCCTGGCATCCCAGTATTTTTTTTTCATTTCCTCGATAAAAGCCGCCGCCTCTTCTTCACTTTCACATTTTCGCAGCGTGGCGATGAAACGGGACTTTTTTTCCACATACTCTCCCTCTCCTCCTGCCAGCAGTACGCGATAGGAGTCTTCCTTTCTATCCTCCATAATACTTTCCCCGCTTTCCTTCCTGTAAATTCCCTGCCCCGGAGACAGATTTCCCATGCCCTCTCCCTGGCCCCGCTTCGTATCCCCGGGTTATTGTTGAACCGAAGTATTTTTTCGTTTTCTTTCTTTAGAATAGCATAATATGTCCAAAATGTGAAACAATTATTAAGAAGAGAAAGAAATCCTTTATTTACATATGGTTTTTTGATATAATGTGCTATATATACCAAAAATGCTGGTATTCCCACAGTTATTTACCGGCATTTTCATGCGAAAATTTCTTTTCAGGAAAGGGAAATGAAATGAATTATGGAAAAAGGGGTGTCCGGGCAAAGCAAAGGGCACTTAACTCTAAAACAAAAAAATGGAGCCGGAAATTCGGAGTATCCATGGTAAAGCTCACACTGGCCGCCACAATCGGTCTTGTGATCTGCGGCATATCCGCAGGGCTTGGCGCCTACCAGGGAATTCTTGCCTCCACTCCCGAAATCCGTCTCAGCGATGTGGTTGCCTCCGGGGAGGCCACCATAGTTTACGACTGCGAGGGCAACGAGATTGACCAGTATGTGAGCATCAATTCCAACCGAATCCAGATCAACAACATGGACCTGATTCCCGAACACCTGGGACAAGCCTTCGTAGCCCTGGAGGACAAGCGTTTCTACCAGAACAACGGCATTGATATTGAGGGAATTGCCCGGTCCGGCTGGCGTTTTATCACCACCCTGGGCAAGGCCAAGGAAGGCGCCAGCACCATCACCCAGCAGCTGTTAAAGAACACCATCTTTACCACATGGACCGAGGAGAACGGCAATCTGATCAAGATGATCAAGCGTAAGCTTCAGGAGCAGTATCTGGCCCTGGAAATCGCCAAAAATTTCTCCAAGGAAGAAATCCTGCTGCGGTATATGAACGCCATCAACCTGGGCCAGAATACCCTGGGTGTGGAATCCGCCTCCCAGAGATATTTCGGCAAGTCCTGCTCTGCGCTGACGCTTTCCGAATCCGCAGTCATCGCCTCCATCACCCAGAATCCTTCCGGACTCAATCCCATACGCTATCCGGAAGAAAACGCCAAACGGCGCAAGAAATGCCTGAATGAGATGCTGGAGCTTGAATTTATCACCCAGGAGGAATATGACGAGGCCATGGACGACACGGAAGCCGTGTATGAAAGAATCCAGCAGCATGACGCCGATTTCCGTGTCAGCACCAACACAACTTCCGGTTCCTATTTTTCCGACGCCTTGTTTGAGCAGGTCCTGGATGACCTGATCAACGTAGCGGGTTATTCGGAAGTTATGGCGGAAAGTCTGATCTACGCCGGCGGACTGCGCATTGAATCCACCATGGATCCCGCTATCCAGGCCATTGCGGACGAGGAATTTTCCAATCCCGACAACTATCCGGAAAATGTAAAATGGTATTTGAATTACGCACTGACTATTTTTTCCGCGGATGGGGAAAAGCATAATTTCAGCAAGGAAAATATGATGTCCTGGTTCAAGGCCAACATGGATAAAAAATTCAACCTGATTTTCAGCTCCCAGGATGATGCCCAGGAAGCCATAGCAACCTACCGTTCCGCCATGTTGTCGGATCTGGGTGTGGCTGATGATGAGGATAATTATGCGGAGACCATCTCCATGTCTCCCCAGCCCCAGGCTGCCATGGTCATCGAAGACCAGTCAACCGGTTATGTTGTGGCCATAGTGGGCGGCCGCGGCATCAAGGAGGGCCGGCGTACCCTGAACAGGGCCACCAACGCAAAGCGTTCGCCCGGCTCCACCTTCAAGGTGCTGGCAGCTTTTGCCCCTGCCCTGGACAGCGCCGGACAGACCCTGGCAACGGTATACAATGACGCGCCTTTTAACTATGCGGACGGCACCCCTGTGAAAAACTGGTATTCCGGCTACCGGGGTATCAATTCTATCCGGGACGGTATCCGGGACTCCTTAAATATTGTTGCGGTAAAGACGGAGACCGTGATCACCCCCCAGCTGGGTTATGATTATCTGATGAATTTTGGCTTTACCACCCTGACTGACGGCGTGTGGCTCAGGGATTCCACCGGAAAAGAGAATTTCTACACCGATATCAATCAGACCATGGCCCTGGGCGGACTGACCTACGGTGTCACTCCTTATGAGCTGAATGCCGCCTACGCCGCCATCGCCAACATGGGAACTTATGTGGAACCCAAGCTCTACAGCCGTGTCACCAACACGGATGGAGACGTCATACTGGATAATACCACCCCCACATCCCGGCAGGTAATCAAGGAAACCACTGCCTATCTGCTGACGGATGCCATGGTGGACGTAGTTACCGGCGGTACCGGCTCTGCCTGCAATTTTAACCGCAATATGTCCATCGCGGGCAAGACCGGTACCAGCACGGACTACTGGGACGTATGGTTTGCAGGCTTTACCCCTTACTATACCTGCTCCGTCTGGGCCGGGTATGACAACAATGTGAGCATGAGCCGTTCCTCGGGCAATCGGGAAGACCATGTGGCAAGAAACCTGTGGCGCTCCATCATGTCACGGGTTCATGAGAATCTGCCCAACGAGCAGTTCTCCACCCCCTCAGGCATCGTACATGCCAGCGTCTGCACGCAGTCCGGCAAACTGCCCATCCCCGGAATCTGCGACACTGTCCGAAACGAAGCGTTCGCCGATGGCACCATACCTACGGAAAACTGCACCGTGCATTATGTGGGCAGTGTCTGCGGTTACGACGGCCTGCCGGCCAGTCCCGGCTGTCCTTTCCCCAGAGAAGGCGTGGCCATCCTGCCCCTGCAGGAGGATCCGTCCCTGCTCTCCGGTTCCAGCTCATTTGTCACCAATCCCGACGGGACCGTGACTCCGGGTACGGCGGGCACTGTCAACTACTGCCAGCACGATGACAATTTCTATGCCAATCCCGACTACCAGACCATTCTGGATGCCCAGGCATGGGAACTTGCCGTCAGGGACGCCGAGGCGGCAGGAACCTACGAAGAGCCGCCTGCGGAAGAAGGCGGTGAGGAAGGCGGCGGTGAATAAGGATACGATCGAGTAGGGGAATGTCCCTCTCCACTACTCGTGCGACGGGCGCGTGCAGCTTTCGCTGCTAATTTCCTCACGCGCCCGTGTGCATAAAAAACACTGGCACAATGTCCGGCACGCATCAGACGATATGATAGGAAAAGAATATAGGAAAGGGCACAGCCTGCAGGCTGTGCCCTTTCCCTTTTCCGCGGATAATCGGCAAAAATGCCGGAAATGTAACAGCGAAAAACCTATATCCCTTTCAGTACATCAATTTTAGCCTGAAGCTCCTGCACGCCGTTTCTGGCATTTGCAATTGCCCTGCACTGCTTTTCAAAGGGCGCTTCCGGTACATCACGATACTCTTCATAATACAGTTTGCCAATCTCCAGGTAATTCTTTTTTTCCACTTCCTCACAGACGGAAATCTGACTTTTCAGCTTCGCAATTTCGGCCAGAACCTTTGCCTTGTCCACAACTTCCTTTCCTTTTGCGGAAATGGTATCTCCCACTTTTTCAAACAGTTCCATTTTTACACTCCTCTCCGTATTTCCTTCCTTATCAGTATATCGCAAAACCGGTCCAAAGTCCACCGGTACGCCCCGTCCGGCAGGATTTTCCTTGCATCTTTATCGTATCCTATGATATAATAACCTTATTCGGGGCAGGAAGGAGCCGAATGGCCTTGTCCTGACCATGCGGACCCATGACACATTATTTATAACTTCTCGGAATCTCAATGAATGTGATTCTAACTGAAAATTGACAACTGAAT
>OFFT01002295.1_pt1 | contig 10162 bp, 9 predicted proteins | sample 1521581 | NCBI WGS metagenome assembly OFFT01 (sample SAMEA3504084, study PRJEB24116) | mouse gut metagenome | biome: mouse gut; feature: mouse-associated habitat; material: faeces | place: Denmark | collected 2011
CGGCTTTCATCGGATACTTGCGAAACCGCCTGTAATATTCCCGCCCGATCTGGGAACCGCAGATGGCTATATTGTAGACCGGCAGATCTGTGTTCTGGTTGATCAGCGGATCGATTCCCGCCGCTTTAAGGCCGGCCACATAGTTTTCATAGGCGTCACCGTACTGCTCCGGATACAGCTCCAGACGGTATTCGTGATTGCCCATGCCATAATAGATCGGATATTTCGCCGCCAGCCGCTGCATCAGCGAAAGCGCATTGTCAAAAGGTTGTCCCTTCACGGCCGTCAACATATCCCCTGCCACCAGGACCGCGTCAGGGGATAGGCTTTCGATCTGTCCGATCAGCTTCTCATTCTCTTTGCCATAGGTTTTATTGTGCTGGTCGGAAAGAAGAATGAACCTGCAGGGCTTCGCGATCTTATCAGACACGATCTCATATTTCACCGTGATAAATCTGTTGCCGTCCCACACCGCCACAAGCAGGCACAGGGCAACAACCGCCCCTGCCAGGATCATAATTCCTTCCAACATAGATATTCCTCTTTATTTTTACAAATGCCTTTTTGTTTATAGCCGTTCTTCGGCCGCAGAACATTTCCCTGCTGTACACCGAACCCGTACAGTATACCACAGACTGGCAGCGTCCTGCAATCCGCGAACGCCCGTTCTCTACCTTTTCATCAGATACAGGATCCACACCTTCTTCCAGTAATCCCTGTACCCGGCCTTCTCCACACCTTTTGCCGCCAGAATGGAAACGCTCCCGATCCTCGTGCCGTTCAGCTTATAGACCGCCTCACCGACGGCATCGCCTTCCGCCACCGGCGCCTGCACCACGTCCGGCAGACTGATCTCCTTCTGGATCTCGCTTAAGTTGCTGCCCGCCGTATCCAGATATTCAAAAGGCCCTTCATAAGTCAGATGCAGCACATCTTCAATACCGCCCTCGATCTTCTGGTCCGGCAGCGGATCCTTGTTTTCATCCGTATACATCTGGCTCACGCTGTATCCGTAATTCAAAAGCGTGATGGCATCCTGAAACCGGGTCTTGGGGTCCGGCGCCGCCATCACCACCGCGATCAGCTCCATGCCCTCCTTCTCGGCCGTCGCCGACAGACAATACAGCGCCTTCGAAGTAGAACCGGTCTTAAGTCCCGTAGTCCATTCATACTGTTTCAACAGCTTATTGGTGCTGGAGAGGGTAAAAGACGAAGTGCCCTGCGCCGTTTTATGCTCGATATCCTCCATCCAGATCTTCGTATATTCAAACACCTCCGGATATTTCGTGATCAGCTCCCGGGACATGATCGCCACATCCCTGGCCGAAGAATAATGTCCGTCTGAATCCGTCAGGCCGCAGCAATCCTCGAAATGAGTATTCTGCATCCCCAGTGCTTCGGCCTTCTCATTCATCAGCTTGACGAACTCCCCTTCACTGCCCGCTATGTACTCCGCCACCGCCACACTGGCGTCATTTCCCGACGACACGGTAATACACTTGATCATCGTGTCCATCGTCTGCATCTCTCCCTCCTCCAGAAAGACCTGCGAGCCGCCCATGGACTTTGCATAGGCACTCGTTATGACCTGATCGTCCAAATGGATCCTTCCACTCTTTATGTGCTCAAAAATGATCAGTAATGTCATGATCTTGGTAATGCTTGCCGGACTCCTTCTCGTATCCGCATCCTGCTCACAGATCACCTGTCCGGTAGATGCCTCCATCACCACATAAGACGGTGTGTCCACCTCCGGCGCTGCCTGCACCGTCATCGACAGATGCAGGAACCCTGCATGCAGCAGGAGACCCCCCAGTAGAAACCATGCTGCGATCCGTTTTCTTATTCTTCTCAACGCTGTCACTCCCAATACACTATTCTGTATTATACATATTGTCGTGGGACAACAGATATTCGTTCTCACAAACCTGTTCTTTCACTTTTTACTGGAGAATCTGCAAAAGCAATGTTATAGTATAAGTAATGTACTCTGACAGACAACGCAGATACTATCAAATCATACAAAGGAGTAATAAAATAATGATCAGCAAAACTTTACTGGCCGGCTGTTTCATATGGGCTGTTTTTCTTTTTACCCTGTTGATACTGCGGCCGAAATCCAAATTACACAGTCCGCTTCTGAATCCGGCAGGTAGTACCCCCCCCGATGGATTATTCCCGTAGTCCTGTTGTTAACGATACTGCTCTGTATCATCCCCATGGGATTATCCCCATCCTATAACGGAGAGCGCCCGGATTTTACAAATCAATATGAACTTATGGCCGAATCTATTCTGAACGGGCATCTATACATAGACTACCCTGACATCGATCCCAAATTACTGGCACTGGACAACCCTTATGATTTTGAAGCCAGAAAGGCCGCGGAAGTTTCATATCACTGGGATCACGCCTTTTACAATGGACGTTATTACATGTATTTCGGTATAGTACCTGTTTTTCTGCTTTTTCTTCCCTATCGCTTTCTTACCGGTACAAACCTAACCACCTATCATGCGACACAAATATTTGTCTCTTTGTTTATATGTGGTATATTTACAACATTTTATACACTTGTTAAAACATTTTTCAGGAGAATGTCTCTCTCCATATATCTGGCACTGTCCGTCGCATTTTCAATCGTCAGTGTCTGGTACAGCACTGCCGCACCGGCTCTATACTGTACTGCCGTCTCTGCCGCGGTCTGCATGGAGATCTGGAGTATTTTCTTTTTCCTGAATGCTGTTTTTTGCAGCACAGAAGAAAAGCACAGCATACGCTTCGCATTTCTCGGAAGCCTGTTCGGTGCACTGGCCTTTGGGTGCCGCCCTCCTGTCGCTTTAGCAAATTTACTGGTGCTTCCACTTCTGGCAGAATATCTGCGTGACAAAAAAATAACATTTAAACTGTCAAAACAGTTGTTGTTCGCCGCCTTACCTTATATCGTGACCGGCATCCTGTTGATGCTTTACAATTACGTGCGCTTCGACAGCCCGTTTGAATTTGGACAGTCCTACCAGTTAACGATAACAGATCAGAGTAACTACGGAAATTTCTTTTCACAGTTTGATCTGTTGAAAATCTGTAATGGCATAGCAACCTTTTTTGTTTCATACACACCGATGAGCGATACTTTTCCCTATCTCTCTTTTAACGGTATCCTGCTTAATTTTCCTATCCTCTGTTTTGCCATATTCGGTATGGCCTCCGAAGGCGTACGGCAGGATATTCGGAAAGACCGCCTGCTGTCCACCGTCCTCTTTCTCTTCTGCATCCCGTTTATCATTGCCTTTGCAGATGTTCTCTGGGCTCCTACCGTACTCGAACGATATCGGATGGACATTTACTGGATCATATGTCTCCTGTGCTTCATCATGATTGGCTGTTACTACAAAAATCTGTCGGAACGGTCAGAGAAACTGTTCAGCTGCCTGATCTGTATCTGGGCACTTCTGACCGTATGCAAATGCTTCCTGTTGTTTCTTATACCTTATGACTATAACTTTACGTTTCATTTTCCGGAAAAACTGGAAAAAATCCGAAAGATCATCATGCTGGGAAAAGGTGTCGGACTAATATAACGAAACTTCAAAAAAACAGACCCATGAGGGATTCCCTCCTGGGTCTGTTTTGTAGCATACTTAATTGTATTTGCGCTTTCTTGCGGCTTCGGACTTCTTCTTACGTCTCACGCTCGGCTTCTCGTAATGCTCTCTTTTACGAATTTCCTGCTGAATACCAGCTTTTGCACAGCTTCTTTTGAAGCGGCGCAATGCACTGTCCAAAGTCTCGTTCTCTTTAACAATTACGTTTGACATTCTCGCACCTGACCTCCCTTCAGTCCCCGAGTATTTCGACTGATTGGGTTATTTACGTGTTCTCACACACACTTAAAATTATACCACATTTTGGTTAGCAGTCAACTGGAAATTTAATTTATAAGGCATTAACTTTTTACTTTTATGATTGATCCCGCACAGCACAATACAAACTAATGCCATCAGCGATATTATTTCGCATACTCTCCAGTACCAAGGCGCCTTAAATTTTACACCGATTTCCCCTGAAAACCCGGCTGGGACAGATACCGACAGACGATAAGAAGTCCCTGGAAGTATCTGTAAGGCTTCTCCCTGATCAGTCACCGCCTGATATCCTTTATACAGGAGCAGCGGAACCTCTATCTGCTGTATTTCATCCGTCCTATTCTGCAGAGAAACGGTCACTGTATTCCTGCCATGATCCCATTCTGCTATATGTATGCTGTCAGCATCACAGGTAAGCTGATCTGTATATGCCGATACATAATCTTCCAGTATAAAAACCTCGTTCCAATTAAGCGGCAGGTATTCCCCTCCCATCACGCTTGGCTGTACTTCCTTTGAGGCAGATTGTGCCTGCATCGTTGACATATTTCCTGTCTGCTGCACACGATAAACCTCTGCGTTCTCCACACATCGGCTCATATACGTCATCCCCTGCCACAATGACAATAAGATTACTACCCCGGCAAATATTTTTTTCCGATCCGTCAAAATCCATTCTTTCTGCAGAACAAGACACAGCAGCAACGACAACATAACAGCAGCAACGGACAGAAATCTCCACAAATACTGAACGCTCACAACAGAAAGTTTCAAAAACGGCAGTCTATCAGCCAACCATGTATACGGAAAAAGATAAGTTGACATCCAAAGGCTGAGCAGACTCAAGAATACCGTAAGATATTCTGTTTTCTTCTCTGTTCTGTCTCTTTGCATTTTGCACATACAGAAACAAAACCAGCCAGCCGGGACAAGCATCAACGCCACTCCGACAGTCATCGGCATCTCCGACATACTCCCGTCAAGTACCCTGGAAGAATGACCGAACACATTATAATCTGCCATAAACAACTGGGCAACAGCTGCGCCATTTTTTTCAATTTGATATGGCATGTACTTATCAGCGTTATTGATCACATAGGTCCCGCTTATCATGTAATCCAAAAAAGGAACCAAAAACCAGAGATTCAATAAGATAACTGCTGTAATCGATTTTAGAATCGTCAACATCGCCTTTTTTCGGAAAAGCTTCCTCCACATAATAACCGCTGATATGATAACAAAGAGGGCCGTAATCTCGGTTGTGATCATATGAGAAAGAAATATTCCCGTACAGCCGGCCGCGATAGTAAACCAGCTGTTTTTATATTCTTCCGTATCCTCCGGCAGCGTATATAATTTCCATAACCCATACAGGACAAGCGGCATAAAGGTCATAGCTGTATACTCTCCCACCGCTGCCCGTGTATAGATACAAGTCAAACGGTATATATTCATAGAGTATACCGACGCACAGATCAGGCCGGTTCTCCTGCCTCCCATTTTGCCAAAACAATGACAGGCGACAGACACTGTCAGCAAATTGATCAGAACAACATAGCATTTATAGGCCGCCTGTACCGATATCCCGAAAAACCGCAGAAATGCAGGAAAATACAGCAAAAGATCCCCATAAAACACCGACGCGGCATATCCGTGCCCGGAAAGCCAGCCTGGTTGAATCCTTACCGGAAACATGCCATTTTCCATGCCCTCCTTAATCCCTTCGATCCGCATAAGATGAAAATACAGATCATGGGAATTTAAAAACAGATAATCCACCATCAGCGGCATACTGCAGAGTACAGTGACAATGACCACCACTTTCCAGGAAGTTTTTTCAGCCCATAAAACCAATTGTTCTCTTCGCGATAGCATATAGAGCGCTCCGTCCACAGCGACCATAAAAAGAAAAATCCAAAACAGGGTATTTCTTACGGCACAGGCCGCATTCGTTATACGGATATTCCTGACTAGGATATATTCTCCTTCTCCTATATTGTCAGGCAACACGCCTCTTACCTGGATCGGCCTGTCTGCATAATTGATCCGAAAATCACAGGTGACAACATTCCTGTCCGACAGCGGAATCATACCGCTGACTTCACTGTCATACTGTTGATCCTCATAGACAACTTCCAGTCTCGCTTCTCCGACACACTCAATCTGTGCTTCCAGCGTATACATGCCCTTCGTAAGCATGAACGCCGGTGTTGTCACACTTTTCTGTTCCGTAGACCGATCCAGATAGAAAACATTATCCCCGGCATCATTGACCAGTTCTTCCTGAGAAAAATTCAACATGACACTTTCGCGCCTACTGTAAAAAAATCCGGCAGCTATAAGGATCAGGATTTCCACCACGATCAGATAAATCCACGCTTTTTTACTTATATAAAATTTTTTATTATTCCAGATGTCCTTCATAACTGTACTTTGTATTCTTTATCCTATCTGTCCTTCCAGCACCTTCGCACTCTCTGCGATCGCCGCGTCGATCCCTGCCGGATTCTTGCCGCCGGCCTGTGCCATATTCGGCCGGCCGCCACCGCCACCGCCTACAAGCGCCGCAATTCCCTTGATCAGATTGCCCGCGTGGGCGCCCTTGTCCATCGCACCCTGTGTTGCCATGGCAATCATGTTCACCTTGCCGTCCTTGTCGGAGATCAGCACCACGACGCCCTCGACCAGCTTCTCTTTCAGCTGGTCGCCCAGCTCCCGCAGGCCGTAGGTGGAGCTGGTGCACTGGTTCAGCAGGTCCCCGGCAAAAATCACCTGGAGGTCCTTGGGGGAAAGCTCCCCCTTTTCCAACGCGATGCGGATGGCCTCCTTCTGGAGGCGGCACTCCGCCTTCTCCCAGGTCTCCTCCCCCAGGGTGCTGTCCTCCCACAATCGGTCAAAGGCGGCGGCCAGGGGGCCTTCGCTCTCCTTCTTGGAACCCACCGCCCCATAGGAGATCACCGAAGGGGCGGTATCCAAAAACAGGGTATTTCCTTTCCGTGTTGCCATTCTTCTCCCTCCCCTAAAATGCGCCCATAAAGAACAGAATCAGGCCATAGACCACCGCCGCGGTGATGCCGTAGACAATCACCGGCCCGGCGATAATAAACATCTTGGCCCCCAGGCCCAGAACGAAGCCTTCGCTTTTAAACTCCATAGCGGGGCTGACCACCGCGTTGGCAAAGCCGGTGATGGGCACCAGGGTCCCCGCGCCCCCAAACTTGGCGATGTTGTCGTACACCTTCATCCCGGTAAGGAGGGCGGAAAGAAAGACCAGGGACACCGAGGCCCAGGTGGAGGCCTCGTCCTTTGGCAGGCCCTGGCTGCGGTAAAATTCCATCAGCCCCTGGCCCAGGGTGCAAATAAGTCCCCCAATCAGGAAGGCCAGGGGGATATTTCGCCAGCTTTTGGTGTTGGGGCTGGCCTCTTTGGTCATGCGGTCGTAGTCCTTTGGCGTAAGTGACAAGCTGTTCCCATCCCTTCTCGGTGATTTTGGGGTTATTATACACCGGCCCTCCAGCGGTTATACCTGCCGTATTTTTTGTGGTGTTGATTTCCTCTTTCCACCGTTTCCACAGAGTTTTCAACACCCCCTGTGGAAAAGGTGGAAAAGTCCCCTCCGCACCCATTTTTGCCCTTTGCATATGCTGGTAGTGGGACGGTCGCCGCCGTCTACATAGGAGGGAACGAGGTGAAGGGAGATGGGCTGCTGCAAGGGACCCCGGAAAAAGGGGCCGCCGCCGCTTTTTTCGCTGATTTGCGCCGCCTTTGGCCTGGGGGTGTTTTTGGCCCTTCTTTGCTCCCTCAAGCTGGTCCTGGCTCTGGCCGCCGTCTTCCTGGTGGTGCTGGGTATCCTGGCGGCGGAATGCTAAGAGCCTATTCAAAATCTCTCCGCACACCGCCTGAACGGGTCTTTTTCCGTCCTGCTGCGTTAAAAAATCTTGTAATACACCAAGTATTCCTGCGATTTTTTGCCTTGCAGGGCGAAAAAAATCCCCGTCCATTCGGCGCACTTGGAGATCTTAAATAGGCTCTGAGGCTTCGCCCCCAATTTTAAGACAGGGATGGTGACAGTGGATGAAGGTTGTTGTGGTAAAAAGCCCCCGCTTTTTGGCAGGGCTCCTCCGGTTCCTCTTTAAAATCCGCAAGGAGGAGCAGGAGTAGGAAAAACCCTTCCCCGACCAGGTCGGGGAAGGGTTTTTTTGCGGCGTTTCCGGAGAAGAAAGACGCAGTTGCGCTTTAGTGGATGAACATGCTGAGGATAACGAAGATCACCGAGCCGAAGACGGGAACCAGGATGGAGCCCATGGTCCAGGTTTTGAGGCTGGTATTGATATCCATGCCGGAGAAGTTGGTGACCACATGGAAGTAGCTGTCGTTGAGAAAGGAGGGGCACATAGTGGTCAGGCAGAGGGCCAGGGCCGCCAGATAGGGGTTGATGCCCAGAGCCACCACCATGGGAGCAACGATAGCGGAGCCGGTGATCATAGCGGTGGTGCCGGAGCCCTGGGGGAACCGCATAATCACGCCGATGATAATGGGCACCAGGATACCGGGGACGCCGGTGGCCACGATGACATCCGCCATCATCTTAGCGGCGCCGGAGGTGTTGATGACCGCGCCCAGGGCGCCGCCGGCGGCGGTGATAAAGACGATGGGGCCGGCGTCACGGCAGGCTTCCTGCATCAAATCCACGCACTTTTTGCTGCCCAGATGGCCGCAGAGGAGGAAAGCGCCCATGCACAGGGAGATGAACAGCGCCACAACGGGCTGGCCCAGGAAGCCGAAGATGGTGGCGGCACCGGTGCCAGGAGCCAACTGTCCGCAGATGGTGTTGGCAAAGATGAGGACGATGGGAACCAGCAGGGTGGCGAAGGAAAGGCCGGCGCTGGGGAGCTTTTCGGTCTCCAGCAGGGCGGTAAAGTCGCTGTTCTCCAGGTCCTTGCCGGATTTAATCTTGGCGTCGATCTTATCCAGCACTTCCAGCTGGGCGGCGGTGTACTGGCTGCGGTCGATTTCGTAGGGGACCACCAGGTCGGGGTACTTCTTGCCGAAGTACCGGAACAGGAAGATGGAGAAGATGAACAGGGGGATGGAGATAAGCAGGCCGTAGATGATGTACATACCCAGGTCAAGCTCCAGCCCGTTTTCCTTAAAGGTGCTCACCACAGCCAGAGGGCCGGGGGTGGGGGGAACCATAAAGTGGGTGATGTACAGGCCCATGCCCAGGATGCCGCCCAGCCAGACCATGGATTTCTTGGTGAGGCGGGAGAACTCCTTGGCCAGGGAGGAGAGGATAACAAAGCCGGAATCGCAGAAGACGGGGATGGAGACCACGAAGCCGGTGAGGCCCAGAACCACGTCGCAGTTCTTAACGCCAATGAGCTTCAGGATGGTCAGCGCCATCTGCTTGGCGGCGCCGCTCTTTTCCAGGAAAATACCCATGATACAGCCAAAGCCGATGACCACGCCGATGCTGGCCATGGTGTTACCAAAGCCGGTGGTGACGGTCTTGACGCAGTCCACCAGGGTACCCACCTGATTTCCCTCCGGACCGAAGGGCATTGCCAGAACGGCGATAAGGATAGCCGAAATAATCAGAGAGGGGAAGGGATGGAGCTTGTTCAGGATGATCAGCGCCATCATCACAATAATGCCGATGAACATTGCAAGTACAGGATTCAGTCCCATGATACTACCTCCTTGTTTTTGTGTTGCTTCTCCGGATGCCGCAGGAGTTATAGTCTGTGCAGCGGCCCGCGCCGCTGGGGATAACAGAGGGTTGGATGGCATTCTTTGCTATCCAAAACTGCCCCAGGGCAGTTTGCGGGGTTTTACATATGGGCAGGCTTTGGTTTAGATCACCGGGCCCAGGCAGTGGATATCGATGGAGGTGAAGTACTTGATGGCCTCGTTCTTGGTCATCTCGCCCCCCAGCACCCGCAGCAGCTTCTGGAAGGCCTCTTCCCCCACCTGGTCGATGGTCTTATCCCCGGTGATGATGAGGCCGGCATTGATATCCATGTCGTTCTTCATCCGCTCGTAGGTATTGGGGTTGCCGCAGACCTTGATAACCGGCATGGAGGGGAAGCCCTGGGGGGCGCCCCGGCCGGTGGAGAACATCATAAACTGGGCGCCGGTGGCGGCCATGCCGGTTAAAATCTCCGGCTCCCGGCCGGGGGGGTCCTTGATCCACAGGCCCTTGTGGTCTGTCACCAGCTCCGGGTAGTCCAGCACCCCCTGGATGGGGCGGGTGCCGGATTTAACAATGGCCCCCAGGGTCTTTTCCTCGATGGAGG
>OFFT01002298.1_pt1 | contig 10154 bp, 4 predicted proteins | sample 1521581 | NCBI WGS metagenome assembly OFFT01 (sample SAMEA3504084, study PRJEB24116) | mouse gut metagenome | biome: mouse gut; feature: mouse-associated habitat; material: faeces | place: Denmark | collected 2011
GGTATGATGCTGATTCTGATTACCATTGCTTTTTCGTGGGAGATGTGGATGGTTCCTGTTATTTTAATAGGAAACACCCTTGTGTGGGTACTTCACATCGGAAGGTTCGGCTCGGAGATTTTTGATGAGAGCTTGTGCGGCGGCCTGCTGATGGTTGGGTTTTTCTTTTTTGGTGTACATAGAGTCAGCCTTTATGACATTCCGGCCGTGGGCTGTATGATGATTTTAATATTTTCCATGTTTGACAAAAAGCGGCTGTTGTATATGATAGCCGCCTTATACGTGTTGGAGCTTTTGTATCATGTGTTTATCCTGCACACCATCCGGGATGATATGGGGACCCGGGAGATGATACGCCTGGGCCTTGGCGCCAGCGTGATGGCAGGTTCCGGGGCCATTGCCAGATACCGGATTATCAGGAGAAAGGGAGCGAGGAAGCGGTACGATAATGCTTTTGCCCAACTGGAAATGGCGGGACGGCAGAATGCCGTTTTTTTGTCCAATGTATCCCATGAGCTTCGGACTCCCATCAATATGGTGCTTGGAATCAGCGAGGTAGTGCTGGAAAAAGAGAACTCCCCGGAAATCCGGGAGGATGTACGGTCCATCCAGCTGGCGGGCAAGCGTTTGTCCAACCAGATCAACAATATGCTCGACTATACGGAGATTGTGGAGGGGACGCTGACTGCGGCAAAGGAAGAGTATATGATCACATCGGTTCTCAACGACGTGATTACTATGGTCGCCATGCAGAGCAGCAGGCATCAGCTGGAAATGGTTTTTGATATTGATCCCAGGGTCCCGTCGGTTCTTATCGGGGATGCGGAGAAGATATCTCATGTGCTGAAAATCCTCCTGGAGAATTCCATCAAGTTTACGGAAGAAGGCGGTATTAATATCTGCATCGAGTTCCGGCGGGAGAGCTACGGAGTTAATCTGGTCATTGATATCTACGATACGGGCATTGGCATGAGCAATTCCCAGCTTGTACAGATGTACGACGATTTCTACCAGGTGGATTCCGGGAGCAGCCGTTTTGCGGGAGGGCTTGGGCTTGGCCTCCCCATTGCACGGGGCCTTTTAAACGCCATGGGCGGATTTATTCATTTTGAGAGTGACGGACGGCAGGGGCTGCACGCCCACATTACCATTCCCCAGGGGGTGGCGGACGATTCGCCTGCAATGGTTCTTTCCCATCCGGAACAGCTTTGCATTGCCTGCTATTTCAGGCCGGAGAAATATAGCTGCGACGAGGTCCGGGGATATTATGACAAGCTGATTCTGCATCTGGTTGAAGGGCTTGGCCTGGAAGGGTACCAGGCGCATAATTTTGAAGGGCTGCTGAAGCTGCAGCATAGCCATACGCTGAGCCACGTGTTTATAGCCCAGGAGGAATATGAGGAGAATACGGCTTATTATGAAGAGCTGTCCCATACCCTCCAGGTGGGTGTGATTGCGGAGCGGGATTTTGTTCTTGGTGAGGACAGCAGGCTGCTGGTGATCCGCAAGCCGTTTTTTGCGCTCTCCGTGGTGAATCTGCTCAACGGCGACGTAGGGGAAAACGGATTTGAGGAGGCGCAGGCTGCGGGCCGCAAGCCGTTCTCCTGTGTGGGAGTACGGGTTTTGGCCGTTGACGATGAAGAGATGAATCTTGTGGTAGCCAAGGGAGTGCTGGGCAGCTATGGGATTGAGGTGGATACCTGCTTAAGCGGAAGGGAAGCAGTAGAGCGTTTGCGGAATGTTTCCTATGATGTGGTTTTCCTGGATCATATGATGCCGGGATTTGACGGTGTAGAGACATTAAAACGCATCCGCGAGATCAACAACGGCAAGTATCAGGATCTTCCTGTGATTGCCCTGACTGCCAATACCGTCAGCGGCGCGCGGGAAATGTTCCGCAACGAGGGATTCACTGAATTTGTCCCCAAACCAATCGAACGGATGGTTCTGGAGCGGGTGCTGCGCAGGGTGCTGCCGAGAAATTGCTTCCAGTACGGCGCGGAAATGATATCTCCGCCGGAAGCTCCGGCTGTTGAAAAAGAGCCGGAAGAGCGTGCAGCAAAAGAGGATGTTCCCTTAAAAGAAGCTTCCGGGCGATTTGCCGGGCTGGATAAGGCAGGCATCAATGAGAAAATGGGACTGGATTACTGCTGCGGAGAGGAAGAATTTTATCTGGAAATGCTGGAAATGTTCTGCACCCAGGGACCGGAAAAGGAGAAAGAAATTCAAACCCTGTACGATGCTGAAAACTGGAAGGACTATGCAATCAAGGTTCACGCCCTGAAAAGCACCTCCTTGACCATCGGCGCGGAAAGGCTCTCTGAATATGCCAAATCTCTGGAGCTGGCAGGGAAAAAGGGGGATGTGGAATATATCAGGCAGAATCATTCCGGGCTTCTTAGCATGTATGAAGAAGTCTGTGCAGGCATTGCAGGATTAGAAACAGAAACGGAGGGCATTTAGGTGTTGAAGAAATGGTTTGAAATCATTTTTGATCATAGGCTCAGACTCCGGGAGCGTATGTTCCGCGTGGTTACAGGCGTCTGTATGCTTGCACTGATCTTTATCCTGCCTATGGGCAGAAGCTTGTTCAATATACTGGTGCTGGCGGTGAGTCTTGCTGTCATAGGCCTGGTGGTGAGGGCCAGCATTAAGAAAGAATGTATCCATGCAGGCGCCACATTTATCAGCATATTGCTTCTGCTTCTTTTTCCTTTAAGCTTTTTTACGGCGGGCGGATTTTACAGCGGAATGCCGGAGTGGTTCGTACTCTGCTTTGTTTATATCAGCATTACCCTGGAGGGCAGGCGTAAAATAGTGTTCTTCCTGCTCTGTGCGGCGGAAACCCTCCTCTGCTATTACCTTGCTTTTTACTATCCGCAGCTGGTTGTAACCAATACACAGGGAAATTCTTTCTTTGGTTCCGCCGTTTCTGTGATTATGGTGGGTGTGCTGACCAGCGTTATGCTGATGTTTTTAAACAGGCTTTATGAGGAGGAGAATGAGCTTTCCAGGCAGCAGAAGAAGGAGATTGAGGAGCTGAACAAGGCGGAGAATCATTTCTTTTCCAGCATGAGCCATGAGATCCGCACACCCATCAATACCATTATCGGTCTGAATGAGATCATTTTGCGGGGAAATATTCCCGAGGATGTGGCGGAGAATGCGAGAAACATCCAGGGGGCCAGCAAAATGCTGCTTACTCTGATTAACGATATTCTGGATTTGTCTAAGATTAAATCCGGGAAAATGGAAATCGTTAATGTTTCTTATGAAACCGGGACGCTTTTTTCAGAAATTGTCAATATGATCTGGATCAAAGCCCAGGAGAAGGGACTGGAATTCCGGCTTCATGTGGATGCCTCCATACCCAGTATGCTCTGCGGCGATGAGGTGCGCATCAAACAGGTTTTGATCAATCTTTTGAATAACGCCGTAAAATATACAAGTGAAGGCTCCATCACCCTTTCGGTCCGGTGTGAGCGCCTGGGACTGAACCGGGTGCGTGTCTGGTATTCCGTGGAGGATACGGGACTGGGAGTAAAGAAAGAAAATATTCCCTATATTTTTAATGCGTTTAAGCGGGTGGATGAGGAGAAAAACCGCCATATTGAGGGTACCGGGCTGGGGCTCAGCATTGTGCACCAGCTGGTGGAGCTGATGGGCGGCGAGATCAGCGTCAACAGTGTCTATACCAAAGGTTCTACGTTCCTTGTGACCCTGGAGCAGGATATTGTGGATGACAGTGAGCTGGGGACCTTTACGCTGGCTTCCCGTGTGAAGGTTCACGAAGGGGAGCAGTATCATCAGAGCTTTGAGGCTCCGGAGGCCCATATTCTTGTAGTGGATGACAATGACATGAATCTGATGGTGGTGCGCAAGCTGCTTGCGGAGACCCGGATCCAGATTGACACGGCGTCCAGCGGTGCCGAATGCTTAAAGCTTACCCAGAATCAGCATTACAATGGGATTTTGATGGATCACCTGATGCCGGAGATGGATGGAATTCAATGCTTTCACGCACTCCGCACACAGCCGGCCGGCTTGTGCCAGGATGTTCCGGTGATTGCACTGACTGCCAACGCGGGAAGTGATAACCAGCTTCTCTACCGGAAGGAGGGCTTCAGCGGCTATCTGGCCAAGCCGGTCAGCGGAGCTCTTCTTGAGGCGGCTGTGCTGAGTATTCTGCCGAAGGAACTGGTGCAGCTGAATGAGGAAAGCAGCCAATCTGAGATCGGCAAAGATGTTTTGATCTTTGAACAGTCGCAGAGAATTTCCCTGATGATTACAACGGACAGTGTCTGCGATCTGCCGGATTCCCTGATAAAGGAGTTTGGTATTGCCGTATGCCCATATTACGTCTGCACCGCTCAGGGACGGTTTCTGGATGAGGTGGAGCTGAAAGCGGATGAGCTGCTTTTGCGCATGTCAGAGGGAGAGGACGCTTACTCCCAGCCGCCGGAAGTAGAGGATTATGAAAAGTTCTTTGCAGAGAGGCTTACGGAAGCCCAGAATGTGGTTCATATAGCCATGGCCAAATATGTCAGCCAGGGATATTACAACGCCCTTGAGGCAGCGAAATCCTTTGAAAATGTTACGGTACTGGATTCGGGGCATCTTTCCAGCAGCATGGGACTGGCAGTTTTGTATGCGGCCTCTATGGCGGAGAATCATGCGGGAAAGGCGGAAATTGTAAAAACCGTAAAAAGACTGCGGCGTTATATTTCCTCCGCTTTTATCATTGACAGCACACATATGATGTGCCGGTCAGGAAGGATTTCCAAAAGGATTCAGGTTCTTTGCGATGCACTGCTGCTGCATCCGGTGCTTGTGCTGCGCAAAAGCAAAATGGTAGTGGGCAGTATGGAGGTGGGAGATTTTCCCCATGTGGCCAAGCGCTATATCAAGAAGGTATTTCTGGACGCAAAGAATATCGATCGGCGCATTCTGTTTATTACTTATGCGGGGATGGAAGAAAAAAGGATCCGCTACATCCAGGAGCTGGTACGCCAGTATTGTCCTTTTGAACGGATTTATGTACAGAAAGCTTCTTCTGCCATAGCCAGCAACTGCGGACCCGGTTCTTTCGGCCTCCTGTTTATGAAAAAGAATGAAGCGGTGATTTCCTTTTCCGAGGCATCCAAAATAGAGACGGAAAATGAGCATGCAATAAATTGACACAAAAAGAAGGAAACAAGTATAATAATATTGCAGCGGTATCTTGCAGAAATTTCCAGAGTTAAGGTTATAGAGGTAATGGAAATGAGAAAGAAGCAGGACAGAGACGGAAAGAACAAAGGGTTTTCTTTGCTGCTTTCTATTATATTAGTGTTTTGTATTCTGGCAGTGATTGTCTTCCTGGTGGCGCAGAAGCTTTCCAGGGAGATGTCGGCGTCAGCCATTCAGAATCTCAGTGAGAGCCTGGATCTCATTCAGTCTACCATAGAGGCAATTTTAAAGAAAGATGCGGAATTTCAAAAGCTGATGGTCCGGGAGATTGCGGCAAGTGAGGATCCAGAGGAGTATATCCGTTCCTACGAGAAAAACCAGGCCATGGTGAAAATTGCCCTGATCCGTTCCGGGGAGACGGAAGGGATTTCCAGCACCGGAGAAGTGTTTTCGGAAAGAGATCTGGACTTTTCTACCGGGGGAACCATAGACGGTCTTTTGGTTTCCCAGTCTTATTTGAATTATATGGGAACCTGGGCGTATACCATGAAATGCCCGGTGGTAAAAGACGGCCGGGAGCTGGGAGTTCTCTATGTGGAGTATGTGTATGATTCTTTTGATAAATCTCTTCCGGAGGGATTTTATAACAAGAAGGCGATGCTCTATATTATGGATGCCAAAAGCCAGCGTCTGGTTCTCAAGCCTAAGGGCATGGGGGAACGGAGCGCAGGGCATCTGAATCTGGAAGATTTCTACAGAGCAAATAATATTTTGGATCCGGAATTGCGGGCAGAGGTTTCCCAGTGCCTGGAGGATGGAAGAAATATTTTGTTTTACCATGATATCCGGGGAAAAAGCGCCTTGAACTATATGTGGTCCGTGAATGGGGGAACGATTTACCTCATCGGATATGTACCGGTGGAGGCCATTCAGCAGGAGGGACGCACCGTCAATCAGAATATCCTGATCGTGGTGGCCGTTATGCTGATTGCATTTTTCCTGTGCTGCTTTTTGTACTATTTGAATCAGCGCCAGCAGAACAGACTGCGGAGAGAGCGGGAGGAGGAACGGGAGATCCACAATAAGCAGCTGGCGGAGGCCCTGCAGGCTGCGCAGATTGCCAGCAACTCGAAAACCATGTTTCTCTCTAATATGTCCCACGATATCCGTACGCCCATGAACGCAGTGCTGGGATTTACTACGCTGCTTTCCATGGATGCGGAAAATCCGGCGAAAGTAAGGGAGTACACGAAAAAGATTATGGCTTCCGGGCAGCACCTTCTGAGGCTCATCAACGATATCCTGGATGTGTCTAAGATTGAGAGCGGGAAGGTCGTGCTGAATGTTGAGGAGTTTCCTTTGCGTGATCTGGTAGCTTCCGTGGACGCCATTATCCGGCCTATGGCCCATGCCAGGAAGCAGAATTTCCATGTGGATGTGACGGGAATTAAGCATGAGTATTTGATGGGCGACGAAACCCGGATCAACCAGATTTTAATCAATCTCCTGTCCAATGCAGTAAAGTATACCCAGGAGGGCGGGAATATCTGGTTCCGCATGGTGGGACTGAAGCAGCGTTCCAGCCAGTATGAGCATATCCTGATTGAGGTGGAAGACGACGGCTACGGGATGACCCCGGAATACCTAGAGACCATTTTTGATGCGTTTACCAGGGCGGAAAACAGCACCACCAATAAGGTACAGGGAACAGGCCTTGGAATGGCAATTACAAAAAATATTGTGGAGCTGATGGGGGGGACCATTGAGGTAACAAGCGAAGTGAACAAAGGAAGCCGGTTCCGGGTAGAATTGGAGTTCCGTATCCCGGAGGGCCGGGCAGACCGGCAATTTTGGGAGAACAGCGGGATTTCCGGGATTTTGGCAGTCGATCAAGACGAGGAGGTCTGCCGGAGCATTCAGGTGCTGATGAAGGATACAGGCGTCCAGGTGGACACGGCTTCCTGTGTGGAGGAGGCTCTGGAACGGATCCGGGATGCCAGGGCAGAAGCCGGGTACCAGATGGTTCTTTTGGACTGGGAGCTGGGGAAAACTGCATCTGCGGGAAAAATACGCGAAGCGTTGCCTCATATGGTTCCGGTGTTGTTTTTGGTCTCTTATGAGGCAGAGGGAACAGAAGAAGCTCTGGGAATGGAACAGACGGAAATTCTGGTAAAACCCTTTTTCGTGTCTGCGCTGAAGGAAAAGATTTTGGAAATGCGCGCAGAAGAGAGGACGGGAGTGCCGGCCGGTTCCGAGAAGGATGAGAATCTGGAGGGCCTCCATTTCCTGGCAGCAGAAGATAATGAGATCAATGCAGAAATCCTGGCGGAAATTCTGGAGATTGAAGGGGCCACCTGTGAAATCGTAGAAAACGGACGGCTGGCAGTGGAGCAGTTTGAAAAATCCGGGGAAGGGGAGTATGATGCCATTCTCATGGATGTCCAGATGCCGGTTATGAACGGCTACGAGGCAACCAGAGCCATCCGGGCCCTTGAGCGGGAGGATGGGGGCAGGATTCCTATTATTGCTATGACGGCCAATGCTTTTGCGGAAGACGAGAAAGAAGCACTGGACGCAGGCATGGACTTTCATGTGGCAAAGCCCATCGATATGGAGCTTCTCAAGAATGTAATAAGGCAATGTATCAAAGAAAGGAATCGGTTATGAAAAGAGGCAAGAAAAAGAAGCTGGCTGCAATCTGCCTTGCAGCAATGACCGTGCTTACTGCAGCCTCCTGCGGGGGGAAGGAGGATCCCGGTAAAAATCTTATTACATCCGAGAAAGAAGAAAAACGAGTTGTAAGCCTGTTCGGCCCTATGGAAAAATCGGATCCCGATGCTGACAATGTGGCCAGAACCGCCTTTGATTCTACGGTTGTGATGGCTGAGGAGAGGCTGCGAGTGACGGTGGAATACCGGACATATACGGCGGAGAATTACCAGGAGAGGACTTACGATGAAGTGCTGATAGACCGGGTGAACCACCACATGGACGATTTGTATCTCTTAAATCCGGACACCATTCAGAAGCTGGGAGCGGAGGGAAAACTGCAGGATTTATCAGGACTTGCATGTGCAGAGAATTTAAGAGAAGTTGTAAAAACGGCCAACACGGTGAATGGAAAACTGGTCACCATTCCCCAGGAGATAGTGGCCTACGGCCTGTTTGTGAACAAGGATCTGTTTGACCGGTACAATCTGGAGCTTCCGGAAACGCCGGAGGATCTGCTGGAGTGCTGCCGGGTATTCCAGGAAAACGGGATCGAGACTCCCATCGGTGCCAATCGCTGGTGGCTGGAGAACTTAGTATTCGCCCAGGCTTATGCGGATTTGTACAACGGCGGCAATACGGAGGCGGAGATTGAGGCTCTGAACCGGGGAGAGAAGAAGTACAGCGATTATATGCGTCCCGGTTTTGAATTTCTCCAGGAGCTGATTGACCGTGGGTATGTGGATGCGCAGAAGGCCTATACCAGCGAGGCCATTGACGGGGAGGGGCCGGATTTTCTGGCGCAGAAAACACCGATTGTAATGGCATACTGGGGAGCAGCCAACACAGAGACTGCCTACGGAGCACCGGATTTTGAGATGAAAGTCATAGGATTTCCCAGCAGCCGGGGACCAATGCCCGTAGTTTCCATGACGGGCTACGGCGTGGGTGCCGAGGCGGAGCATCAGGAGGATGCCCTGAAGGTTCTGGAAATCATTCTTTCCGATGAGGCCATGAAGCTTTATACGGAGACAAACAAGGTGATTTCCCCGTCCAAGAATGTGGAGGTAGAGTGTATTCCTGCCCTGGAGCCTCTGAACGACCGGATTCAGGAGAATATTTATGTTCTGGGGTCTAATGCGGGAATGAAGGTGGAGCAGTGGGGGAATACCTGCCTGATTGTGCGGGAGCTTCTAAACGGGGCTACGGTGGATGCGTGCATGGCGGAGTTTGACAGGCTGCAGGAAGAATCTTTACGAGAGGAGTAGAAACATGAGAATTGCGGTTACTTATGAAAACGGAGAGGTGTTCCAGCATTTTGGACACACAGAACAGTTTAAGCTTTACGATGTGGAAGAGGGAAAGGTCGTAAAGGAGCGGGTTGCGGATACCGAAGGGCAGGGGCACGGAGCTCTGGCAGGCTTTCTTGCCGGACTTAAGGTGGATACCCTGATCTGCGGCGGGATCGGCGGCGGAGCCCAGCAGGCTCTGGCCGGGGCCGGAATCCGGCTTTTCGGCGGTGTATCGGGAAGGGCAGACGATGCGGTCCGGGATTACCTGGAAGGGAAACTGAACTACAATCCCAATGTACGCTGCGATCACCACGGGCATGAGCAGGGACATTCCTGCGGACAGCATACCTGCAAGGGAGATCATTCTTGTTAAATGCCTGAAAGGGCAGATCGAAATAAGAGCCGTGAACGCGGGGAGTGAAACTTATGGCAAATATGCTGGATTATCTCGTCTGGCGGGGAGATTTAAGCCTGGAACAGGCAGGGATCGGCCCGGTGGATGCTTTGATCCTGTCGGAGCTGTCCTACCTGCATTTTGACAGGCTGGTACCGGAAGAGCCCGGAGAAGCCCCCGCCATCCGGGAGCTTTCCCAGGCTTTTCTGGAGCTTCCGGAGGATGTACAGAAGAAGCGTGTGCGCAGTACAAAAGATCTGGAACTTCTGGAGCTTCTGGGAAGGAGCGGGCGCTTTGGACCTCTGCGGATAACGGCTGCCCGGGAACAGTCCGACGAGAGCCGTGAGATTCAGTTTGCGGCCATTGCAGTTCTTTTGGGAAAGGGAGATGCCTTTACGGCCTTCCGGGGGACGGACAATACCCTGGTGGGATGGAAAGAGGACTTTAATTTAAGCTTTCTGGATACCATTCCGGGGCAGTGGGCAGCCCGGGATTATCTGGAAAAAATCGCAGAGAGATGTCCGGGAACCCTTTACGCGGGCGGACATTCCAAAGGCGGAAATCTGGCGGTATTTGCGGCTGCCGTCTGC
>OFFT01002299.1_pt1 | contig 10153 bp, 7 predicted proteins | sample 1521581 | NCBI WGS metagenome assembly OFFT01 (sample SAMEA3504084, study PRJEB24116) | mouse gut metagenome | biome: mouse gut; feature: mouse-associated habitat; material: faeces | place: Denmark | collected 2011
CCAGGACCCCAACATTAAAAGTGTTGTGCTCTACCAGCTGAGCTAGCGAATCGTGTTGCTTGTGGAGAGAGGGTGTAGCTCTCAAAAGCGATGCAAAGGTATGGACTTTTTTTGTAACTGCAAAATTTGTGAGCAAAAAAATCGGCATAGTGGACGAAATGTCTACAATGTCTACAAATGATATGGTATATCCATACAATCGAGGTCTGTGATGGGGGTATCGCTTAGGGTTGTTATGGAATGTGAATCCCAAACAGACACTGAAACATTAATTTTTTAGGGTGGTCAGGATGTTGTTTGTTACCGTCCGGCCTTTAATTCATGCTATTGATATTACTTCATGCCATTGATATTCGGGGAAGGCTCGTCGGTGTGACGTCAGATTTTTTTGATGAATTTGGCCGGGATGCCGCCTACGAGTGTGCGGGGGCTTACATCTTTGGTTACTACTGCTCCTGCGGCTATTATCGCTCCGTTGCCGATGGTTACACCGGGTGTTATGGTAACATTTGCCCCTATCCATACATCATCACCGATGCGTATGGGTTTGAATGTCATCGAACCTCGGTTTGCTGGGTCTTGGTCATGGTTTATTGTTGCCATCACGCAATTATGACCAATCAAGGTGCCGTTTCCGATAAAGATGCCTCCTTGATCCTGGAATTTACATCCCATATTGATAAACACATTTTTCCCTATGTGCAGGTTCTTCCCATAATCTGTGTAGATGGGTGGGAAAAGCCCTACCGAACTATCGATTTCGGTTCCGGTGAGTTGCGACAGTAATGCTCTCAGTTCATCGGGGGTATGATAGCTGCTGTTGATTTCCATAGTGATGCGTATTGCATCCTGTGCGGCTTTGTGCATAAACCCATGTTCGGCCGAATTACAGATGACAGTGCGGCGGGTTGCTATATATTCGTTGTATTCCTGCGGGGTCATATTGGCTTAGTTGTTGGAATAGAACTCGTTTCGGAACATGCTGGGGCTTTTCCCCGTGGCACGTTTAAACAGGCGGGTGAAGTGCTGCGGATACTGGAATCCGAGGTCATAGGCTATGACGCTTATATCGTTATCGGTAGAGGCCAGTCGGCGTTTGGCTTCTGCGATGAGATACAGGGTTATGATTTCCTGTGGGGTATTGCCTGTTTCGCGTTTGATAAGGTCTCCGAAATATCCTGGTGTCAGGTTTGCCTTGTCGGCAAAATAAGATACTTTGGGAACTTCGTCAATGCTTCTGCCGCCTGAATATATTTCCGACAATTGTTTCTCAAATGCGGCTACGACCGATGAGTTTACTTTGTGGCGGGTTATGAACTGACGGTCGTAGAAACGGCTGAGGTACTCAAGCAAAAGCTGTATGTTGGCTGAAATAAGGTCGGCCGAATGATGGTCGACAGGATGTCCAAGCTCCGCATTTATGTTGTCAAGGCAGTCAAGGAATATTTTTTTCTCAGCTTCCGACAGATGCAATGCCTCACGCTGGGAATATCGGAAGAAGCCGAAACTGCCTATTTTTGAAGCCAAAGGTGTTCCGCATATCAGGTCGGGATGAAACATAAGCCCGACCACATCAGGGGTCGGTGGCTGGCCGGTGCTGTCAACGTCGATTACCTGTCCTGGAGAAAAGCTGACAATGGTCCCTTCCTGGTAATCATAATATTCGCGTCCATATTTTATTGAGCAACTTACATTGTTTTTCAGGAAGAGGGCATATACGCCATAGTCCAGCCGCAGGCGGTCAATCTGTTTGGTAGCCTTCTTTAGGTCGATAACAGTCACAAGCGGATGAAGCGTGGGTAGTCCGTATAATTTGTTATACGCGTCGATTGAATCGAGTTTGACGGTGTTTTGTGTTTCCATGCATCAAAGTTAGCGATTAATATCCAGCTTCGTATCATCATTCCACAAAGGGGTTAAGTACTTCCGCGATTATGGTAGGCATGCGTCGTGATAGCGGTCTAATTTTGCAGAAGTACTTCAGGATGTATATAAGGGTGTGTCAGAATGGCTCATCCGGGTCGTCGCTTGCGGGTGAGGCTGAACCATTCTGACAGCACCCTTGCCATCCAGGCGAAAACCAAGGCGGTGTACCAAAATATTGAATTTTGACACACCGACAACGAAAGGTAATACGCCTGGATGTCATATGGAATGAATTATATAACACTCCTAAATATATATTGTAATTATGAAATCAGGGATAATCATGGCTGCCGCCCTCATGGCTCTGTCGTTGACTGCGAACTCGCAAAATATGGGTAATCAGAACACAGATGTCTCCTTTGCGCCGTTTGAACAATTAGACATTACCTTTGAATGGGATAAGACTTTTCCAAAAAGCGACCAAGTGGAACATCGTAAGGTAACCTTTATGAACTGTTATGGCATCACGCTTGTTGCAGACATGTATCGGCCGAAAGAGGGCAGGGGTTCGTCGCCAAAGGTTCCTTCTTCAGGAAATATGCTGCCTGCCATCGCTGTTTGTGGCCCGTTCGGGGCTGTCAAAGAGCAATCAAGCGGGCTTTATGCCCAACAATTGGCTGAGCGAGGCTTTCTCACCATAGCCTTCGATCCTTCTTTTACAGGGGAGAGTGGGGGGATGCCACGCCGCGTAGCGTCACCCGACATAAACACCGAGGATTTTTCTGCTGCCGTCGACTTCCTGTCAGTACAGCCAGGTGTGGATGCCCATCGTATCGGCATTCTCGGGATATGCGGATGGGGCGGTTTTGCAATCAATGCTGCCGCAAACGATACCCGTATAAAGGCCGCTGTGGCTTCCACTATGTACGATATAGGCCGTGTCACCGCCAACGGCTATAATGATGCCGCCGACAATGCCGATGCCCGTTACAAGGCAAAAGAAGCGATGAATGCGCAGCGAACCATTGATTACCGCTCCGGCGCATATACGCGTGCCGGAGGGGTTGTCGACCCGCTTCCTGACGATGCACCGCTGTTTGTAAAAGAATATTATGCCTACTATAAAACCCGCGTGGGTATCACATTCGTTCCGGTAACTCCACCGACGGGTGGAACATTACATCATCGCTCCCTTTTGTAAACTTCCCATTGCTTGACCGGGCTGGGGAAATACGCAATGCCGTCATGATTGTGCATGGCGAAAATGCTCATTCCAGATATATGGGTGAAGATGCGTTTAAGAAACTGAATGGCAGCAACAAGGAGCTGCTGATAGTTGCCGGTGCAAATCACTGCGATCTCTATGACAATCCCGACAAAATTCCATTCAACCAAATTGCCACCTTTTTCCATAAATGGATGACCCCATAGTGGGGAATACCCGTTATTTTCATTGCAGATGTATGCAAAATCAATGAGGGCAGGCGCTGTTCCAGTCCATAAAGGGTATGCAGAACAATCTTTACATACTAGAAAGGGCAGCGCCTGGTCAGAGGGAATGTGGCTGATAATACTCCCGGATATAGCGCATACCAATGGAGGGGCTTCAACCATGGCGGTGATGTTATGGTGGAAGCCCTTTTAATTATTAAGCTGTTATTTCGACCTTTGATTGGTCATGTCTGGTGCAATTGTCGTATGAATTGTTGCTTAGAAGCCAGTTCTCTTTTCAGGTGCCTGATATACCTATTGATTATTTTCGTACACCTATTGAAAATATCGTGTAATAAAATTCCTGAGCAACTAAAGCGGCTGCCTGCAGAATTCCAATTTTGTCATCCATTAACAGCAGGATGTAATTGCATAAAAATCAAAAGAGAGTGGCGATTTCACAGATTCTTCAGTTTTATAGTTTATCTTTGTAATTGATATTGTGACGTTATCCTATACGGTAACCGAGGATTGATGGGGATATGTGATAACTTAAAGCCATGGAACTATTTAGAGGTTGTTTAAAAACAAATGTGAATAAAAAAATAAGCATCAGTCGAAATTTCAGACATTTATGCTTTGGTGATTGTTTAAATAAATGAATAAACAGAAACAAAACCAAAGAATTATGTATCTTACAGATTTGACTGATGCTCAAAAGAAGTATATAAGAGGAACAATCCTCATGGACAATTGGCGCATCAAATATGATTTTTTTCTCATACTTGATGCCATCATCTTCATAGATGTCAGCGGCTGCCAGTGGCGACTGTTGCCCAAGGAGTACCCCAAATGGCAGACAGTATACTACTATTTCCGACGTTGGGGGGCGATGGATGCATTTGCCGAGATTGAGGATAGTCTTGTGGAGGCGGTAAGACTTCGGAGAGGCGAATCTCCGCAACCCACAATCGGTGCGATTGACAGCGAAAGCTCCCGTTCGGCGTTGCCGCGTTCCCAAAAGGGGATTGACGGCAACAAGAAGGTTAAAGGGGTGAAGCGCAATATTATAACGGACAAGGACGGGGATATCCTGGAGGCTTCCACTACTCCTGCCAATATCCATGATTCCAAATCCGCTTATGCCCTTCTGGCAATGCTTGTCGTTGCCTTCCCTTGGATAAAACGCATATATGCCGACAGAGGCTATCGCGGTAATTTCATAGAGAAGGCCAGACATGATTTTGAGATTGATGTAGAAATCACACATTCAAATTATTCCGGTCAGTTTGTCCCGGCAAAGAAAAGATGGGTTGTGGAGAGAACTTTCGCATGGCTTGAAAACTTCAGAAGGCTATGTCGAAATTACGAGGAAATGACAGAATCAGCAAATGAGATGCTTATGATTGCTGCTGTCGTCATTACTCTCCGAAAACTCACTTCCGTTAACAATCGTTTTTAAACAACCTCTTATTGTGTTGAATATATGTCAATATGGAGTAAACTCATAGGGATGAAGAAAACAGAGGATAAAAGCAATCGCGTTGGTAACGCTACAGCCTCTGCACAATGCAGTGCCCATAATTATGCAGTAGTAGATGTTGAAGTCTGCTTGAAAGACCATAAAATCCATGATATAGGGGCGCTCAAACATGATGATACCATATTTCATAAAACTTCAAAAGAAGAGTTGTTTCGTTTTTTAGACGATATTGATTACATCTGCGGGCACAATATCATTCACCATGATGCCAAATATTTGTTCACAGACAAAACATGTCGCTGGATTTTAGTTGATACCCTTTACATTTCGCCTTTATTGTTCCCGGAGCGCCCCTACCATAGGCTTGTGAAAGACTACAAACTGATAAGCGAGCAGATGAACAATCCGGTCAATGATTGCAGAAAGGCAAAAGAGTTGTTATTGGATGAAATAGAATGCTGGAATGCATTGTCGAATGAAAAGCGTATGCTGTTCGCATCGTTGCTGAAGGGCAAGAAGGAATTTGATGGATTTCTCAGCATGGTAGGAGCGAAATATATCCATGAAGGCATGTCTGAACTTATCAAAAACCTTTATTTGGGAAAGATTTGCCAACATGCTGACCTTGACATGCTCATAGAACAATATCCATGCGGTTTGGCATATGCGTTGGCTTTGATTGACACCACCGATTATCGTTCCATTACCCCCGGATGGGTACTGTGCAATTACCCGGAGGTGGAATTTATCATAAAGACCTTACGTCATACGACTTGCCGTGAAGGTTGCGACTATTGCAATACGCAATTGGATGTGCTTCATAATCTGAAATCATTTTTCGGATATAAGCGCTTTCGGACATTCGAAGGCGAGCCATTACAAGAACGGGCGGCACAGGCTGCGGTGAGAGGCAAATCGTTGCTGGCGATATTTCCTACCGGTGGTGGCAAATCACTGACATTCCAATTACCGGCACTTATGGCGGGGCGTTCGGTGCATGGGCTTACTGTTGTTATATCACCTTTGCAGTCATTGATGAAAGACCAGATAGATAACCTTGCTGACAAAGGAATTACGGATGCCGTAACCATAAACGGGATGCTGGATCCAATCACAAGGTCTCTATCCATACAGAGGGTTCAGGACGGGGATGCCTCATTATTGTATATATCTCCTGAAATGCTTCGCTCAAAAACAATTGAGAGAATCTTGCTGGCGAGGCATGTTGTAAGATTTGTAATAGACGAGGCACATTGCTTTTCTTCATGGGGGCAGGATTTCAGGGTTGACTATCTTTATATTGGCAAATTTATCCGTCAATATCATGAAAAGAAAAAATGCAAGACCCCGATACCGGTATCCTGCTTTACAGCTACGGCAAAACAGAAAGTGATACAGGATATATGCGATTATTTCAAGCAGACTTTGGATTTGAGCTTGGAGCTATTCGCATCAACCGCCTCAAGGACTAACCTGCACTATTCGGTTATACATGTAGATAATGATAATGACAAATATGTAAAACTGAGAGAACTTGTTGCAGAATCTGATTGCCCGACAATTATATACGTATCACGTACCAGAAGGACAAAGGAACTGGCTGCAAAACTGACTCGCGATGGTTACAAGGCACTTCCTTTCAATGGAAAAATGGAAGCCGAGGCAAAGATTGCCAATCAGGATGCTTTCATGAATGACCAGGTACGCATAATAGTGGCTACATCAGCTTTTGGTATGGGGGTTGACAAAAAGGATGTAGGTCTTGTCATACATTATGATATTTCCGATTCGTTGGAGAACTACGTTCAAGAAGCCGGCAGGGCTGGTCGGGATCCAGGCATCAGTGCAAATTGTTATGTGCTTTATTCTGACAATGACTTGGATAAACATTTCATATTGCTAAACCAGACAAAACTTAGCATAAGTGAAATACAGCAAGTTTGGAAAGCCGTCAAAAACCTGACCAAACAGCGCATGAGAGTGAATTGTTCGGCTTTGGAAATTGCCCGTCAGGCAGGATGGGATGATTCAGTTTCTGACATTGAGACCCGTGTACGCACCGCATTGGCGGCTTTAGAGCAAAACGGATATCTGATAAGGGGGAATAACGTCCCTCATGTATATGCCACCGGCATCACGGTGAAAAATATGGATGAAGCAAGAAAACGTCTGTCTGCATCATTGCTTTTTGGCAGTGATGACATCGAAAATGCAGTCCGTATCATAAAGTCATTGATATCCCAGAAATATATCGCCAAAGCCCAGGATTCAGAAGCGGAATCGCGTATTGACTATTTGGCAGATATATTGGGACTAAGCAAAAGAGAGGTGATATCCGTTGTGGAACGCATGCGGCAGGAAGGCATATTGGCAGACAGCAAGGATATATCGGCCTATTTGCTCGATGCTGGCGATTCGGAACGTAAGTCACAGATGCTGCTCGAACGGTTTGCCAAACTTGAACGATACATCCTAAAACATATTCCCGAAGAATCTTTAAGAATCTCATGCAAGCAGCTGAATGAAAATGCAGTAAACGACGGAATCCATACATCTAAAGAAAAAGACATCCGCACTCTGCTATATTTCCTCACCATAAAGGGATATACCCGTAAGAAAGAAGATGCCCTTCGTAATATGGAAATAAGCCGTCAGGCTGATTTGGAGTTGACCATAAGGCGCTTTGAGAAACGATTGGAAATAAGTCGTTTCGCTGTGGAATGGTTATACAGGTTGGCTTCAGAAGCTGAAAATGACAATACACCCGGTAGAGCCATACAGTTTTCTGTGATAGAGCTCCTAAACCGGATAAAATCAAGTAATCAATCCATTTTCGGAGGTGTTGATGATATTCAGTTGGAAGACATTGAAGAGGCGCTTCTGTATTTGTCGAAAATCGGTGCATTAAAACTTGAAGGAGGCTTCCTGGTGCTTTATAATGCTATGAATATCCGAAGGATAAAGGATTCAAAGTCAAGATATAGGCAGGATGACTACCGTATGCTGAATGAATTTTACAAGTTGAAAATCCAGCAAGTGCATATTGTGGGCGAATATGCCAACCTCATGGTGAGGGATTATCATGCCGCCTTGCAATATGTTCAGGACTATTTCCAAATGGACTACAGGAAGTTCGTTTCAAAATATTTTAGAGGAGACAGGGTGAGCGAAATCCAACGTAACCTGACGCCGAATAAGTATAAGCAATTGTTTGGACAGTTATCCAGTCGACAGATGGAGATTATTTCCGATAAGGCTTCGCGTTGTATTGTGGTTGCAGCCGGGCCTGGTAGTGGTAAAACACGGGTATTGGTTCATAAACTGGCATCACTCCTTCTGCTTGAAGATGTGAAGCACGAACAGCTCCTGATGCTGACGTTTTCGAGGGCGGCGGCTACAGAATTCAAACAAAGGCTTATAGATTTGATTGGGAATGCAGCCCATTTTGTTGAAATAAAAACATTCCATTCCTATTGCTTCGATCTTCTTGGGCGGATAGGAAACCTTGAAGATTCAAAAAATGTAGTGGCAAAGGCTGCCGAGATGATATGCCAGGGGGAGGTAGAGCCAAATAGAATCGGCAAGACTGTGCTGGTTATAGATGAGGCCCAGGATATGGGGTCTGCGGAATATGCACTCGTCAAGGCTCTTATGACCTGCAATGATGAAATGCGTGTGATTGCGGTGGGCGATGATGACCAAAACATCTATGAATTCCGCGGCTCCGATTCAAATTATATGTGTCAGTTGGCACAAGAACGCGGAAGTTCCTTTGTCGAAATGACTGAAAACTATCGCAGTGCGCGCCATCCGGTGAATTTTGCCAATGGATTTTTGCAAGTAATCGATAACAGGTTGAAACATACGCCGATTATTTCAATGAGCAACGAGGAGGGGAGGGTGGAAGTGATACGCCATCACTCAGATTGCATGTATCGGCCACTTGTAGAAAATTTGCTTCGACATAGGGATAATGGTACCTCATGTGTCCTGACCCAGACAAATGAAGAGGCTGTTATCCTGATGGCTCTTTTGCGAAAGAATGGCATAAACAGTAAACTGATACAGTCGATGGATGGCTTACGCTTTTGGAATATAGCCGAAATGCGGTATTTCTTGAACTATATAAACAAGCGGATAAAGACCCCCTTAATAACAGACGGATTATGGGAGGAAGCCAAACACGCTACCTTTTCCATTTATGACAGTAGTCTGAGCCTGATGTATGTGAAGCGTTGTATAGAGCAGTTTGAACAAACTAATAATGTAAAATACCTTAACGACTTCAATGAATTTGTATTTGAGTCATCAGTGGAAGATTTCTGTGATATATCCGGAGCCGATGTTGTGGTATCGACTATTCATAAAGCCAAAGGCCGGGAATTTGATAATGTGTATATGCTCATATCCGACCTTTATGTCAAAGATGCCCAGCTGATGCGTCGGTATTATGTAGGGATAACACGTGCAAAACATAACCTATTTATACATACAAACGGGGACTGCTTCAATAATTTGAATGCTGACCGTTATATGATTGACCAGCACCAATATGACATGCCTGAAGAAGTCATATTGCAGCTTTCTCATAAAGATGTCAATTTAGGGTTCTTTAAAGACCGGAAAAAAGAGGTCTTGGCTTTGAGAGGGGGAGATTCGTTGACTTATGGGGATTACTTCTTATATAGTCAACTTACTGATAGACCTATTGCAAAGTTGTCATCAAAAATGCAGAAAACTTTATCAGAGTGGGAAGTACGAGGTTATAATGTGAAGTCTGCATCCGTGCGGTTTGTTGTGGCATGGAAACCTAAAGATGCACCAAAACGTGAGCCGGAAACTGCAGTCCTTTTAGCGGATTTGGTGCTTTCCTTATGAATTGAGTAAGCCTTGGCATTGCTTTTATTTGCTTGACATGTGTCGACATAGTTATGCAAAAATACATTTACTGAGGGAAAAGGCATAGATGGACATCTCCCGACCAGTCTGCATCAATATACAACAAATGCGTGCAACTCGTTAAATTGCACGCATTTGTCTATTGTGATATTAAAGATTACTTCACTTCCTCGAAGTCGACGTCGGTGACGTTGCCGCCGCTTTGGGATGCTCCGGGGTTACCGCCTTGGAAGGGGGCGCCACCGGGGTTGGCTCCGGGCTGCGCCCCGCCTTGTGCCTGGGCTTGGGCGTTGAGAATATCCTGCTGGGCTGCGCCGAAGGTTGTTTCGATTTCTTTGATTGCGGCGTCGATTGCGGTGATATCCTGGGCTTTGTGGGCTTCCTTGAGTTTTGCGACAGCAGCTTCGATTGCGGCTTTCTTGTCGGCGGGAATCTTGTCGCCGAGTTCCGAAAGTTGTTTTTCGGTCTGGAACA
>OFFT01002307.1_pt1 | contig 10135 bp, 5 predicted proteins | sample 1521581 | NCBI WGS metagenome assembly OFFT01 (sample SAMEA3504084, study PRJEB24116) | mouse gut metagenome | biome: mouse gut; feature: mouse-associated habitat; material: faeces | place: Denmark | collected 2011
CCTTCCAGTCCTCTGCGCCAGGCCCCGCCCCATCCAGGCAGCCCCGCCCCCCGGCCCCCCTGCACCACTCTTCTGGATACCACTTCCAGGGATCTCCCAGAGCATTCCCTCTGCCCACAGCCCTCTCACAGGTCCACGCCCGAGCCTTACCTTGGTCCCCATCTGTTCAGAGGTGGACACTTTATGGATCAGCTTCTGGGGCCCCTCCTGTTCCAATTCACTGTAGGATGAATCCTCTCCAGGTCCTGCAGCAGTGGGGCAAACCACACTGGCCCCAGGGACAGCTCCTCCTGCGAAGCCCTGAGGGTGGTGCTGGCTGCAGGCCCAGGCATCCTCTCTGATTCCTGCAGGGACACAGCAGTGCCCCAGGGGCTGTGGTCAGCTGCTGGGCTCTGCCTGAAAGTTTGAGCCCTGCCCCTAGCTAGCACCATCTTCCGCGATCCCCTCTGCGCAGCACCCTGGACCCGGGACCCTGGATCACAAGCCTCCCCTGCCTAGACCTCTTGGGTCCTCTGTGCACTTCACGCCTGGGCACCCAGCCTTGGGATGTTCTGGTGTTGCTGACCCAGGATATGACCAGCACCAGAATGAGATGACAGATGTCGAGATAAGCCTCGAAGGACCTCCCTCTCACTCCTCCTAGGGTCTGGAGGGCTCAGAGGAAATGGAGAGTAGAGATAGGCAGGGGCATGATGCAGCAGGCCAGGCAGTGGAGATCCTCCTCCCCTTGTTCTAGGCAGCAGGAGTGAGGAGAAGGCTCCTGAGGGAAAGGGGGACATGGAGCTATCTCCTATGTTCTGGGGTGCACTCTGGACCCAGAATCCCTCCACATACTCGGACCACAAGGTCCCATTCCAGCTAAGTAAAAGTTCCCTCTGCACAGGAGAAGAACTGGGTCTTACGGACCCTCACTCAGCACCATTGCTAGGACCTTACCTCCCACCTCTGCCTGGGGGTTCCGGTCCTTTAGGCCACCTCTACAGTGCTGTTTAGCTTCGGGCCCACCCCCATCTGGCGCATTAGGTAGAGAAGAGCATTTTCTGGGAGGTTCAGCTCTGCTCTGAGAGCTTTTGGTTCAGAAAGAGTGATTCCCTTTGGCTAACAGGAAGCTGGGAAGGGCATGGTGAGGACTCAGAAACAAGAGAGGACATGCATGCAGCCCAAGATGACAATATGCCGAAATAAATGTCTAGGCTAAAGCGCCCATCCAGAATGCCTGGAAGAATGCACCGAACTACGTGAACAAAGTATAAAGTAAAGAATATATATACACACATCCACAGGAGAGAACACCACTCCCTGGTCCAGACTAAAGTCTGAGGAAAGAGAATCCACAGGCTGGAGCCTCAGCTCCCAGGCTTCCCTGGCCAGCTGCTTCAGCACAGCCACAGGGAAGAGCTACCTTGCAGCAGCAGTGCACAATGCACATTCGACCTCAAAATCCTACACAGGTGGGGGAAGAGGGGCTGAGGGAGAGGGTAGGAAAAGGACAGGCTTCCTGCTGTCCACCTTAGAAAACTTCACAGTGCTGTTAGTGATTTTCCAATGTTGAATTCTCTACTGACTTGGGGGGGGTGCTCTCTTCAGTAGATCAATTCTTTTAGCCCTTCAGGTTCCTCCTTTAGTTTGTCACTTAGCCTTGACCTTGAAAATTCCTGGAAACTAAGATTTGGGGTTTTGATTCTTTCAGGTTTCAGGTGCAACCTTAAGCCCAGCAATGATCCGCTGCCAGCTCTAAGAGATTTTAACTACACTGAAAACGTGAAATCCCTTTAGGTCATTCAGCAAGAGAGTGCTGCCATGTTTCTCAAACACAGAGACAGCCTCTCTTGTGCTTCAGTTATTCCCTTTAGCGAGGGAAAACATGGGGTAAAATGGACTTCAAAAGTCCTTCTGGCCCTATAATATGAACTTCTGTACCTACAAGTACACACTGCCGAGAACTTTCTAAGAAACAATAGCATTAAATGGCCTTGGTCGGAGATCCAGATCAGTGCCTAGAGTACAGAAAGCCTATACACGGCCAAAAACAAAACAATGCCCTTTTATTGACCTTTGTCTTAGTCTGACTATTTGGTCACAGACAAGTCAAGACAAAGACCCCTAGTAAAAGGCCTAACACAGTTCAGACTTTTCCTTTTAATGTAAAGAAGACAGAGGGCACAAGCTGGGACCAAAATGTGATTATGATTCTAATGTTCTCTTCCCCACACTCTATATAGTGAAAGGTCACTTTGGCAGCTATCCTGTATTTCAACCTACACATTAAACTTTCAGGTTTTATATAGCAACATTTCCCAGAATCCAGTCAAGGGTGACTGAAGTGAAAGGTGGTCTAAGGCCCATGCCTATTTGGGAAAGAAGACGGGTTCCATTTCTTACTCTTTGAAAGGATGATGATTGCTTAGACACACATTGCACAGCTTCACATCCAGGAGCCAGGCAATTAATTCCTCAAAGTTCAGGTATCCATTACTTATAAAAACCTAGCCTTGCAGCCCGCTCTGATCAACACAGAATTCAGTAGCCAGCTCCTAAGGCCTGTAACTTTGAAAAGCAAAGCCAGTCTAAGCTGGTTCCTGCTAAGTAAATGACTGCAACTCTACAGCATCTGCAGCTGTAGAGGAAACCCAGGATGGGTGGAAATACTGTGTAGGCAAAGAAAGGAAAGCTGCCTCATTTCCCACTAAAGGCAGCTCAGGGGAAAAGCCTGGTGGAAGCCCATTGCTTCTGAGAAACTTTCAAGGAATCCCCAATTTAAAATAGTTTCTGACCTACTAACTGCTTCTCCTAGTTAAAAGCTTTCACAGTGGTTCTCTGACCTAAGGGACATGCACTTGCCTTTTCTTTGTTCAGTTTGTTTCTTTGTTTTGAGGGAGTCCCCTAGCACACCTCAGGCCCAATCTGACTTGGCATTTATGGCAGGTCTCCAGCATCAAACTCTATTTCTCGAAATGGCTACTACCGTTTCAAATACATGGCATATTGTCTCATTTGGTTTATAAAAAGTTCCTTGACTTTCTTTAGTGTTTTAGATTTTCAAATAATTTCTCCCCTGCTGCTCACGAATTCCCTTTTATTACTGTTACTTTGAGATCTTCATTGGTGAGCCATTGTAGTGCACACCTTTGGTTGCAGAATTCCAGAGGCAGATGCCAGCAAGCCTCTGAAATGTGAAGCCAGCCTGGGCTATACAATAAAACTTCCATGTAGAACATATCACTAATCTTGTTGAAAGCTTGCATGTTGGAGTTTAAGGTATGAGTGCTGCCAAGAATGGAAGCCAGTGTGGGTTACATTGTAACAGGCCTGCAAGAGCTACACAGCAAGATATTGTTTCAAACAAACAAACAAACAAACAAAAGCAAGAAAGAGTCTTGGCCATACAGTGTATAGATGCTACAGTCAGGGTTATACAGAAAGGAGTAAAGCTGAACCCCCAGTCAGTTTTCTTCTTAATAAGGTGCCATACCATCACCCCCAAAGTACAAGAGACATAAGCCAAAGCTGATTAAAACTTTATGAACACTCTATTAGTACTTACAATTATTCTGAACTAATCAATTGCTCACAAGCAGAATCATGAGTCACTTAAAGTGTATAATCCCATGTCCTACGGTTTTACCTTCAATTGTGATAGAACTTAAGAGTTATGTGTCATATCTTGAAAACCATGAGTGGGTACTTGAGAAGCCATGGTGCAGGGCTCATGTTCCTGATCAGTCCAGAACCAAAGGACTACAGATGGAACCAGCACAGACTGGAAGGCTGCCCTGGCAGCAATATGGAACTGACTCAGCAATCACTATGTATTCCATAGTCAGAACTTAACATTCAAAACGTTTGCCCTGGGTCAATTTTCTTAGTTGTTACGCCGATAACAAAACATTCCGTGAGCAACAGTGCTGTCGATTACAGGAACTTCTGTGGTCCTAGCCCACAAGGCCAAAGACTCACCATCCAGGCAGAAAGGGGAACTGTACAACCTCTAGCTTGTATTGTGGCCTTTTTGCTTTGAAACACTTCTCTTTCTAAGTGTCCATTAATTCTGGACTATTAACTGGTATACTGCCAACAGCTAATGCCAACAGGTACAGAACCATTTGAAAATAAAAACCAATTTTAGGCAATGACGTATAGTCAAGCCTCTCTCCACTTAAGGTATTTTGTAAATACTCCCACAGTTTTAAACTGAGCTAGAATTGTAACTACCTATCTGCTACCCACTCCCACCCACAATTAAGGACTGCTTTGCTAAATATCTTCCTACCTGCTCATTCCCAACAGCAAAACACTTTGATTCTCCTTACTTATTTACTTTAGTGATGCTAGGGCAAGCCTTGCACTGGCATATGCTCTGTCCCAGATCTACATCCCAGCCCCCATTTTTTTCTTCTGTCTCTGGATCCAGAGTCTCAATATGTAGCTTATGCTGGCTCCCCAATCTGGGCCCTCTTTCCTCACCTAGTTGTTGTGAATACAGGTGTGCAGCACCACACCCAATTCCCCAAATACTTTTTGGGCTAAAATTTAAATTATGCCTATATTCACTAACACTGGACTATATTCCAAAGCTAGCAAGAAAGAAAACCAAGAAACTTACTATGCTAGCAAGTATCTCCTTTAGGCTCAAGACTTAGCCAGAATAACGCTAAATAAAGCTAATATGTATCCAAATGTATCTAATTAACTTAATTTCACTCCCTCACAGAGAGAATGGCAGGAAGTCCCAGAAAATCCCTTTTCTCCACAGGAATCTCCAAGGAATCTTTTGTTTTTCTCTCTGAATAGGAGAAATCAGGCCATCAAAGTTTAGGCTCCATCAGGAGAGAGGGAGAAAGGGAGAGAGGGAGATAGAGGAAGAAAGGTAGAGAGAGAGAGAGAGAGAGAGAGAGAGAGAGAGAGAGAGAGAGAGAGAGAGAGAGAGAGAGAATGAGAATAAGGGAAGGGAGAAGGGAAGAAGGGAGAAGGGAGGAGGGAGGAGAGAGGAGAAAGAAGAGAGGAGAGAGAAGACAGAAGAGAGAAGAGAAAGCATAGTATGCCTTGGTTGAGTGGTGAAACAAAAAACATCTATGAGTATTTTAACCTATATGTCTTTGACACTGCAGACCTATTGCATAGGAAGTCTTTCCATCCAGAAAATAAGCATCAGAGAGATAGTCAGCTGTCCTTTCAAAATAGGACAAGAGAAATATACTCTTCTGCATTTTGGCCAGAATAAACCTGATAATATGCAAGGCTTCTCTCTCTTTTAGGGGTGATGATCAGAATGGTCTCAAGCAACTCCAGAATTTCCAAACCAAAGAAGAAGGCTTATGAACTCAAGGACCAAAAAGTCCAGCCAAGCAGCTATTGAAGCTAAAACTAAAGGCAGATTCATCAGTGCAGCCAAATCCCCAATGAAGCATTAAGTATAAGGTCGACAGGGAGCCTTTAAATTGTACCCAGATTCTGTGCCATTTCAAAGACTTTGGCATTTGTGCTAGGAAAGGGGACAGATTCTTCTTAGGTATGACACGGAAAGCTAAAACTAGTGATATTTTAGGTACTCACAGCCATGAAAATGTGCCAAGCATGCACAAGTCAAGTTCCGTCAGCATCTTAGCATGCTGGGTGATGAGGAAACCCTACATCTCTGTTAAAGATTAGGACAGGGATAGAATTGTCTTCGGTGTATAAACATTCTTAATGTGCCATTTTCAGGTAAATAATCCCTGTTTCACTCCTGCGCTCAGACTTCATGAAATTCATTTTCACATTAAATTTTTAAAAAGAGATCAAATTAGAAGAATTAGTTTGGGGTGGAAAGGGGATGAGCAGGCCTGGGAAATGCATGAGAGTGTACCAAAAGGTGAGTGTAACACAAGCACACCATAAACCTACATGAAAGTGTCCTAATGGAATCCATAGTATTCACAGTTAGAAAATCTAAATGAAAGCATTTATTAAAAAAAAAAGATCAATGGTCATGATAAAGAGCACCCAAGATTAAATTCTGGCCTCCAAATACATTCATGGGCAACAACAAAAATAACCATGCACACACATACACAAATAAAGATAAAACCCATAAGGCAGGTGTAGTAAAATGTCATATAAATCCAATAAATGACAACAAACAAATATCCACAGACCAGAGGGAACTTACATCTTCCTCCACCTTCAGGGCTCTCGCCATGACACAGAGCCTTGTTTATGTGTTTGTCTGTGTGGATGTATGTTTCCTATGTGGGATATCCATGAAGGTCAGAAGAGGGATCAGAATGCCAGACCTGGAGTTACTAAATATTGTGTCCTATTTCTACTTGGGTGCTAGAAAAGAACCTGGCCTCAGAGAATAGCACTAGGCACTCTTTACTGCTAAGCTCTCTCCATAGCCCACAAAGTGTTGATACAATAAAAATTTAGGTTCTGCTTACTTATTCATAAATACCAGATTGTTTTCACTGAAAGCATAATCATTTCCCTCACTAAAGATTTATGTTCAACTCATGGCAGCAGATAGTGCATGGAGAAAATCCTGGATTGTCTGGAGAATGGAAGCCAGGACTGCTGAGAATGCTCTCCACCTGCACATGGAATATGACTGTGCATTTTTATTTTCTGGTTGTGAGATAAAACTCAGGACTTTGTGTGAGTGAAACAATTATCACACAGTACATGCCAGGTCTGTAAGCCCTTTCTATCACCAGCGTTACAAGGTACACAGCATGATGGGCCTGACTGTCCTTTGGGAAGCACGCACAATGGCACTTGAAAATGGCTTACAGAATTTTCAAGGATTAGATGGGATCAACTAGCCAAAGGCAGTTCAAACAGGTAATTTTCAGTCTGATAACCCTACCAATCTCAGTGTCTGCTCACCCTTCACAAAGAACTGGACTGTGAGAAACAAGTGTAACTAGTTCCACTTTTCCAGAAAAACAAATAAACAAACAAACAAACACACAAACACCCCTTTCCTCTGGCAAGATAACCAAATGATTTTGAAAGATGCCCATTGTCATAAAAGGGCTCATTTTGTTCTCCAGGCTCCTTTACAAATACCGCTTAAAATAATTATAAAAAGAAATTTACAGAAAGGTCTATTCAAATTGTCTGCTTGTTTCTGATTAAATGGCTTACTTCCTAGGTATTAAATTTTATCTGGCTAAAACAGATGCATATTTTTCTCTGTCTCACTTCTTTACACATCTCAATGTCCCTCCATGGATGTCAAGGTTAACTGCAGTGGATTCCGGGAACCTTAAAATTCAGCCACCATACTTTACTCATTCTCCTACAGCCAGGGGGAAGACAGTGACCTAAATATTAGCCTTACAGGCTCCCCATCATCCTGTACCTCAACATGAATCAATAGTTTGATTGATTCCACTAAAAAAATGGGGAATGTAATAGAAAAAATTAGCTCCATGTAAAAATGAGTTTCAGATCAAGTTGGTATGCAAAAAAAATTATAAGTTAAAGAAAACACAGAAAAGAAAGTAGAAAATGAATGCAAAGCAAAAGAAAGGGAGTCAGCAAAACCTTGTGCTTAGGCTAAGGATTTTTCAACACAGGATGTTTCTACCAGGGCACTAAGCTTAATTCATCAGCAGTTGAGTCTTGACAGCTATTTAATGAGGTGGTTGATGTCAGAGCTACCTGGCTCATTTCCCAAAATTGTTTTCCTTTCCCATTATTGTGTATTTGTTAATATAAAATATTAACCAGACATTCATTCTGCTTCTGTAATTTCATTTATCTGATGATTTTTCAGAAAAAAAATACAGTGCCTCATAGAGCAGAAATTCTTGAGTTGAGGCTGTTGTGGTGTGTTCCTTTAATAACCCAAGTCCATGTTTTCTTTTGTAAAGCACCTAAGACTTGCAGAGAATAATTGGGACTCAGCCACAATCACTAAGTTTTTCCCATGGTATACAACAACTTCCTCAGTTATTTTTTCTTGAACCACAATATCTTAGGAACTGGAAGAGGCATTATGCACAGTTAAGAGCAAATCTAGAAGAGCTAGGAGACTGAGCTCAAGAAAGCCAAAAGGAATCTTGAATAGCCCCAAAATAAAAAGGCCCAAGTAATCCTAAAATGGATTAGTGGGGAATCAAAATATAGGATTTCAGCTCCTGGCATTAATTCCAGCCTTGCTTGTTGCAGCCTTTTGATGCAAAGGGATAGAAGATCCTCCCAGGTCCTGATGGCTCCAGAGGACCCTATAGCAGGGGCGACCACAAGAGGGAAGGCAAGGTTTTATTATTGTTCCCAGGGATCCTCAGAATAGAAGTAAGAATTCTTGTATAAGCATCAGTTCCTCCTATGTATAGGATGAGTAAGGTGTCACCCATGCCATAGAGATGGAGAAGTGGCTTTAACTAGATACTTGCTAACTCACCATATGCTACAAAGAAAAAGGGAGACCAGAGAGGTGACCTCTGGTCAAAGACTTGTCTACCTCTTGCTAAACTGTTGAGCCCAAGATACCCTTCAGGTAGCAGATGAACTGTCTTCTCCAGGGCAGCATGAAGGTCCTGGAAGTGGTCCTGCTACATGCCCAGGAGACAGTAGAGCAATATCTCTGCTTTGGTGCCTACTACCTCCTGTTCCTGCTGTGACTGCTCACAGAAGCTCAATAGTATGGTGTACTGCAGCACCCTGTTCATGGCCTTTACCTGTGTCGTGGCATGGGCAAGGCTCTGTAAATACTATATGAGCCATTCCTGGCTCTGTGGCTCCCTGTTGGTGTCATTTTCCCTCTCTGTATATGGCCAGATAGCATCAGGGCTTAGTGAGGGCAGCAGAGTGACACAGACTGAATTGGGCCTTCAGGCTAGGGAACTGTAAATAGGAAGGCTATGCGATTGATAGGCTGGAACTAACCTCCTGCATCACTGGTAATAAGGCATGATCATGGAATGCCTCTCCCTCTGCTTCCTCTTTCTGGCAAAACCAAGTTAGCTGAGGTTGTAACCATACTTGAAGAGAAGAGACAAAAATGGAGAAGGCAGAGGTGGTGACCACTCCATCCTAGGTCCTGCCACAGATGGGCTTGACCCCTCCTGCTCCACTTCCAGTTGACTATCCCACTTCAAACTTCTATTTCAGTTGGGATTGGAGGAGGGTAAAGTCACTGAAGCCCAACAGTTCCCAGAATTCTGACACGGAGGCATGTGCCTATGAGATCTTCTTTTCAGGCCTCCATCCTTCCTGGCCCACCTTCAGTACTGAGGAATTACAGCAGAAAACATGAAGAATTGGTGCTTGCTGACTTGCCTGGTAGGTTCATCTTCAGATCTTATCCTCATACCACCCATGACCATTTGCTCAGGTAATGGTAACTCCCACAGTCTCCTGGGTGCTCCTACCCAGTTATCAACGAGACATGACTGTATCACAGGTATGCCCAAAGGCCAACTTTGTAAAAGACAGTTACTCCACTGAGACACTTGATTTCAGGTGATACCATACAAACAACAGGTTTAGACAATGGAGGTGACTGCTATCATGGAACCGTAGCTTTACACAGACTGCCTGGCTTTCCCCTCTCCCTTACACCTCGATAACTTCTGTCTGGCTGACCAGTACTTATCCTGACAGCAACCACAGATCCGAAGTCATCACTCAGATTCTCATCTTATGTCTTCTTAGGAATAATAGACATCCTGATGATGATGGGATGGACAAAGTGGGAAAGGGAAGGAAAAGTGACATTGGACACTGATTTGGTTTGTGATGAGAAATAACTAAGTTCCATGAAAAACAAGTATAGATACAGAAGAGAAACATAGTCTCTGAATAACAGTCAAAGGAGAGTGAAGAGAATTAGTTTGTGTTCCTAGAAATCTTCTGAATAATCCAGTGAGGCAGCATGGTTGGTGAGATTGTCTCACATTCTGTGCAGTGGTGCATAGTACTTTTGTTCAGTCCTTTATAAGATGCTCTTAGTGTCACTGGAAACTAGCTGACAGAAACTGGGAACATATTTAGTGCTTTAGTGTTGATTTTAACCATGACCTTGGCAGAAACTCCTTTCTGTCAGTATTAGAGATTTAGATATGTGAGGTTGAGGAGTTCCCCAGTTAAAGAATTTCTTTTTTTTATTAGATACTTTCTTTATTTACATTTCAAATGTTATCCCCTT
>OFFT01002308.1_pt1 | contig 10135 bp, 17 predicted proteins | sample 1521581 | NCBI WGS metagenome assembly OFFT01 (sample SAMEA3504084, study PRJEB24116) | mouse gut metagenome | biome: mouse gut; feature: mouse-associated habitat; material: faeces | place: Denmark | collected 2011
GAGTGTGGTAGGCGGCGGAAACGTGGCCATGGACGCGGCAAGGGTGAGCGCCCGCTGCGGACAGGGCAAGGTGACCATGTTCTGTCTGGAAAGCCGGGACGAAATGCCCGCAAGCCGGGAGGAAATTCTGGAAGCCACAGAGGAAAACATTGCTATCAATAACGGCTGGGGCCCGAAGGAAATTCTCACGGAAAACGGCAGGGCTGTGGGTGTGGTATTCAAGAGATGTACCCGCGTTTTTGACGAGTCCCACCGTTTTGCACCGGTTTACGATGAGAACGATACCATGACGGTGTCCTGCGCCAGCGTGATTTTCAGCGTGGGCCAGGGGATTAACTGGGGAGACCTTATAAAAGGCACGAAGGTGGAGCTTCGCCCTAACGGCGGCGCCATTGCCGACAGGCTCACTTACCAGACGGCGGAGCCGGATATCTTTGTGGGCGGCGACGTCTACACCGGGCCGAAATTTGCCATAGACGCCATTGCGGCGGGCCGGGAGGGAGCCATTTCCTTACACCGCTTTGTGCATGAGCATTGTACGCTTACCATCGGAAGAAACAGGAGAGACTTCATAGAGCTTGACAAGGACAATATTTTCATTGCCAGCTACGACAATACCGACAGACAGCGTCCCGAGCGGGCGGAGGAGGCGCAGCTTCGCTCTTTCCGCGACTTGTCAAACACACTGACAGAGGAGCAGGTAAAAGCGGAGACTTCCCGCTGCCTTGGCTGCGGCGCTTCGGTGGTAGACCCCAACAAGTGTATCGGCTGCGGTATCTGCACAACAAAATGTGCCTTTGACGCCATTTCCCTTCACAGGGAGCTGCCGGGCTGCTCTACCATGATAAAGTCGGAGGATAAGTTAAAGTATGTGCTTCCCAATATGATTAAGCAGTCGCTGAAAATTAAATTTGCGGGCAAAAAATGAGAAGAAAATTAAGAGGTTTGCGGGCTGACGCGCAGCACGTGAATTTACCGGGGATTCTCAGGTTTTGCATTATGAACAGGAAGTGTGGAAAATCATGCATGAGCTTGGCGTAGTGTTTCACATTATGGACAGTCTGGAAAAGGTTGCGGAAGAAAACGAGGTGACAGGCATTTCCAAAGTGGTCTTAGAGCTTGGAGAGGTATCGACGGTGCTTGAGGACTATCTGCAAAACTGCTGGAAATGGGCGGCTAAAAAGAGAGAGCTTTTTACGGAGGCGGAGCTTATCGTGGAAAAGCTCCCCGCCGTTACCTGGTGCGACGACTGTAAGAAAACCTATCCGACAGTGGAACACGAGAAAATCTGTCCCCACTGTGGGAGCCCGCAGACGTGGCTTTTACAGGGGAACGAATTTAATATTAAGGAAATAGAGGTTTATTAGAAGCGGAACTGGAAATAAATAGCGGAGGCCCGTCCAGTGCACAAATCAATTTGCGGACGCATCACTAAGCGGCCGAAAATCGATTTAGACCAGGTGCACTGGAGGGGTCGAAGCGGAACTGGAAAACAGCGAAGGCTTATTCAGTGCACAAATCGATTTACGGGCACAAGGTGACCGGAAATCGATTTAGACCAAGTGTACCGAATAAGCCGAAGCGGAACTTTTAATAGGAGGGAGAAGTATGTTTAACTTAAGCAGCGGCACGACTATGTGGCAGCTTCTTGGCTGGGTGCTTGTTTTTGCAGGATTGATTATTATGAACGAGGTGGCAAGGCGTACAAAGGTAGGAGGAGGCATCTGCTTTTTCGCAATACCCGCCGGGCTTACCATTTATTTTATTTCTATTTACATAGGCGCTGCGCGTGGCGCACAGTGGGCGCTGAATAACCAGACCTACGTTCACATGAACAGTTGGTTTCATTATGCAAAGCTGTATGCGGCGCTGGCGGGCTGTATCGGTTTTATGATTTTAAAGTATAAATGGGGAAAGCTGGGAAAATCCCATGCATTTAAGGTATTCCCCTTTGTGATTGTCGCCATCAATATTCTGATTGCAGTTGTATCCGATTTTGAATCCGTGATTAAGGCCGGCGATATCATGGGCGGCTGGTGGAAATCCTCCGAGGGCGTATGGCTGTACGGCGGCTGGTGGAATATTTTAAACGGCGTTGCCGGTCTGATTAACATCGTCTGCATGACGGGCTGGTGGGGAATCTATTCCTCAAAGGACAAGAAAGATATGCTGTGGCCGGATATGACATGGTGCTATATTTTAGCTTACGATATCTGGAATTTCCAGTATACTTACTTAAATCTGCCTACCCATTCATGGTACTGTGGTTTCGCGCTTCTGCTGGCGCCTACCGTGGCAAACGCGCTCTGGAATAAAGGCGGCTGGATTCAGAACCGGGCCAATACCCTCGCCATGTGGTGTATGTTCGCGCAGGTATTTCCGCTGTTCCAGGCCGGCAGCAGGTTTACTCCCGTTTCTTCCGTATATGGAGCGGGAGGCGCAGCAGCGGCTCTTGGGGAGTCCATGCCGACTGTAGCCAATCCCACGGCGCAGGGAATTATTTCCGTGATTTCCATTGTGGTGAATATTGTAATATTTGCCGTGATTCTGCGGCGCGCGAAGCTTCAGAAGAAAAATCCGTATACCAGCGAAATCTTTACCGACCAGAAAGACTTTAAGACGGCGATGGCGCGGGCGGAATAGGGTTTTGGAATATTTTATGTTGTTGGCAGCCCCTCGAAAGAGGGGCTGTGTTTTGTCTTATAATAATGTTATACTGTTTAAAGAGGTGACATTTTATGAAAGAGGAGATTATTCTATACCACGGGAGCAGGCAGATTGTCGAGTTTCCCGAAGTGCGTATTGCCCGTTTTAACAAAGACTTTTATTATGGTTTCTATTGCACGTTATTTGTGGAACAGGCAAAGAGATGGGCGGTTCGTTTTGACAACGGAGGTGTTATCAACGAATATGTTTATGTGCCTGATGATACGTTGAAAATACTGAAATTTCCGGAAATGACGGAAGAATGGCTTGACTTTATCGTTTCCTGTCGATTGGGGAAACCACATGATTACGACATTGTGGAAGGGCCGATGGCAAACGATACTATTTTCAATTTTGTCCAGAACTTTGCCGACGGAAAAATTTCACGGGAGGCTTTCTGGGCGTTGGCTAAATTTAAGCGGCCCACACATCAAATCAGCTTTCACACAATCCGGGCTTTGACGACATTAAAATTTAAAAAGGGGTATGAGATAACGGATGAAGAATGATAATGATTTGTTTTATACATGCAGCCTGATAGAATTTATCGGAAGGAAACAAAAGTTAAAACGCTCTGAGGTGGTTTCCGCGCTGGGCGAAAAAACACTGCGGCGGATATATAAATATGCCGATGTTTTCCACTGCGAACCAATAGAAAAAACTGCCTATGATTTTATTACATCTAACAGTATTGCCGGCGGGGATTTTGATAATGTTAAAAAATGTAAATATGAAGTGCCCGATTATTGGACAATGGGCGAGGTTTACGAACGCCTTATCGAAGATGTGTGCGGGGAGGATATTATAAAAACATTGATGGAAGTATATGATTCATGGATTGACGGAGCGATATCGAATTATAATTCTGATTTTTATTACCAGCCGCGGGACTATATCAGGGAGTGTTACCGTGAGGGTGAAGTAATTTGACGAACAGCGCAGACAGGCAGGGGCTTTTATTTTTGCATTCTTATTTTAACTTAAATATTTATTATTAACTTTATTTAAGTTAAAATGCAAATAGATGTAAAGAAAGGGCCGAGACGATGGATTATTTGAACCATGTGTTGGGAATCCGTGTTATATACAGCGATGATGCGGCAAAATCTATGCCGGGTTTTATTGATGCCCGCTATCGGATACGGCGGCGGGTCACACTTGATGGAAAAGAAGCTGTTTTTCTTTATCCCAAAACAGAATTGGAATCTGTCAGTGTACTTAAAAAACATATTGACAGAATACAAAGAACCGAAGGTGCGCCGGCAGTTCTTGTGCCGGAACGGTTAACCTACCGCCAAAAAGAGTATCTTCTTCGCAGTCATATTCCATTTATTGTGGAGGGAAAGCAGATATATCTCCCCTTTCTGGCGGTTTATCTGCAGGAAAGATGCGACAGTGAAAAACTGTCGTCAGAGGTTATGCTTCCATCCGCACAGTTGCTGCTTCTATACTATATCTATCATGGCGGCGGAAGTCTTCTGACAAGTGAAGCGTCCCGTGAGCTGGAGCTTACGCCCACATCAATTTCCAGGGCCTCCAGACAGCTTGAAGATATGGGATTGATACGAACGGAAAAAAGAGGCGTGCACAAGATTATCTGTTCCGGGAAAACGCCGGAAGAACTTTTTTATGCGGCCCGGGATTATCTGATTAACCCGGTGAAACGGACGATTTATGTACCAAAATCAAAAATTGATAAAAAACTGCTTATTAGCGGTTACCATGCACTGTCTGAATATTCTTTGCTGAATCCGTCAGCAGTATGCTGCCTTGCGGCAGACAGTGTAGCGGCATGGGAAAATTTAGCTTCAAGAAAACTGCAAAGCCCGGAGGAACAATATGCGGTGGAACTTTGGAGATACGACCCTCAAAAACTTTCCGAGGGCGTATGTGTGGATAGGATTTCCCTTGCTCTTGCGCTTCGGGAAGAGCGGGATGAGAGGGTAGAGGAAGCTGTAGACGAAATGCTCATGCAGGTATGGAGAGATATTGATGGTAAGAGGAATTAACAGTTTCAGACAGTGGTTTTACGGATATGAGGAACAATATACAATTATAGGCGGCACAGCCTGCGATTTACTGATGACAGAGGAGGGATTGGACGATCTGATTTGCAACGACCCGATTGGCTAGGCTGCTTTGATTCTCAATGATGACCGGGAGGAATATTTAAAAAATATGACTGACTATTCCCATTTTGGGATATGGGAGCCGCCAGTACAGACATCTTGCGGTGTTGGTGTTGGCGGCATGTTTTGTTATACAGAATAATGCTCAATATATTCACTAAATGACTTACAAATTAGCGTGGGGACGCTATCATAAATTGTTTCAAATATTTCGCCCGTATTCTCTTGCCAAATTACAATGCCATCTATGTTTGCTTTCTCAATTACATACATGTCATCAGAGATATGGGGATTATTATTTCGTTCTGCGACGGTTTGCACTACAACACTCAATCGAGGTGACTTAATAATACCAGTTAATTCGTGACCCTGGAAAGAAGCAAGGCCAAACGTCTGTAGGTAAGTTCTATATTCTTTGGTGAATGACAAACCTAATGCCTGTTCTGCTACTCTGATTTCATTTTCTGTTACGCCCTTCAAAGAATGAAAACAATCCTTTTCTTTCAGTATATTTATTATACTTTCCATGATTTTCTCTCCTTAAGATAGCGAAGCGGCTAATGCTTTCCAAAATGCTTGACGTTGAGCATCCCAGGTATTTCCAGCACCATGAACTTGAGTCGCTTCACCTAATTCGTGCCAAACAGATAAGTATAATAGGGTTATAGGGAAGCGCGCACCCTCAAAGAAAGGAGGTTACACACCATGAAGAAGCAGACAGAGAAAGACAAACTCACCGCCCTGTACGAAAGACTCTCCCATGACGACGAGCGGGCAGGCGAATCCGTCAGCATTGAGAACCAGGAGAACATTTGTCAAGGGGGATTTTACCTAAAAGATGAAATCCCCCAATAAACTGGAATTCTGATAAGACATAATTTATTACATTTATGGTTGCACTTCAAAACGTTTTCTTTTCATTTTAATTCCAATACATATTTGTATGCACTTTCATCGGGGTTTTGAAAATATTTCTCTTCGATCCGATCCAGGTGATAGCCACATTTTTCAAAGACTGTTTGCATTGCTTTATTGGAGCTTCTTGTCTCTCCGCAAAAACGCTTCATTCCTATCACTGACATCTCATCTCGAACATGGTTCATCAATTTACAGGCCAGGCCATGTCCTCTATATTTCGGATGGACGGAGATATTCATGATCTTAATATAGTCTTTTTCGCCCTTCCAATTATAGATAAAGGCATTAGCTACTAAGTTTTCCTCATCCAAAAATGCATAATATAAAGCTCTTTCATCCTCCATCAAGTCTTTCCAGTCCGCTGCTTTCCAGAAATCCGTCGGAAAATTAAGCTTATCAAAAGCCATAACTGTTTCCAAGTACTCAGAATCAAGTTGCTTTAATCTGATCATCTTGTACTCCCCATTCAAATCCCGATTGTGATTTGATGATTTTTAAGGGAAATATTAGCTGTTATATTTTGTTATTAAAATACCCGCCAACCCTTGAAAATACTAAGTTTATCGCAGGTGAACTTTCCCTTATCGTTTCCCTTGTGTTATATCTTCCCACAGGGCATTACGAACCCTGATAAGGGAAAAAATGAGGGAAACAAAATCACATAAAACATTATAACACAAAATATATGGGAATTGGTAAACTGATTGAAATGCTTTCAAAAAATCAATGAAAAGAGGACGGATAAAATGAATATGATTTACGCAACATACAATATCCACCAGAACAGCATTGACAGATACACCTATTCGGGTTACTTTTTACGAATAGACTGCAACAAGGCAGAAGAAGGGTTAAAAGTCACTCCCTGCTCTGAATGTGCCTTAAATGCTCTGGCAATAGATGAACCGCTTGAATATGCAAGATTGTACCTTGAAGGAAACATGCAGATGTGGGTGGACGCGGAAGACAGTCTTGAACATTGCCCTGTTTAAATCCTGCATTGCGGAATATAAACCAAGAGTTTCCTCCGCCAGGCTAGATCCATTGGATAAACGCTGTTTTGTCTTCACTGTTATACCCTGCCTTTCTGTAAAAGTCTAATGTACTTTCTTTCTTAGAGCCTGTGAGCAGCATCATTTTATAGCAGTTTTCTTTTAGTGCAATCTCTTTTGCAAAATTCAAACATTGCGTTGCCAGTCCTCTTTTTCTGAACTGTTCATCTGTTATCACATTTTCAATAAAAGCATATGGCTGGTGGTTGTGTGTCAGGTTGGGAATGATGACGCAGACACAGGAAGATACAATTTCCCCATTTTCTTCAGCAACAATCACATGATGGTTTTTATCCTGAAAAACAGCATCCCAAATCTGCAAAAGCGCATTCGTTTTTTCCGGCATGGGGTTATCATGTAGCTGCATATACAACCTCAATAACCCATCTAAATCGTTTTTCACTATTTCTCTAATCATTTATGTCATCCTTTCCTATTGTCCATTCCATTCATCATAAAATTCTTTCAGAAACTCACGCATATATCCATCCCGTTTCTGGGCAATGGATTTTGCACAATCTGTATTCATCATATCTTTAATCAAAAGAAGTTTTTCATAGAAATGATTTATTGTTGTGCCTTTATTATTCCGATACTCAGTTTCGTCCATATTTATATTGGGTTGGCAATCTGGAATGTAAATCGCCCTATTATAATTTCCGCCATAAGCAAATGCTCTCGCAATTCCTATCGCCCCCATTGCATCCAATCGATCTGCATCCTGTACAATTTTCCCTTCTATTGACTTCGGAGAAGTTGTTTCTGTGCCTTTGAATGAAATCTCCCTGATAATATCAATTACATTAGCTGCCGTATTCTCCGTAAGACGGCAATCTGACATAATACGTCGTGCATTTTCATAATCCGCTGTTTCAAATATCTTGCCGTCATCTGCATCGTGCAGCAATGCAGCAACCATCACTATGTATTCGTTGCAATTTTCTGTCTTTGCAATTTTCTCCGCAATATTTAAAACTCTTACGCTATGCCAATAATCATGTCCTGAACAATCATTTGCGAACAATTCCTTTATTTTTTGTTTAAGCATATATCGAGTCTGTTCATATACATACCTTAAATTATCCATTTTTTCAAATAATCGGCTACGCCATCCTCCTCGTTTGAAAGTGTGATATCATCGGCAATGTCTTTGACCTCTTGTATTGCATTTCCCATTGCCACGCCGATACCGCATATCTTTAACATACCTATATCTGCATAATCATCTCCAAAAGCAGCAATTTCCGCTACATCTGCATGGTACGCTTCACATATTGCCAATATTGCTTTTTCCTTTGTAATTCCGCTTTTCGTAAACTTATACCAATCTCCATCCGAAAAATGCTGGCTGTCAAGTCCTGAAAAATGTTCACATAATCTTTGCGCCAAGCCGGGCTGGTGTATCTCAACACATAGCTTGTTGGGGAGCCTCCCCAAACCCGGCTCCTTGGGACAAAATGTCCCAAAGAGGTTGGCTGCGTCACCGCCGCTATCGCGTCTGTTCCTTTCTGGTGTGGGTATCGGGATAGCCCGTAAAGTGGCGCAAGGGGTGTAGCCCCTTGTACGGAGTGGAGCCCTTGCTTCGCGGCGGGATTACTTGGATACTACACGAATTGGAAACTATCAGAAATTGAAATACGGAAGTTCTTTATATTCCGCCGGTAATTCATCACCGACATACACACCAGTGAGAATTGTAATCAGTACGGACTGCTCATCACAAATATATTGATTTAGATAATCAATAAAATCTTTTTCGTTGAAGCAAACCCCAATTACATCACCCAATTTGGTACAATATTTTTCTGCGTTAGGGCTTTTGTGTAACCAATCACGACAAAACTCTAAACAGTATTGCTCAAGATTATCAGCCACTTCATCTGGAACATTGAATACACTTATTTCGCCGTCTGCGCTTAATAATACACGTTTCATAAAACCCCTCTCTATTCGTATCCAGCATTTAATTCTGTTCCATAGTTTAACGCTAACAAGTACCACTGTTCTTCATCATTCCAACAATGGATTTCAAAGTGTGTGGCACTTTTCATTTTTTCTGTCATTCTGCTTTTCAATTCAGAGTGACTTTCACAAGCAATATTGGTATAGTTAAAATCCCAGACCTACTTTCTCAGCTCATCCAACACCCAGGGCAACGTCACCCCAAACTCCAAATCAAAGTGCGGTTCTGGAAATCCTGGTGCGCCGTAAGGGTACGGTTCGTGGCAACATTGACCAGCTTCTTGTGTATTTGTCTCCCCGCTGAGGATATTACCTGCTATGCGATAGCTGAATTGATATAAATGGCCTTTCTCATCATCATAGAGATGGCATACATAGGTGGCCTTCTCTGGAGGGATGCCCAGCTTGTCAAGATGCTCTAAAACAAAAGCCGGAAATTGCCGCTTTTGTGCTAATGTAAGGAAATTGCGACAGTCCCTACAAACACAACCCCATTCTTCCGCACTGATGTACCAACGTTGTGTACTTGCTTCATCTATTTCCACTAAAGAACCGAACAAACCCTGTGTTATCATTGTTTCCACCACCTTTTAATTTCAAAGTATAGCATACCAACACAAACAAATCAATTAGCCGGAAGTGAAACTTTCTCCGCTACTTTTGCGGCCTGCTGTGCCTCCCTCACCCGGCGCATACGTAGCTTGTTTTGCTTCTGTTCCCGGTTCCTCGCTGCCAACACCTTTCCCGATAAACTCATTAAACATAGTACATTCCAGTGTAACTGTCTATTCGCTCATCTTTGGGACAAAATGTCTCAAAATACGACCCCATGTTAGCTTTTGTGGAACGAATAGGGCGCAGGACATATAAACATACCACCCCCTGCCGAACGCGCCCGGAAACCCTTGATACAAGCGGGTTTCAAACACCTAAATGCTATCAGTCCAGCTATGGAAAATAATCGGTTTTGCAGCGCGTTCAACCCTATCCCCCTTTCATGCGGTTTGGTTCGGCTGATTGTAACCATAAAACTTTGTTTCCCAAAATGCCTTTGGCACTTTCCCGGCAACAACAAGATAGCCTTTGCTCTGTAATTCTTCATTTAATTCTCTTATCAGTTTGTTAGCGTGTCCTTTGGAAACACCCAATGTTTCCGCAACTTCTCCGGCAGTCAATAAGTAGTTCTGTCCGTTCATGCAACCTCTCTAACCGTTGGTATGCAAACATTAAATTTTATGGGAACTTTACGCCAAAGGATATGTTTGATATATGGAAAAAACAGAAAATTGCTGATTACTCCACCTTGCCAGTGTCAAAGAAAGTGTATGAAGATATAGACAATGCTACAAGAATGAAACTCCGAAATGA
>OFFT01002310.1_pt1 | contig 10120 bp, 10 predicted proteins | sample 1521581 | NCBI WGS metagenome assembly OFFT01 (sample SAMEA3504084, study PRJEB24116) | mouse gut metagenome | biome: mouse gut; feature: mouse-associated habitat; material: faeces | place: Denmark | collected 2011
CTTGTAACATAGCCCTATGGGCGTTAAAGTAAAAAACCCCCGGCTTAGCCGGGGGTTATTTATTAGAGTAAATCAATTTAAAATTTTTATAATATAAAACTTTCAATAAATTTTTCACATTTGTTAGATGTTTTTATAAAAAATACTATTTTTATATACATCTTGTAGTTTTTTGCTATCAAATATTCTATGTAGTTATACAAATAAAGTCTGAAAAGTAGAAAAGCTTCGTTACATTAACATTATATTGGTAGAGCTTAAGATGGTGAATTTTTACGCTATACTTTTTAAGATTTATTTGATATAATATATCAAATAATAATAGAAATAGTATATGAAAGAGTGAAGTATATGATAAATAATAAAAGAGTTGCATTTCTTACATTACGGTTGTAAAACCAATCAGTATGAAACTAATGGAATGATACAAAAATTTAAAAATAGTGGATACGAAATTGTAGATTTTGAAGAAATTGCGGATATATATATAATAAATACTTGTACAGTAACTAATATGTCAGATAAAAAATCAAGACAGATTTTAAGACAAGCATAAAAGAAATCCTAGAGCTTTAGTAGTTGCTTGTGGTTGCTATGTTCAAGTTGCTAAAGAAGAAATAGAAAAAATTCCAGAAATAGATTTATGTATAGGAACTAATGAAAAGGCAGATATTGTAAAATATGTTGAAGATTACGAATTTAATAATAATGTAAAATTACAAAATATATTATATGAAGCTGAATTTGATGAGTTTGGTAGTGTAACATATACAGAAAAAACTAGAGCAGTAATAAAAGTGCAAGATGGATGTGATAGATTTTGTTCTTACTGTATAATTCCTTTTGCAAGAGGCAAAGTTAGAAGTAGAAAACCAGAAAATATTATAAATGAGATAACACAAATTTCAAAAAATGGAATAAAAGAAGTTGTAATAACAGGAATTCATATTGCTTCCTATGGAAAAGATTTTGAAAAAGAATATAAATTAATAGATTTATTAGAAGATATTAATAAAATAAATGGTATTGAGAGAATAAGACTTGGCTCCATAGAACCATTACTTATAACACAAGAATTTATTAATAGATTAGTAAAATTAGACAAAATATGTCATCATTTTCATTTATCACTTCAAAGCGGTTCTACAGAAACTTTAAAAAGAATGAATAGAAGATATACGATAGAAGAGTTTGAAGAAATTACTAAGAGATTAAGAAAAGCTTATGAAGACGTAATTTTAACAACAGATATTATTGTTGGTTTTCCAGGTGAATCTGAAAAAGAATTTGAAGAAACTTATAAATTTCTAGAAAAAATTAAGTTTTATAAAATGCATATTTTTAAATATTCTCCAAGAAAAGGGACAAAAGCAGCAGAAATGAAAAATCAAATTCCAGGTGATATAAAAGAAAAACGAAGTAAAATGCTTTTAGAATTATCAGATAAAAATGAAAATGAATATTTAGATAATTACATAAATAAAGAAATTGAAGTTTTATTTGAAGAACAAGACAAAGAATTTTATAAAGGACATACTGCAAATTATATTATGGTAAAATTAAAAACAAACATGAATGTTTCTAATGTAATTGTAAATGTCAAAATTACAGGAAAAGACAATTTAAATTTAATTTCCTCAGAAATTGTAACAAAATAGTAATGTAAATTTAATTAAATTATTATTGAATAAAATTTTTAGATATAGTATAAATAATATGATAAGATGATTGTATTAGGAAAAAATATTTTTTATAATATAAAACTTATAATTTTGCTGTGTACAAAAGGGGGATAAATATAAATGAAAGAATATAATTTAGTAGAATCAGAAAATGTGGGGAATTTACCTCTTGTTGTTGGAACTTGGCAAAAAATAAAGGGTTTGCTATGTAAGGAATTAGAATTTAATAAGCCAGTAGTGTTAGAATTAACACAAAAAGAGGAAAAAGTGTTGACAGAAGTTTATGATTTTTTATTTCAAGAAATTAAGTTTCCAGAATTACATGAATTTTTGTGCAAACCAATAAATTTCTTTAGAAAAAAATAAAAATGATCTTTTAGATAAAAAGAAATATAAAAGTATAAATAAAAGGCAGATACAAAAATGTGAAGTGAAGCCAAAATGTTAGACAAAAGTTTAACAAGGAGGGGGCGCTTCAATGTATCTGCTTTTTGATGTATGAAATATATAAATTTATTAGAAATGAAAATTAATAAAAACAGTATTTCAAAAATATATGAAATAATTGAGAATATAAATGGATGCTTTATCAAAAGAAGCAGTAATTAAGGAGAAAACCAAATAGTTAAACCAAAAGATACAAAATGTCTAAATTGTGAAGTAAATATGGAAGTAATGATGGTATTGTTTCAATTATTAATGTTAATGAAATACTAAAAAATGATGTAGTATAAAAGTTAATATTAGGATAAGAAAAATATATTAATAAATTGTTAAAAATATTGTAAAATAAGAGAGAAATAATTAAATTGAAAAAATGTCTTGAAAAAACAATTTAATTATTATAGAATAATCTCGGTCTAAAATGACTAAAATATTTAAAAGATACTTAAAAAACAGAGAGTATCAGAATGGAGGATTTATATTATGTCAGTAAAAGTAGCTATAAATGGATTTGGACGTATAGGACGTCTTGCATTTAGACAAATGTTTGGAGCAGAAGGATATGAAATTGTTGCAATCAACGATTTAACAAGCCCAGATATGTTAGCACATCTTTTAAAATATGATTCTGCACAAAAAAGATATGAAAAAGCAGATACAGTAGTAGCAGGAGAAGATTCTATTACAGTTGATGGAAAAACAATTAAAATTTATGCAGAAAAAGATGCCGCAAATTTACCATGGGGAGAAATTGGTGTTGATGTTGTTCTAGAATGTACAGGTTTCTATACATCAAAAGAAAAAGCATCAGCTCATATTACAGCTGGAGCTAAAAGAGTTGTTATATCTGCACCAGCAGGAAAAGATTTACCAACAGTTGTATTTGGTGTAAATGAAGGGATTTTAACTTCAGAAGATACTGTAATTTCAGCAGCTTCATGTACAACAAACTGTTTAGCACCAATGGCGAAAGCATTAAACGATTATGCACCAATCCAATCAGGAATTATGACAACAGTACATGCTTATACAGGAGACCAAATGGTACTTGATGGACCACATAGAAAAGCAGATTTAAGAAGAGCTAGAGCAGCAGCTGTTAATATTGTTCCAAACTCAACAGGAGCAGCTAAAGCTATAGGATTAGTTATTCCAGAATTAAACGGAAAATTAATTGGTTCTGCACAAAGAGTTCCAGTTCCAACAGGATCTACAACAATATTAATTGCTACAGTTAGAAGCAATGAAGAAGTAACTCCAGAATCAATAAATGCAGCTATGAAAGCTCAAGCTAGTGCTTCTTTCGGATATACAGAAGAACCATTAGTTTCTTCAGATATTATAGGAATTACTTATGGATCATTATTTGACGCAACTCAAACAATGGTTACAAAAGTAGAAGATGGATTATATCAAGTACAAGTTGTAGCTTGGTATGACAATGAAAATTCTTACACAAGCCAAATGGTAAGAACAATTAAATACTTTGCAGAATTACATTAATAAATAAGAAAGCAAATGGACTATTATTAATTATTTTAATATGTAAGTTGCTTAATAATTATACCCCCAGTTATATTGAACTGGGGGATAATTATTATAAACAGCAAAAATTGATTTGGAATAATTATACCACAACAGCTCTAACTTAACATAAAGTTGATAAAATTCTTATATTATGGTATAATATGAATGTGGAAATATATAATCCAAACTGCAGTCGATTGACTTGCAAACTAAAAAAATTAACTCTAGGAGGCAAAACAATATGAGTAAGAACATTGAAAATGGTAAAAATTTTGTAACTGGATGTCAGAATCACAAAGAAACCGCCGAGGAGTTCTGGGAAAGAATGGCGGATGAGCCAAAACCCGAATGGCTTCGGTTATGGGACGAAATAGAGGGATATAGTAAGTTTAGATCTCTTTATGAAATGGAAGAACAGGAGCCTTTCTTTGCAATATTGATTCGTAATGAAGAGCTCAAAAATAGCAAGAGTATCAGAGAACTGAAGAAAATGGCGGCAAAGTATGCTGATGAATGCCGTGCTGCGGAAAGAGCTGCTAAAGAAAAGACTTCTGCAAAAGTTTTTGAGGCTTTAACACAGCGCTGGCCAGACTTGTCTGCTCCACACTTTGAATGTTCCGTGGCGATGAATGAGGAAGAAATAAAAGATTTTATGAAGTTTGTTCATGAATCTGAGTGGCTTCAGTATATTGATCAGACAGCTGAAGAGATAGAGCTGATGCTCATGGAACATTGTTCAAGAGTGGGTGTTGACTCTATAATAAGAATGACTATAGAAGATTATGAAAAATTATTATCGTTGAACTGATCCCCCAGTTATGATAATTACTATAGTTAAGAGCTAATTTTTGAAATTTAATAGTGGATGTTTGCGTATTCGTAGGCATCCACTATTTTTTTGTATTATAGGAAATTGCTAAATAATTCAATTGATTTTTATAGAAAAAATTAATTAATAGAATTACCAAAATTGGTAAAAATAGTTAAAAGAATACTTGAAAAGTATTCTTTTTTGTTATAGAATAGCCTTGATATAATGTAAGAAATGTAAATATATATAATTAAAAAATCCAGATAAAAAGAAGATGTATGAAAATTATATATTAGTGAAATTAATAATTTAACAGAAAAATTGTATTTATTTGATATTACAATTTAAAAACTTTATGAAAAAATAATTTTAAGGAGGATAAATTAATGAGTAAAAAAACAGTAAAAGATATCGATGTAAAAGGAAAGAAAGTATTAGTTAGATGCGATTTTAATGTTCCATATGATGAAAACAGAAAAATTACAGATAACAGAAGAATTGTTGCTGCTTTACCAACAATCAAATACTTACTTGAAAATGATTGTAAAGTAATACTTTGTTCACATTTAGGAAGACCAAAGGGAGAAGTAAAGCCAGAATATTCAATGAATATTGTAGCTGAAGAACTTTCAAAATTATTAGGAAAAGAAGTTAAACTTGCAAAAGATGTTGTAGGACCAGATGCAAAAGCTTTAGCTACAAACTTACAATCAGGAGAAGTTATGCTTCTTGAAAACGTTAGATATGAAGCTGGAGAAGAAAAAAATGACGAAAATTTATCAAAAGAATTTGCTTCACTTGCAGAATTATTTGTAAATGATGCTTTTGGTACAGCTCATAGAGCTCATAGCTCAACAACAGGTGTGGCTAGTTTCTTACCAGCAGTATCAGGATTTTTAATTGAAAAAGAATTAAAATTTTTAGGATCAGCATTAGAAAATCCAGAAAGACCTTTTATGGCAATTTTAGGTGGAAAGAAAGTTTCAGATAAAATTGGTGTTATAAATGCATTATTAGAAAAAGTAGATGTCTTAATGATTGGTGGAGCAATGGCTTACACATTCTTTAAATCAATGGGATATGAAGTAGGAAATTCAATTTGTGAATTAGATAAATTAGATTTAGCAAGAGAACTTATGGAAAAAGCAAAAGCTAAAGGTGTAAAATTCATGTTACCAGTAGATACAAAAGTAGGCAAAGAATTTTCAGCAGATACAGAAAGTAAAATTGTTAAATATACAGAAATTCCTGAAGGATGGGAAGGTTTTGATATAGGAACAGAAACAATAGAAATATATTCAAAAGAATTACAAAATGCAAAAACAGTAATTTGGAATGGACCAGTTGGGTTATTCGAATTTGATCAATTTGCTGTTGGAACAAACAGTATAGCAAAAGCATTAGCTGATGTAGATGCTGTTAAAATAATTGGTGGAGGAGATTCAGCAGCTGCTGTTGAAAAAGCAGGACTTGCAGAAAAATTTACTCATATTTCTACAGGTGGTGGAGCATCACTTGAATTCTTAGAAGGAAAAAAATTACCTGGAATAGAAGCACTACAAGATAAATAAAAAATAATTGAAAGAAGATAAATATATGAAAAGAAAACATAGTGTAGATTATAGTTATGAGAGTAAAGAAATAGCCAAGAATAGAGAAAGACTAATTGTATATAATGAAAATAAGGAACCAATAGCATTTATTAGTAAAGAGAGATTACACGACTTAGATAAAATTAAATTAAAAGAAGGAGTATCTCCATGGATAGAATGTGTAATTTGCTTTGTTGTAGACCCAAAAGATAAAAAAGTAGCTGTTCAATTTAGAAGAGATTATGAAAATGGTTTAGGTAAATTGGATATCTGTTCTGGAATTGTTAAGGATGGAGAAATAAATAAAACTGCTATGATGCGTGGTTTGCGAGAAGAAATGCAAATGAAGAACTATGAAAATCTTCAAATTGCTGATAAATTAGCTTTTCTAGGAAATTTAAAATCTAAGTTTTCTGATAACGAAGATTCTAAAGAAAGTAATCTACATTGTTTTACAGCAGTATATGCATTTTTAGTTGATGATAAAAAAAGTATAAACCCAAATGAGGAATCTATTCAAAAGATAAAATGGATTAATTTAGAAGATGTAAAAAATGCAATAAGAACTTCAATGTTTAGATTTGCTTATACAGAAGATAATAAAGCGTTATTTGAAAAAATATTCGAAAATTTAGATAGTCTTATTGAAAACAGAAAACATATGGGAGAAGAAGAATACCTAAGAGATTGGGAATAATTTTATTAAAGGAGATAAAATATGAGAAAAAAAGTAATTGCAGGAAACTGGAAAATGAATATGCTTCCAAATGAAGCAATAGAATATATTCAGGCGTTTGAACCAATGGTAAAAGATTCTAAAGCAGAAATAATTTTATGTGTACCATATATTGACTTATTTTATTGTTTAATGAATGCACAAGGAACAAATATAAAAATAGGTGCTCAAAATATGCATTTTGAAGAAACAGGAGCATATACAGGAGAAGTTTCAGCTAAAATGTTAAAATCAATAGGAGTAGAATATGTAATTATAGGTCATTCAGAAAGAAGACAATATTTTAATGAAACAGATCAAACTGTAAACAAAAAAATAAAAGTAGCTTTTGAAAATGAATTAAAACCTATAGTTTGTGTTGGGGAAACTTTAGAACAAAGAGAAAATGGAGAAACAGAAAAAATCATTACTTCTCAAACACGTTTGGCATTAGATGGATTAACAGCAGAGCAAATAAAAAATACAATAATTGCTTATGAGCCAATATGGGCTATAGGAACTGGAAAAACAGCAACTTCAGAAGACGCAAATAATTCTATAAAAGCAATTAGAGAAGAATTAAAGAAATTATATGGCGAAAATGTTTCAGAAGAAGTTATTATCCAATATGGTGGAAGTGTAAAATCATCAAATGCAAAAGAATTATTCGAGTCATCAGATATAGATGGTGGATTAGTTGGTGGAGCAAGTTTAAAGCCAGAAGAATTTAGCAAAATTGTAAATTATGATAAATAATATAAAGTTAAAATGTATTTGTGCTGTCATATATAATATAAACCAATAAAATATAAATAGATATCTTTGTCACTATAAAAATAAATAAAGACAAAGTGAAGTAAAGGAAGTGTAACAAAAATGAGTAAATTAACAATGTTAATGATATTAGATGGATTTGGAATAAATGAAAAAGAAGAAGGAAATTCAGTAAAACTAGCAAATACACCACATTTGAGCGATATATTAACTAAAAATCCAAATACAATAATTCATACTAGTGGATTAGCAGTTGGATTACCAGATGGTCAAATGGGAAATTCCGAAGTAGGACATACAAATATTGGAGCAGGAAGAATTGTATATCAAGACTTAGCTAAAATAACAAAAGCTATTGAAGATGGTAATTTCTTTAGTGTACCAGAATTTGTAAAAGCTATCGAAAATTGTAAGAAAAATAATTCTAAATTGCATATTATGGGATTACTATCTAATGGTGGTGTTCATAGTCATAATCGTCATCTATATGCATTACTAGAATTAGCTAAAAGAAAAGACTTTGAAGATGTATATGTTCATTGTTTTATGGATGGAAGAGATACACCACCAGCTTCTGGCGAAGGATATATTATAGAATTAGAAGAAAAAATGAAAGAAAAAGAAGTTGGTCAAATAGCAACTATTTCTGGAAGATTTTATGCAATGGATAGAGATAAAAGATGGGAAAGAGTTAGTTTAGCATATAATGCAATAGTAAATGGTGAAGGTGAAAAAGCTTCATCTGCTATTTCAGCAATTGAAGAATCATATCAAAAAGAAGTTTTTGATGAATTTGTTAAGCCTACAGTTATTACAAATAAGAATGGCGAAGCTATAGCTAAAATTGAAGATGGAGATTCTGTTATTTTCTTTAATTTTAGACCAGATAGAGCTAGAGAAATTACTAGAAGTATTGTAGATAGAGAATTTGATGGATTTGAAACTAAAAAGTTAAACACATATTTTGTATGTATGACTCCATATGATGAAACTATGCCAAATGTTGAAATTGCTTATAAAAAAGAAGAATTAAAAAATACTTTTGGAGAATATATAAGTAATAAAGGATTAAAACAATTAAGAATTGCCGAAACAGAAAAATATGCTCATGTTACATTCTTCTTTAATGGAGGAAAAGAAGAACAATATGAAGGTGAAGATAGAATTTTAGTACCATCACCTAAAGTCGAAACTTATGATTTGAAACCAGAAATGAGTGCATATGAAGTTACTGATAAAGTTGTAGAAGCAATAAAAACAGAAAAATATGATTCAATAATATTAAACTTTGCAAATCCAGATATGGTAGGACATACAGGAAGTGTAGATGCAGCCATAAAAGCAATAGAAGCAATAGATGAATGTGTATATAGGGTAGTTGAAGCTATAAATGAAGTTAATGGTACTTTATTAATAACAGCTGATCATGGAAATTGTGAACAAATGGTAGACTATAAAACTGGTGAACCTCATACTGCACATACAACAAGTCCAGTACCATTAGCAATTGTTGGATTACCTGTTAATAAAAAAATAAAAGAAGGGCGTTTAGCAGATCTTGCTCCAACAATGTTAGATTTAATGGGATTAGAGAAACCTGAAGAAATGACAGGTGAAAGTTTATTAGAAAACTAATCGTTAAATTTTAGGAGAAATTTATGATAAATTTACCAGAAGAAAAAATATTGTATGCTGATATACAAAAGAAATTATTTTATATAATTCCAGAAAAGTGGGAAAAAATATATTTATATGCATCAGTTATAGATTTACCAAAACAGAAACCAGTTGGTGAAATGTATTTTTACTATCTACCAAAAGGAATTATAAAAAAGAAATTTGTTAATGGTTATGAAATACCAAATATATTTAATATAGATGAAGAACAATATTCTAAACTAATTAGTAATGTATATAATTCAATTAAACTTTTACGTGAAAGATTTATAAATACTAAAAGAAAAATTTGGAGTAGTATAAATATAACAATAGAAGATTCTAAATTTAAAATTGAATTTGATTATGAAGATTTAAAAAAATCTCCATTTGATTCTTATGAAAGACATTTAATTTGGAGATATAATCATTTACAAGAAGGTATAGAACATTTGGGAAGAAAAGATAAAAAAATAATACAGTCATATTTGGAATATCAAAGTACTCAAATTCCAATGAAGAAAGATGTATATATTGAAGCTATATATAAACAGCCAGTTAAAAATATCATAGATTTTGAAAAGACTTTAACAATTGAAGAGGCTATTGCCCAACAATCTAAAAACTCAGAATCAGTTAAAGAGAAAAAGAAAAATAAATTATTTAAGAAAAAGAATAAAATTGAAGATATAATAATTGATGATGAAGATGAAGAAGAATGCTATGTTAATCAAATTTTAAATATAAAGAAAAATTAGTTTGTTATAGACTAAATTAGTAGATTTTAACAAAGTAAAATCTAAATTCATATAAAAAGCTTTGGAAATTTAAATTTTCCAAAGCTTTTTTGTTCTATTTTTAATTTTAGGGAACTGTGTGTGGTGACATCGCAACACTAGGTGCATTAAGGCCAGAAGCA
>OFFT01002313.1_pt1 | contig 10113 bp, 9 predicted proteins | sample 1521581 | NCBI WGS metagenome assembly OFFT01 (sample SAMEA3504084, study PRJEB24116) | mouse gut metagenome | biome: mouse gut; feature: mouse-associated habitat; material: faeces | place: Denmark | collected 2011
TACCAACGGCGGGAAATTTATTTTGTGGCGAGAGGATATTATGTATCCTTCAGCGGCGGAACTCCGCCCAGGCCTCTTCCAACACGGTGGGCTCCTTCAACAATGTCAGGGCCGTCAGAGCCAGCACCCGGGCCGCAGTAAACATTCCGGCCTCACCGATGCCGCCGCCAGCCTGAGATACCATCTGCCAGCTGTGACCGGGGGTGCCGCCGGCACAGCTGGCGGTGTATATCTGGAGGGTGGGTATGAGATGGCTGACATTACCCACGTCCGTGCTCGCCGGCAGATAGCCCCCTACACCGGTGTAGGGGATCAGGTCCCGTCGGAGGGCCGGACTGTCTGCCGCAGGGAAGGTTTGCTGTAACGCTTTGGCCAGAGTCTCGTCCTCCGACGTAAATGCCGGGGCTCCTACCCGCCGCATGGCCTCCCACGCCCCCTATACCGAATACGGCCACCCTTGCATCCTTCAGGCGCCTCATAGCCTCCGCTCCAAGCAAAAGCTCCGTTCTTGCAAATCGCTCTGTCATACCGCCTCTTCTCCGTTCCTGTCCTGTTGCCAGCGGGCCGCCCGTTCCGGCGCCATCATTACGGTGCCGTTTCCCTCATATACGACCTCGTAGCCCTGCTGCTTAAAAGGCATTGATAGCTCACAGTCCAGAAAAATATCCGCCCAATGCGCCATATAGAGCACGTCGGGAAACTTCTCTGGATGCAGGGCATAATAATCATGGATATAAGTACTGTTTTCATGCACCTGCCAGGTGGAATAATTGCCGCAGCCCGCCTCCGTATAAAGATAGATCCAGGGTGCCACTCCCACCACCATCAGCTGATCCTCCTTCGTAAGCCCAAGACCGTCAAGCTCATCCAGCACTTCCCCATACCACCGGGCCGTCTCCGGCGTTGTGTAAACTCCTTTTAAAGGTCCGCGCTCCATTTTCCGGGTCAGTGCCGGAAGTCTTTCGTCCCCCCAGGCATAATTCATCCGAAGGTGAAAGGTTCCCAAAAACTGCACGCATATCACCGTTAAAACAATGGCCGCGCCAGCCGCCGCACCGAGCCGGACACGCGCTGCGCCCCGGTTCCGTTCCCGCAGCTCCGCAAACCATCCGGCCGCAAAGAGCAGGCCCGCACAGGAGCACAGGCTGTAAGCCACACTAATGGTAACAATCCCCGTGTTTGTGGCATACTGCACAATCATGGTGAACAAAAGCGCCGGCAGATACCAGCCGTAAAATAGCCGCTTTTCCTTCCTTTTGGTGACAAAATAAGCTTCCAGACACCAGAATGACAGGGGCAGCATCTGATAATTCACCGGAATATGCTCCGCAATAAAGCCATAGTAGACCATACCCGGAAGTACGGACAGGGACGCCAAAAGCATGTAAATCACGCCACGCTCACAACGCTTTTTATCAATCAGTGTCAAAGAATATGTCAGCCCCAGGCCGCAGAACATAAAGCGGTAATTCTTAAAGCAGAGATAAAAATAGCGCTTTGTCTTGTACCAATAGCCCTCCTGATGCTCCGAGTCTCCTACGATATGGGGCACATTTGCCAGCATCTCGGAGAGTGTTCCCCGCTGAAATACAAACAGCACAAAGAAGAACAGTATAATTCCCGCTCCAAGGGTCATCCACAGAAAGCTCTTAATATGAAGGGGCCCCTCCGCCGCAGTCCCTCTTCTTTGGTTCCGCACCGTCACATAAAGGCAGAGCACACCATACGCCGCATACATCAAAAGAGCAAAGGGATTGGCCAGCACAATCATGGCTATCAGAATCCCGCACAGCAGATACTCGGGAACGGAATGTTCCATCTTAGCCGACAGAACGGCCAGCAGCACGGTCAGTAGGCCGAATTCAATGGAGTTGTAGGACATGGCGCAGATGCCGAAGGGTGCAAACAGCAGAAACAGGAACACGGGTCCAAAGGAAGCAAAGCCTCTTCTCTGCAGTCTCAGATACAGAAATACCGCAATCACCCCTTCAAATGCCAGATACAAAAAACGGCTTGCCATCACAATTCCTTCCGTTGAACCCAGGGTACTGCGGATAAGGCTGTAAATGGGATGCAGCAAAAAGCCGCAGAGCTGCTGGGTAGGATTCCACTCGTCAATGAGAATCTTCTCTCCCCGGAAAATCCGTTCCGATGTTCCGATAAAATACATCTCATCCGCCGTATTAAAGCCATAGAAGCTGCGCCATATCAAAAGGAGCTCCGTCAGAAGAAACAGACCGATAAAAATCAGGTGCTGTCTCCTCCTTTGGTCTACTGTTTTCCTGTCCGTTGTCATGTTCCTTTTCCTTCTCTAATTCTCAAATAGAAAAATGCATCTCTTTTCATTAAGAAGTCCATGCAGAAAAGAGGCATCGCAAGCTCTTTTCCGGCGACGCCTCCTTAAGTAGTTACCCTTCTTTTTCTCCCAATGCCTGCCCAATCTGTTCCCTGAGTCTGACAGCCTGTTCCGTAATTCGCGTCAGTTCATCCTGGACCAGACGCAGTTCCCGCTCTCTGGCCGCCTTTTCCTCCCGAAGCTTCTGTTCATAATAGGCCTTCTGCTCCTCCCGGATCTGCTGCCTTAACCGATCCAGCCGTTCCTTTTCCTGTTTCTTCATCTGTTCCTTCAAACGGTTGACATTTTCTTTGTAAAACTGCTCCAGCGGATGAACCTTCATAATTGTTCCCTCTTTCTTACTTCCTGTCTTACTTATGCTTTTCCGTCACAGCCGCACATCTTCATACGGAGCTTCACAATCTCCTTCACATGCTCCATAGCCACCTTACCGTACTTCTTCGGATCAAAGGCATCCGGATTGGCCGCCAGGAATTCCTTCACGCCGTCCGTATAGGCAATCCGCAGCTCCGTGGCAAAATTCACCTTGCAGATTCCGCGCTTGATGCTCTCCTTCACCGCTTCCTCGGAAAGTCCGCTTGCCCCGTGAAGCACCAGGGGGATGGATACCACCTTGCGGATCTCGGCCAGGCGGTCAAGATCCAGCTTCGGCTCTCCCTTGTAAACACCGTGAGCCGTTCCGATGGCCACGGCCAGAGAACCGATTCCCGTACGCTCCGCAAATTCTTTTGCTTCCATGGGATCCGTGTAGCCGCCGCTGCCTCCGTCCAAATCATCCTCCTTGCCGCCCACCTTGCCAAGCTCCGCCTCTACCGGAATCCCGGAAGGACGGCAGGCATCCGCTACAGCCTTTGTAACCGCTATGTTTTCCTCAAATACGCTGTGGGAGCCGTCAATCATAATAGAACTGTAGCCGATTCTTAATGCCTGCATGGCCAGGTCAAAGCTGTCGCCGTGATCGAGATGCATGCAAACAGGAACGCTTGCACGCTTCGCCGCCGTTCTGACATTGGCCAGGTACATGTCCAGTCCTGCATATTTTACGGTGGATGGTGTGGTCTGAAGCATCAGAGGAGCTCTCAGCTCTTCCGCAGCTGCGATGACCGCCATTACCATCTCCATGTTCTCCACATTGAATGCTCCTACCGCATATCCGCCCTTCTGTGCATCCAGAAGCATCTTCTCCGATGTTACAAATGACATATACTTATCCTCCTATTCCGTTTCCGTAAGATTCCTGCTGTTTTCGGTCCTGCCGAAACCCGGATTTTTCTAGATCCATCCTACTATAGCTATGCCGGTTTGTCAACTTAGATTCCCGTCCGCTGCCCCAAGAAGCAAACACTCCGCCGCCGGAAATCAGAGGTTCCCGGCAACGGAGTCTTATACTGTATCCCATTTTCTTTTTATTTCATAAATTCATCTACATTATCAATGGTAATCAGCTGGAAAGGCACATCATATCTTGCCTCTACGGTCTCGCCATTAGCCACTTTAACAGCCACGTCAACTGACGTACTCGCCTGTGTATCCGCATCCTGCAACACTGTTCCCGAAAGCCTGCCGTCCTTTACGGCTTTGAGGGCATCCGGAATTGCATCCGTACCAATAATAACCAGCTCTCTGCTCTGAGATTCCGCAGCCTGCAGCGCACCCATGGACATATCATCATTTTCGCAGATAATCGCTTTCAGATCCGCATATTTTCCAAGCCAATCCTCGGTAGTTGCCATCGCCTCATCTCTGGACCAGTTAGCGGAAAGAGTTGCCGCACAGTCAAAAGCGTCATTGGCCAGAATGGTATTCTCCAATCCCTCATAACGAAGAAGCTGTGCACTCTGTCCCATCTCTCCTTCCAGAATTGCATACTGTCCGCCTTCTTCGCCCAGCTGCTCCATTACAAAATTACCCATAATTTCACCGGCCTGTCTGTCATCGGAACCTACAAATGATACATAGTCTTTACGTGTTGTCTCGGTATTCACCTCAATAACCGGAATATCCGCATCAGCCGCCAAATCCAAAACCTGCGCAGAGCCGTCCGCGTCCTGAGGATTCAGAATAATCACGTCTACCTGTTTCGCAATCAGGTCCTCGGCCTGAGAAATCTGCTTTGCAACATCAGCCTGTCCGTCCATCAGATAAAGCTCTACTTCGGAATAGGTCTCTGCCGCATATGCCTGAATGGCCTCGCCCAATTTGTTTGAATATGTGTCGGACATGGTTTTCATCAGCACTCCGATCTTAATGGTTTCTCCTCCCGAAGCGTTTTCCCCTTCCGCAGGGGCCTGTGTATCCTCTGCTGTTTTCCCCTGCTCAGGCGTCTCTGCCGGCGCCTGCTCTTTGGCACCGCACGCTGCCAGGCTAAGAAGCATTGCTCCTGTCATAATTGCTGCTAAAACTTTCTTTTTCATAATGTTCTCACCTTTCTTTTTTTATTATCTACTTTGATATCTTCTTGGACATAATATCAAAGCAAACAGCTCCTAAAATAATCAGTCCTTTGATAATCTGCTGATAGTAAGAAGATACATCCAGCAGATTCAGCCCATTATTCAATGTACCAATGATCAGAATTCCGACCAGCGTTCCGGGAATTGTCCCGATTCCCCCTGTCATACTGGTGCCGCCAATGACAGCCGCCGCAATCGCATCCGTCTCGTATCCCATACCCACGGCCGGTTGTCCGGAATTTGTCCTGGAAGCCAGAACGATTCCTGCAATCCCTGTCAGCACTCCGCTTAAAATATAAACTTTCATTAAAATATGCTTTACCTTTACACCGGAAGCCTCCGCAGCTTTTACATTGCCTCCGACCGCATAAATATACCGTCCGAACTTCATTTTAGACAAAAACAAATGGCTGATAATAAGTATAAGCACAAAGATTGCAATGGGTGCCATGCCCTTTCCAATCAGGCTAAATCCTTCCGACGCCAGCGTATAGGGCTTGCCGTCGGAATATACATAGGCAAAGCCTCTGGCTATTGTCATTCCCGCCAGCGTTGCCACAAAGGGCGGAACCTCCATATAGGCCACAAAGAAACCGTTCATTGCTCCAAAAAGAGCGCAGACCACAATGCCTGCCGCTACCGCAAGCAGTACGTTCGATGGATTTGCAACCAAAATGCTTCCTGACACCACACCTGCTGCCGCCACCAGCGAGCCGACGGTCAAGTCGATGCCTCCCGTCATAATGACAAAGGTCATGCCGATTGCAATAATACCGTTTACGGAAACCTGCCGCAGAATATTCACCGCATTTTTCGTTGTCCGGAATGTAGGCGATACTATCATCAGAAGAATCCACATTACTACCAGAACAATTAATATTCCATATTTCCTGGCAAATTCCATATTAAATTTACTCCGATTCATCTTTTCCTCCTAACTTTAAGTCGCAGCATTGCTGTTTTATACCTCTTGAAGCGCGCTGCTCAAAAGCGTTTTCTGAGTAATCTTTCCGTTTTCAATGTCTTCTCTGTTAAACTCGCCGGTTATTTTTCCGCCTGACACCACCAGAATCCGGTCGCTCATGCCCATAACCTCCTGAAGCTCGGAAGAAATCATAATAATTGCAATCCCTTTTTTGGCTAAATCACACATAATTTTATATATTTCAAATTTTGCTCCCACGTCAATTCCTCTCGTCGGCTCATCCAGAATCAAAACTTTGGGTTCCGCCATCAGCCACTTGGCAATAACCACTTTCTGCTGATTTCCTCCGCTTAGATTTCCGGCAGCCACTTGAATAGAAGAGCATTTTGTGCCCAATGCATTACTGTATTCCTCTACTTCTCTCTTCTCCCTTTTTCCGCTGATAAACAGCTTCGGATGTCTTCCGTGAAGATTGGGAAGCGAAATGTTCTCTTTAATTGACCTGCATAGAACAAGTCCTCTGATCTTCCTGTCCTCACTCACCATTGCTATTTTATTTGCAATTGCATCGCTTGGATTTTTAATCGTAATCTTCCGCCCTTCCATATAAAGCTCGCCGGAATCTATCTTGTCAATCCCGAAAATACTGTTCATGATTTCACTTCTTCCGGCCCCGACCAGCCCGGAAAAACCAAGAATCTCTCCCGCATGAACCGTAAATGAAATATCCTCAAACACTCCTTTTGAAGTAAAGTTCCGCACTTCCAACACCGCTTCTCTGATCTGCGCCGCTTCTTTGGGATAAATATTATCCAGAGAGCGTCCCACCATCATTTCAACCAGCTCATCCTGCGTTACACCCTCCGCGGATACAGTCTTGATAAACTCGCCGTCTCTTAATACGGTAATCCTGTCGGTAAGCATCAGGATTTCTTCCAGGCGATGGGAAATATATATAACGGAAACCTTCTTTTCTGTCAGTTCATGAATCAGGCGGAACAATTTTTGTGATTCCTCATCTGACAAAGATGAGGTCGGTTCGTCCATGATAATGATATCCGCATTTTTACGCACGGCCTTTATAATCTCCAGCATCTGTATCTGCGCTACGCTTAGATGCTTTACCTTTGTCTGCGGAGTAAATGCCAGACCATATTCCTCTAAAATCTTCTCCGCATGACGGTACATCTCCTTGTCATTCAGAAATTTTCCTTTCATAATTTCTTCTCCAAGGAAAATATTCTGCGCAATGTCCATCTCCGGAAGAGGCGCCAATTCTTGATGGATCATGGCTATTCCTTCCTTTATGGAATCCGAAATTGATTTGGGTCGGATTTCCTTGCCATTATGCCGCACGGTTCCTTCATCCGGGCCGTATTCCCCGGTGATCATTTTCATCAGTGTAGATTTTCCTGCTCCGTTTTCTCCTACCAGTGCATGCACCTCGCCAGGGGCTATCTGAAAGCTTACGCCCTTTACTGCATATACTCCCGGAAATTTTTTATGGAGATTATCTACCTCTAAACGCCATTCTCCCATAAAAGCTTCTCCTTTTTATTCATATTCCCTCAAGATTCTGAGCGGCGCCTTTCTTATCACATGCCATTTGTCGAATTCAGCAGGATGGTTCAAATTTGCTTTTTAAAAATTTTAAAGATGTTATCAAGTATTCATCCATTGTTTTTTCATCTGCTCCGTTGCTCAAATCCCTCCAGACACGGCAATCTCTTCCAACCTCTCCTCCCTGCTTTAAGAAGGGTTCCATAACAACACCTTTCTGATAGTTAATATCCCTCAGAGCCCGGCCCACAGATGCCCAGTCAATGGTTTCATTCATACCCGGAAGCTTCCGGTTTGCTTCTCCCACATGAAAATGCCCCAGCTTTCCTCCTGCTCTGCGGATTGCACCGCACATATCATCCTCTTCTATATTCATGTGATAAGTATCCAGCAATATAACAATACTCTTTCTTCCGATTTCCTTACAATAGGTAATTGCTTCCTCACAATCCGTTAAAATATAGGTCTCATTTCTGTTGAGAACCTCCAGAGCACATTCAATACCCAGCGTATCCGCAACCGTTCCCAGTTCTCTTAGCATCGGAATGCTTCTTTCCCATGCCGCCTCCTTATCTGTTTCGACGAAATCGGTGGGCCAAAAGGAATAAATGGCTCCTGCCAATACCGGAGAATGGATTAATGACATTTTTTTAACGATTTCCTTAAAATATTCCAGACCATTTTTTCTTATCCCCGAATCCGGTGACGACAAATCATATTTTTTTGCCGGTCCGCTGTTGGTGGAAAAAGTAAGCCCGTAATTTTTACCGATTGCATCTAATTCTTTTAGCTGTGCATCCTCCATCTGATATACATGATCTGCCGTAATTTCAAACATGTCGAATCCATATCTTGATAATTTTTCAGCCACTTTTTTATATTTTTCCAAATCACATTTCCATGTCGTTCCCCAATATGAATGTCCCATTCCAAATTTCATAATATTCTCCTCTCAATTTGTGTTCGAGCAACTAATTATTTTTTACCCAAAAATCACGTTTTTTCACTAACTCCATACTTTTGATTATTTATTTTGTGCTCGTGCTCAATTATTGTGGTCATTGTATCACTGATTTTTCCAAAGTTCAACCGGTAATACTCACAATTTTATTCCATATTTTTTATATACTTTGCACAATTTCATATCAAAAACACACTTATATCACAATTTCATTTATTGCATTTCGTTTTTCACTAGACACGAGCACATTTCTTTGTTATCCTTGTTAATATATGTCTTTTGACACATCCACCATGAAAAGAGGCACAATATGAGCGTTACAATAAAGCAAATTGCAGAATTGGCAAATGTTTCCCGCGGCACTGTTGATAAAGTCTTAAACCACAGACCGGGTGTAAAAGCCGAGACAAAAACAAAAATCCTTCAAATTGCAAAAGAATTGAATTATCAGCCTAATTTTCTTGGCAAAGCATTGGTTCAAAGCAAAGAGCCCACAAAATTGGGAATCATTTTGACTCCCGATTACAATCCTTATATTCAGGCTCTGCTAAGAGGCATCAACCAGGCAAAGGAGGAATTTGCTCCTTTTAATCTGGATATCTCCATAAAAATGCTGGTTACTCTGGAACCCGCCGAGTTGGTCAATCTCCTCACCGACATGAGCTCCGACAGCTACGACGGGATTGCCGTGTTTCCAATCGATGATGAACAGGTAAAATCAAAAATTAATCAGCTTGCGGATCAAGGTATTATTATCATAACATTTAATTCAAAAATTGAAGGAATACACGATCTGTGCTTCTTAGGTCAGGATCATGTTCAAGGAGGGGCTGCCGCTGCCGGCTTAATGGGACGCCTTCTGCCCTGCGGCGGAGAGATTGGAATCATTATCAGTTCTCACAATCTTTCCTGCCACCTATGCCGCCTGGAAGGCTTTCGAAAAAAGCTGGAGCAAAACTACTCCGGTTTTAAAATTGCGGAAATCAGGGAAAATCAGGATCACAAAGAAGAGGCCTTCAAAATCACTCTGGAATACTGTAATAAATATCCCGATTTAAAAGGACTCTATATTACGGGCGGCGGGATCAGCGGCGTCGGACGGGCTTTGGATATTGCCGGAAAGTCAAAAGAAATAAAGGTTATCTGCCATGATCTGGTTCCCGATACAATTACGCTTCTTCAAAACGGAACCGTTGATTTTGCAATCGGACAAAATGCAACCAATCAGGGTTATCAGCTTGTAAAGCTCCTTTTTGACTATATTATCAAGCGCCAGAAGCCTGAGTGTTATTATATGAAAATTCCTATAACTATCGCCACGGAGGATACCATTGATTGTTTTGAAGAATAAATATATATATATATATGCCGCAGATGTACTCACACATCTGCGGCATATTTGGTTGATTTATCTTTTTATTAATTCTTACCGAATAGTCTTGTACTGGGGACCGTAAGCCTTGCAGGCTCTGTAATCCTGTCCCTCTTTGTCCATGCCGAATGCATTCCATGCTGCCGGACGGAAGATCTTCTCCTCCGGTACATTGTGCATGCAGACCGGAATTCTCAGAATGGAACAGAAGGTAATCAAATCTGCGCCGATGTGGCCGTAGCTGATAGCGCCATGATTCGCACCCCAGTTATTCATTACGTCATAAGCAGTCCTGAATGCGCCTTTTCCGGTACATCTGGGAGCAAACCAGGTGCAGGGCCATGTGTAGTCGGTTCTCTTCCAGAGCTTGTCGGTTACTTCCTCGGGAAGCTTCACGGTCCAGCCCTCCGCAATCTGCAGAACGGGTCCCAGGCCCTTTACGAGATTCAGACGAATCATGGTAGCCGGCATCTCCGCGTCAGTCAC
>OFFT01002315.1_pt1 | contig 10110 bp, 9 predicted proteins | sample 1521581 | NCBI WGS metagenome assembly OFFT01 (sample SAMEA3504084, study PRJEB24116) | mouse gut metagenome | biome: mouse gut; feature: mouse-associated habitat; material: faeces | place: Denmark | collected 2011
CCCCGCAGCAGACGATCACCTCCACCCCGCAGCCATAGAGCATATCCGTCATCATGGCAATGGAGCCGGAGGCCACCACCGCCTGTACGGCACAGATTTCCGTTCCGTTTACAGCAAAACGGTACACATGAAAATCCTTCATTTCGGACACATAAGTCCCTATCTTTTCGCCTCCATACCGCTCCACTGCCGCGGCAAGAACCTCCTCAAAAAATGTCACCAGGCAGAGCCTTGGAAACCGCCGGAATCCACCCTCCCCCTGTCCGTCCCTGTCCGGTTTGGATGCCTCTCTGTCTGGATTGATCACAGCGATTTTATCCGTACTGTACTCCAGAATCGGAAATTGGTTTTTTACGATCATGTACTATCCCTTTCTCGACTTTCCCATATAAAAAATGTGATATTCTCTTACGGTAATTCTCCAACCGATGAAATATCCCGACTACATTCACCTTATCTGTTGCAATATTGAAGACGACAGAGGACTGTTCCGGCATCCTATGTCTGTCCGTTTTCTATCTGCTGCTCTGTAAAAAGGCTTCCACCTCTTTATTGAATGCAGCATATTTCTTATTTGCAATAAAATGAGTGCCCTTCACGATTGCCAATTCAGCACCGGGTACATTTTCCGCAATCTTTTTTGTATGGGATTCCTTAATCATATCGCGGCTTCCGCAAATCACCAGTGTGGGAGCTGTTATTTTTGCCAATTCTTTCGGCTCAATATTCGGCTCATTCACCATCAGGCCGAGCATTTCGGCACTCCTTTTTGCCCCCGGCGACTTGGAGGCAAATCGTTTTGCTATTTTATATCCTATTTCAATCGGAATCTGTGTCGTCCTTTTCACACCATCCGGATTCAGGTTTCCTCCGTTTAAGATCAATGCCTTTACCTTATCCGGATGCTTTATTGCAAACTGCATGGCGATATTTGCCCCGTCTGAAAATCCCAAAATGACTGCGGCAGGAATTTCCAAATCTGTCATAAAATCATACAAATCCCGGGAAAACTGCGCAATCGTAAAAGGAGCCGTACCCCTTGGCGACTTACCATGCCCTCGTGTATCTAATGCAATCACTCTGTATCTGCGGCTGAAATATTCTATTTGGTGCCTGAAATAAGTGCCGTCCTCTCCGTTCCCATGCAACAGGATCGGTGGAACTGGAAATTATCGTTGTTGACACCGGCTCCACAGACCGGACAAAAGAGATCGCAGCCAGGTATGCGGATAAGGTGTTGGATTTTGTGTGGGTGAATGATTTCAGCGCGGCACGGAATTATTCGATCTCACAGGCATCATATGACTATATCCTGTCACTGGACTGCGATGAAATCATCACACAGCTGGATCTCGACCAGCTTTTTGCCTTGATCGAACAGCACCCGGAAGCTGTCGGTTTTATCGCCATCGACAACCACTATTTTTCCAATCAGACAGATACTGTTTACAGGGATCGCCTCGGCCGTTTTTTCCATCGCGGCTTCTTCCATTTCGATGCTCCGATCCATGAACAGGTAGTCCACAAACGAATCGGCACCCGCTACGAAAGTTATAACGCCCCGATAACGGTTGACCACGTGGGGTATCTTGGCAGCATTGAAGCCCTGCGCCCCAAGGTGGAGCGCAATAACACGCTTTTATTTCAGGAACTGGAAAAAGACAGGGAGAATCCCTATCTTTATTTTCAGATCGGCCAATCCTACAATATGATCTACGATTACGAAAATTCTTATAAGTACTATAAAGAGGCCCTTAACTATGATATAGATCCGGCCGAGGAATGGGTGCAGATGATGATCATCGCCTACGCTAACGCCCTGCTGCATACCGGCCGGGAAGCAGATGCCCTGCAGCTGGAAGCAATCTATGATGCTTTTGCCAGCACGGCGGATTTCCTGTGCATGATGGGCCGCATCTATCTTGCCAACGGACAGTATGTCAAGGCGATGATGGAATTCGTCAAAGCCATCCACTGTCCGGTTGCCAGAGAAAACGGCACCAATTCCTTCCTTCCCACTTATAATATCGGCTTGATCAATGAAATGATGGGCGATATCCCCACGGCGCTTACGCATTACCGTAACTGTGGAGAGTTCCCGCTGGCGCTTCAAAAGATAGAAGAGTTAACAACTTTACATCATTCCAGCCATTTGATATAATTAAATCATCTAAAAACCTGATTGCTTTTTTCTATAGAAAGTAGGTGATTTTATGCCAAATGGAGCTGAAATTATTAAAACTACCATTGATGAATTTCAAAAAGTTCAGGCCCATATGAGAAATGCAAAAGAAGAGAATGCATCCAAAACATATGAAGGCCTCAAAAAAGATTATCAGTCACTAAAAGCTGTGCTGACTTCTCTGGGTGTCAACCTTACAGAGATCGACGAAATAAAAGAGTAGATGCCGTATTCAGCGCAAAACGCTTCAAAATGTAGGAAAAGATGTAAGACCCGGTGCCGATACCTTGTCTTACATCTTTTTTATCCAAACAGTCTCTCAAATCCGACTTGATAGGAAAATTTCTCCTGCACCTTTCTTTTGCCGTTAGCGGCAATCTGCCTGCGCTCCTCCTCATGCGAAAGATAATACGCTGTTTTGGCAAGGCAGTCGTCCAGGCTGTTAAACGTAACGATCTCTACCCCTTCTTCAAAATACTCCGCAATCTCAGGCTGCCAGTTTGACAGCACGAAGCCGCCGCAGGCCATGATATCCAGAACTCTCAGCGGAATCCCTGCGTGAATGGAGCGAAGAGAAATGTTGAGATTAATTCTGCTGCCGGCAAAGACAAGCGGCATCTGCGTGTGATAGTCAACCGTACCGCAGTTGCAGAAATCCAGTTCCGGCAAAGCCGATGTATCCGAACCTGTGTATAACCTGAAATTGCTGCCTCTGTTTCCCGCTCCGTCATTGTTCGCGCTTATCGCAAACCGACCTGCCATCTGTGTCAGCAGAATCCGCCGCTCCTCCACCGTCACCTTTTTCTCAAGAACTGCCGCCAAAAGAATGTCTTCCGCTTTCGCATAATAATCCTCCCCCAGCATCAAACCCTGCTTTTCCATCTGCACCTGTACCCTGCCCAGATCAATATTCCCATCCATGACGGCCTGCCGTAGATAATCCCCATGATATGCAAAACACTGACGGCTGATACCGGACGTTATTGCGGCATCTTTCTCTCCAAACAGCCTGTCATAATAATTATGTTCATCCGTATACAACGAGCCCACAAATGAAATATCACACCGGAATCTCTCCTTTTCCTGTGGCGTCGCCTGACTGATGACCGCCTCAAAACAATCCGTGTCCACCGCCAGCGGCACGTGATGAACCGTATTCACCCCGTAGCCTTCCAGCTGCCCCACCATCTCCCGGTCAAAAATACCGATGTGATTGCAGGGAAGCCCGATCTGCTTTGCATACAGCGTAAAATGCGGGCAGTCATACACCCACGCATAATAAGGAATCTGACAGGTATTGCAGATCATGGAGACAATCGGAAAATAGTTGAACGAAACGACCGCCTCTGCACCCTGTGCATGGATAAACGGTATCATCTCCATCGCCAGTTCCATGTCCCGGGTGTAGTGCCTGCACTCCTTACGGAAGCAAACGACTTCGAAGCCCGGTTTTATTAAGTTGTCCATAAGGATCTGCTCGTTGTTTGCATTCCAGGAATATAATATAAGTTTCATCTTCTGCTTCACATCCTAATCGCTGTCTGTATGCCGTCTACCACATTTACAGAATATTTTTCTGAATAAAGGCTTTCGACTTTTCTATCTCCTCCGACAATCTCCGGTTGACCGCCCTGTAGTCAATTCTCTTTCCTATCATCTCCACACTGCACCTTGCATCTTCTCCAATAATTCTGTCGCTCAGCTCCGGATATCGTGCAAATGCATTAAATCTTGCGGACTGTCTGTTTCTTACCGCGATAAACTCCTTCTCAAAGATGATAGAAAAACACATACCATGATAGGAATCTGTTATGACAAAGCTGGCATGCCGCAGGTAGGAAAGCCATTCCTCCACTTCAAGCTCTGTCTTAATATTATCATACTCCAAAATGCGGAAGTAGTAATCCATTCCCCGCAGATTGGCGTCCATCATATTAACGATTTTTATCCCGCCCAGTGCCTGCTGAATCGCCAGACACAGGTTCCTCTTTTCCTCCGTCGGATTTAGAAAGTAAACCGCAATATATGGTTCCTGCTCCTGTTTCCGCGTATCGGAAAGCAGCACATCATACACTTCCGGATTCGGCAAAAATACCGGATCCAGAACCACTTCCGCCGCCACACCATACTGATCCCGGCAGATATCTACTCCGAATTCTTCTCTCACAGAAATCGCCTGAAATCTCTGATACAGTTTCTGTCCCATTTCAGCCGGAACTGCCGCCGACGCCATTCCAAAGGAAGCGGCGTAGGCTGCCTTTTTCTTATCTTCCGCCACAAAATCCAGCAGAAAATAGTTGCCGTAATGATAATACTCCGCGGACATATGATTCCATGTCTGGTCCGATCCCACAACAAAAGTGTCACAGCATGCATTCAGCATCTGATATTCACGATTCGGGAAATACTCCGAACTTAATGTATAATGACCTTCTGCAAATTTCTTAAACTGGTTCACCGGCGTCAACGTACAATAATTATCCAGCACAACTATCTTCTTTCCCTGTGCCTCCAAAAAGGCATGCAGCGCGTAGTTGGTCATTGCATTTCCATAATTTATCCCCCACAAATAGACAAGTGCAATATCGAAGTGAATTTTCTCCCTGACGGCCACCATCATGTCCGCCAGGGTTCTTTCACGATCCTGCTTCCACTCCGCAAAGAACATCTCTCTGCACCTGGATTCCGCTACAGATTTGCTGATGCAGGGATTAAACCCTTCTGCCGCTTCTGTCTGCAAGCTGACGATCTTCTTGAATTGCGGCAAAATTTCTTTGAAAAAATGTGCACCCTTTGTCGTATTCAACGTTACAAAGGAAGTGCCCAGACCATCATCAAATTTGTGCAGTCTGTTAATCCCCCAGAAATCCCCGAGACTGAGATCACTGTATCTCTTATTTTTGAATTTACAGTCATAGCACGTCTTTCGCAGCATCCAGTTATCCAGAAATCCGGACATATACGGATCCTTTTTGTTTCCGATATGTTCCGTGCCATCCTGATACTTTACATACAGGCCAACACCCCATCCAAACACCTGCTTAGTACGAAACGAAACATCAGCGATCCTGGTCTTATCCTTCACCCTGACATCAAATGCCTGCTGTGAAGGCACCCCGTGACAGACAACATCTGCCGACAGCAAATTCGGATATTCCTGTCCGAGATACCTTTTAAGTCCGGCCGTCTGACATGCACATCCTGTAAATAACACTTTTATCCCCTGATCCAACAGATACTTGATCTGCTTATATGCCTCTTTGACATTACTCTGTACATATTTGGAAGACATCATTCGAGTCACGTCTTCCGGTTTGTCTGACACAATATGCACCACGTTCCAGTCGTCGTCCCAGACTGCACCGCATACATATCCGCCCTCTTCCAGGATCCGGTCTGCAAGCACTCTGAATACACCCCCGGAAGAACTGCCCCTGCGGATCTCATCGCTGCCCATGACGGCATAGCATTCCGCCGGCAATGCCGTTCCTGCAGTCTCATTACAGACCGGGCAGGCTTCTACACAGCGGCCACACCGAATACACCTCTCATGGTCAATGACCGGAACGAGAAATCCCTCCTCATCATATCCCTGTGAAATCGCATCCACCGGACATATATTATAACAGGCCATACATCCCATGCAGGCCGAAACTCCCGAAATATCCGGTGTCTCAATCTTTTCCGGATGACTGGAAGGATACAATTTATCCCATTTCTCCTGTACATAAGACAGATAATCCCTGTCTTTGGAGAGCTGCAGGATACACTTACAGTAGAACTCCTCACACTGATACTCACATGCCTCCTGATAGACCAGCTCAAACTTCTGCTTCTTCAAACCCGACAGGGCCAATATGTCTCTGTATTGATCCATGATATAGCACTGAGTAATGATCTTATCCCGGTTTCTTTTGCCGACACTGTTCTCTGATTCATATGCCACTGCCAGCGCATTCTCATCCAGCATGACCGCATAATTCTGTGCAATGCGGATTGTCAGCTCATAATCCTCCAGCGAATTCAGCTGCTCATTAAATCCACCGACTTCCAGGAAAACACTCTTTTTCACCAGCAATGTGATCATTCCGATCAGCGGATTTAACAGAAGCGTATAGAAAATATAACCCGACTTACACGCCAGCTCCAGATTTTCCGGCGGATATAAGCAGGAATCTTTTCCGTTCATATAGAACATACTGTAGACTGCTCCAACCTCCTGATTACATCTTGCAAAATGTCTCATCTGCTTTTCCAGCTTTTCGGGAAGCCATTCGTCATCGCTGTCATGGAAGGCAATGTATTCCCCCTGTGCATAAGCCACTCCCGTATTTCGGGAAGCTGCCGCCCCCATATTGCTGTCATTTCTGACATAAACAATGGGAATCTCACTGATATCGCCGTAAGTTTCTTCCACAAATTCCATCGTGCCATCGGTAGAGCAGTCATCAACAATAATGATTTCAAAATTTCTGTAAGTCTGTGCCAGCACGCTGTCCACACAACGTTTTAAAGTATGCTTTCTATTATAAGTTGGTATGATTACACTCACTAACAAATTGCTGTCCATCCCTTAATCCCTTCTGCCCGCTAAATATTCTCTTACAAATTTATCTTTTTCCCTGTCATACGCTTCCAAATTCAAAAAGCCACAATCATGTACGCACCAGGGCATTTCCGTTTTGGGCACCACAATCCGGTAGCCGCTTTGCATAAATTCCATACTCTGAGAACAGTCGTAAAAATCCCACTTGTCAAATACATCCTCACGCCAGTCGATATCATACTGCGTTATCATAAGCAGTCCGTCCACAACCTCTACATCTTCCAGCGAATGGATACAGGGATTGGATAACATTACCGTCTCGTAGATATGCTGCTCGTAGATCATACCATATCGTTTGGCATCCCACATGACACCATGCGCCGGTATCCTGGGAGCACCGATCACACCGATCATACCGATGTTCCTGTCCGACTGAAAAATCTGTAAAATGTCTCGTATAAAATACGGATTGATCAAAAATGTATCCTGATGCAGATATACCTTGTACTTCGCTCCGGAATACCGCATGGCTTCATTATATCCGGCAGTCATGGACACCGCATCTTCTACTGTCAATATGTCTATGGTTATCCCCTCGGGCACAATCAGATGATTGATATAATAGATACATTCCTCCGCATAAATTTGATCATTCGTACAGATAATAAAACAAACCTCCTGTACCGCCTGTTCTCCGTCCAGACAGCCACTGCCTTCACCCGACTCTTCAAATGGTTTCGCCTGTATCATTTCACCATCTATCGCCCGCAGCACCTTTGCCCGATTCACTACGCTGAAATCCATAACTCTCAGCAATTCGTAAGAAGATATCCGCTTCTGTGACAAAAACTGATAAAATTCTGATCGATCATCCAACACATCAAAATCAATTCTCCGCAAATAGAATTTTAACGCAGTATAACGCCTCAGCAATTCTTCCAGATCAGAGACCTTTGAAAAGATCGTATCCTGCCCTGCCGCTTTCTCCTGCTCGTAGACCGAATATAAGTAACAGACCGTGGCAAGTCCATTATCACGCTCCGTTATCTTCTTATTCTGCATCAGTACGGGCTGTATCTCTTCATAGTTTCCCATCTTTATCAGGCTGTCAACCTGTTCTTTCAACTGCGACACATCCATATAGCACCCTCATATATACTTCCTTAAAATCTGATTGATCACGCAATGGGATTGCATCCTTCCACCCATTCCAGCAGCTTCTGCAGCTTCTTCTCATATGTATAGCAGGCAGTTACCTTATGATACCCCGCTCTGGCAATACGCTCCCGTTCTTCCTCATGCCGCAGATAATATTCCACTTTATCAAACAATTCTTCCGGCGATTTAAACATAACGATTTCTTTATCCTCTTCAAAAATATCCGCCGTCTCTTCACAATAATTAGTCAGGACAAATCCCCCTGCTCCCATAATATCCATAACTCTCTGGGCAGTACCTCCCTCAATTCCCTTCAGAGAAACATTGAGATTGATCCTGCTGCCTGCATAGACAACTGCTGCATCCTGACCCGGCCGTACAGGAAGCCTGACCTCCACCCTTCCCAGTGTCTCCTTATCCACTTTACTCGCCGTATGCAATACTACATGATATTGCTCAGCCAGAGTATTTAAAATGGCAATCCGTTCAATATTGGCAATTTTTCTGATCAAATACAGGCTGTCAAACAGATAGGAATTTTCTATATCAAATCTGTTGTCAATATGGAACTCCGGGCTGACCATCTCCAAATATCTAATGATCTCATTGCTTGTCTTGCCATAGATCCGGTTCACGCCATCCCAGCGAAAGGCGGCTTCTTCAAATATACTGTTAAAATAATCCAGCATCACCGGCGGAATATGCTGTACCCGCTGGTCAAACAGATTATCTTCATACAAACTGCCGACAAAGCATATATCATTGATATATCCGCCCCGCAGCTTCTTTTTCGACTTTTTATTCCATAACAGCACGTCTTCCCGATTTACAGCAAGCGGTTGGTAGAGAACATGGGGAATATCGGCTTTCTGAAACCTGTCATGGTCCAGCCTGTCAAATACGGAGAACCAGCAGTTGTCGAATTTGCCAAAAGGTGAATATATTTTAACATAAGGAGCATCCCAGATCACAGATACATATTTTATATCTGCCTTGAATGCTGCCAACGCCAGATTGTAGATCAGGTGTATCGACATCAGATGTGTGATCTGATGTTCTTTGACATAAGAAACGATAGCATCCGTCTCTTCATCATTCAAAATCGAATTGTTCTGTACTCTGGAATATTCCTCCACCTCATATCCTAGTTTGCGTAAAGTGACCGGTATATCCTTTGTATGCGCCATGCCATACACATATAATATCTTCATTGACATCTTCCTCGCTTTAGTTTTATCTTTATATCGTATTTTTCCACTATCTATAGTATAATAAGAGAAGTCAAAAATGTAAAACACAAAATAATCAGGAGCTATTAATTCATATGAACATTCTATTGATCGGATTTAAAAATGATATCGACTTTGTTTACCAGACAATCAAGGATCAAAGTTTAATCTCTCAAACCATTTTGTGGGATAAAAACGGAGGTCCTGATTTTCTGACTGCCAAACTTCTTGACAGCTTCAGCCACATCATCATTGCCATAGCAGAACCTGCTGTTTCCAATGACATATGTGAATTGATCCGCATGATACAGGGCAGCAGCCAGAATGCTGTTGTCATCAATTTCTATCAGGCATACCGTTCTAATATGCCGGCCATGAAAGTTGATAAGATCATGCAAAACCACCCTGAACAAACCTGTGACGGTATGATTCTTGGTATTTCCCACGCGGAAGTCGGTCTGGTGCCCCGCTGCTTTGACGGTTCTTTCTGCAATCTTGCCCTTACTTCACAGGATCTCTATTTTAATTTGAAAACTCTTGAGGAATGCTGCGCGCAATATCCTGAAAAGATCAAAAACCTGCAGTACCTGATCTTCGATCTGTACGATTATACTTATTTTAATTTCGATACCTCTCTCAGCAGAAATGCAGGATTATACTATTCTCTCGGAGGCTATCTGGATGCCCATAATTTTGAGCACAACAAAATATTCAACTGTTCCTTTGAAAATTTGATCAAACATATTTATGCCGAAAAGCAGGCCGAAACCATCCCTACCCAGTACAACTCTGACTGGAAGGATCTTTTCCCGGATATTTATACACAACATGATTATCTTGAGTTTCCTTTTATCAGCACCGTATACCTCAGGACCAACATCATACAGGAAAAGGATATTGAAAATTATTACGCCAATACAAGCATTGTAGAAAAAATTTAGGTGTTAGTCAATATCTGTGTTGGTATTGCATTATAACGTCACCAGTCGGTAGTT
>OFFT01002317.1_pt1 | contig 10102 bp, 8 predicted proteins | sample 1521581 | NCBI WGS metagenome assembly OFFT01 (sample SAMEA3504084, study PRJEB24116) | mouse gut metagenome | biome: mouse gut; feature: mouse-associated habitat; material: faeces | place: Denmark | collected 2011
ATCAGGTTTAATTTTTTTCTCAGAATCAATAATTCGAGCAATCTCAATTTTGGTTCTCTTTGTGTTACCCTTAATGGCCACGAGTTTTGAGACATATCCAATATTCAGACACCTTTTGAATGTGTCTTTCAGGGCGTATTCATTACCAAATGAATAGTTATCTGACAGGATGTGCCAGAACTTGGGGTCTGACAGAATATCGACCCCATACATTTTTACTATCTTGGAAACCGCGTCAATTAGGCTCAAATACATAGTTATCCTCTCAATTCATTTAGAATACCCTTATATTTCTTTGGCAGAGTTACTTTGGTTGCTCCTGCCTGAATGGCTTCAGCTACCAATGATTGAAGCATTACATCATTCGGCAATGCCTCCGCTACGGTATTAGCATACCCGACAGAAACGGTTACCATAGAAGAATCTGTTGCAGCAGAGGATGCTTCGGGTTCTACGTCCTCAATCCCATTTTCAACTTTCGCTTGTGTGATTGCATTCTTGAAACTGTTGGCATCCATTGTGTCGAACTGGGAGGCCCCTCTGACCATTCTTAGTGCATCGACACGAGGCCAATCATAATAGTTAAGCATGGGATTGACAGTTCTCATGCTGAGTTTAGAGAATTTGTCACGATCAAACTGAATCCAAATGATGCCCTCCCTTTTACCGTCAAGCCAGACCGACACTCGTTGAGTCCGAATATTTATAGCGGCATTGAAGAGTGAGGCCGCGACATAGTAAATCATACTTACGATGGTCTCGGTCTTGAACTGTTCCATTTCTTTTACGAGTTTATCTTTAACAGAAATCTTACCCGTAGAAAGAATATTGGTCTTGTTGGCTGGAAGATTCATGTCGCCATGAAATTCAATATCAGTGTTAAGTAATCCTGATTTTTCATCATAATCACAGGAAATTTCAACACGATATGGTAGAGAAAGCTCACCAAGAATCATTCTTATGTTTCTTTCGGTCATGCTTGTCTCACCATTTATGTAATCCTCAATCTCTTTCTTTTGACGGTTGTACTCTTTCTGAAATAATGCGTTAGCACGAGCCTCTTTGTCATCTTGTAAGTCGTTGAAAAATGACTGGATTTCCTCGTAGGCGCGGAGTCTTGCTGCCATTGCCTCTTTCTCATGTTCGTTGACGAATGTTGTTCGCTCCTTGCACTTATCTTCATACAAGTCCGAGAAGCGAATTTCAGCCTCCGCTTCAAGTTCACGACGTACATCTTCTCGCATCGGGCGACATAAAGGGAATGTTTCCCTTTCGTACTGCTGAGGAGATAGAGCGTCAATCTTTTTCTGATGCTCTGAAAGTTTCTGCATTCTTGCGGCTTTCTTGTGCATTGCAGTAAACTCAGCATCTCTCTTTTCAAAGGCAGCCACCATTTTTAAGGAAATGTCGCTTACAGCCGGCTTGTAGTCAGCATCACGTTTGGCGCTATTTTCTTGACTCGAAAAGCGAGAGCCGTTGACCATTACCTCGTAGTTGCCGAGGCTGTCAACCTGCACCGTTGCAGTGCCACCGTTAAAACGGTAACTCTTGCTTATCGCTGCTATGTGGGTGTTGACCCGTGGAAATATAGTTTGTTGTATCATTTTCAGAGTTAATTAATTCTGCTGAATAGCATTAATGACAGAGTAGTACAGTAAAATTACATCAAGTATATCTCAAATCAAAAGTTATTAATACTCCTCTCCATATAGATTAAAGATGGGTTTGCTTGCATCAAACTCGTAGTTGAACTGAGGCGTTATAGCCCTTCTATTCGGGTTTGGTACAATTCGTGCATCAATGATTCGTGATATTTTGAAAGTCCGTTCTTCATCTCTCATGTGGCAGTATGCACTTATATAGCCCACACCATATTCTGAACTAATGGAGACATCACTAATGACACGGGAAGATTTTTCATAGCTATTCTTAGCGTAATCTATCTCTAACGTCAGTTTATCTTCAATAGCTCTTTTAATTATCTGTTCTATTGTTACTCCTTCTTCCATAATCAATTACTTTTTGGACTGAGCATAACGAACCAAGTAACCCAAAGCATTACGTTCCGGGGATACACTCTTTATATAGTCAGCATTTCCAACTATATATAGGGTTTGTCGAGCACGAGTGACGGCTACATTTACAAGATTGGGTACTATATAGTCAATCCAGTTGACTTTACGTTGCGGAGAGTTGTCAGTGATAACCAGACTGTAGATTATAACATCTTTCTCATCTCCTTGGAACCCATGCGCGGTATTTACTTCTACGTTCTCTCTTAGAGAGTCACCAAGTCGAGATTTGATATAGTCTGCTTGATCTCGGAAAGGGGTTACAATACCAATAGAAACATCGGCTTTTAGTGAGCATAGCTCTTTTGCAAGATTGACTGCTCTATCAGCCTCAACACGATTGATATTTATATTTTCCGACTCCTGTTGTCCATGTATGTTTATCACAACAACACCCTTTTGAGGTAATGTCATTCTGCTTTCGTCGGTCTTTACGTTCAGTGGTTTATCAAGGAAACGGCTATAGAAGTGATGGTTTGAGTAGCCAATAATATCATGATGGCATCTGTAATGATTCTCCAACGTAATTGGAGAACTATTTTGATTAGCCTGAGCCAAAAAATCCGCAGCATAATCCCATAAGGATTGTTCTGCATACTTAAGATATGGGCGTGTGGATAGTCCCATATGTTCACGGATTACATTTTCATCATCAATTCTTACAGAAGTGATATGTCTTAACTGCTTAGGGTCTCCAATGATGACTACTTGCTTTGCTCTTAAAATTAGAGGGATGGCAGATGCTATGTCACACTGTGAAGCCTCATCTATAATAAGAATATCAAATAGATTATCCACCAAGGGGAAACCGGCCTTTACAGAAAGGCTTGTTAATGATATTAATCGGCATACAGATATGAACTCCCTGCTTCGGCGTATAAAATCTGGAAGTTCATTATCTTTCCACGGAATATTGTCTGGAAGATAGGATTTATATGCACTTATCTTTTGGGCAGCTCCTTGTCCTCTCTCTATTTCTGAAATCTTTGCAGATACCAATTGTGGTCCAAGATTTAAGAGCCTCTTTAGACCGGCGGATTGAAAATATCAACTCGCTCTTTTTCTTGGTTAAGTCTTCAAGCTCTTCAGCCTGCGTTGTATACTTGCGATCTATTGCTTCGAGACTTGTGCGCAGATTTGAAATCGTTGTAGAATGACGTTTGTTCTCCTTACTTAATGCGCGTTGCCAATCACAAATACATTCCAGCAGTGAAATTACCTGCTTTGAATGCTCTATGATAGCTTTCCCATCCTTAAAATCATCAGTCGAGCGTGTGAGATTTTGTTCTCTTAATTCTGCTCTAATTGATGAAGGCAGGTCTTCGATGTGGCCAAGGTAAGTTACTGCATGTTTCTTCTTAGAGAAGAGATTATGCCAGATTCCACTGAGTCCGGAATATTTGCTTAGCAGAGAGTTCCGTAGTCTGGTAATCTGACTTACAATCTGACTAATAGAGGCTAAATTTGCATTCTCTAAATGAGACACATTGGAATACCTTTTGTTTATTCCTTCATAGTCAGATGCAAATCTTTGATTTTCCGCTTCTATCTGAGCCTCGATGTTCGATTTATCTGACAATAATTGCGGAATTGAATTTTTAAGTTCTTCTATTCTTGAGAGTTTCTTCTTTGCATCTTTAATCGTAGATATAAAATCCCGATACTGCGAGAGCAACGATGACAATGTGTCAGGTTGATTCTTTAGTACCTCAAGCCGGTTTTGTATATGCGTCAATGCCGGAATTGTTTGACTTCTCACATACTCCTTCTTGCCAAAACGCAGAAGATATAGGCTCGAATCTATCTTATCAAACCGCTCTTTTACATTATCAACCGCTTTGTTATTCTTACTTGCTACCAACACGCTCTTATCCTTCATTAAGGCGTTGGCAATAATATTCAAGATAACTTGGGTTTTCCCTGTACCGGGGGCACCCGTCACAACGGTAAATCGGTTACTTAGAGCATGTGCAACGACAGAAGCTTGACTCTCATCCAGAGAACTTACCGGAATCAGTTCATCCACTGAGATATTCTCAATCAGATTACCAAATTCCGTGTGAGTAAGGAAATCTTTTAGAATCTCATTTTTCTCAACAAAAGAAGAATTCAGCCGGTTTAATTCTGCTGAGATTTGGGCTAAAGCGATATTCTTTGAACTCAATCCCAGCTGTAATTCCAACTTTAATTCAGCGGTCTCTCCTAATTGTCTTTTGACCAGTTTTTGTAGGTCTTCAGTACTTTTTACTTGTGCTAATTCGCCTTCAATTTCTCCAATTTGATCCTCTGTAAGTTCCAGATCATCAATATGACGGCTGTCGAGAGAAAGATTTGAAATCCTAACGGGTAAAAGATTCTCATACGGGTCATAACCTTTCAAATCATCATAGTCAATAGTTAAGCTGAATACAATGACTTGACCAGGTTTGTCTTTCCGAATTACTGGGATGCCAATATAAAGATCCTTAGGGAAGGTCAAATCTCTATTATCAAGAAAGACCTTTGTGAAATTTACATTGCAAGGGAGATCAATGAGCATAACATCACTATCATTGTCCTTGAAATGCAAGGCATAAGAATAATAAGTCGCAATGTCAGGCTCCTTGCTCCTTTCTAACTCCAGAATGGTTTTATAAAAGCCGATTATCTTATCCAGCTCAGTTGCATAAGATACTCTTGTTTTCCTGAGCAGCCGTTTTAATGATATATTGTCTGATTGCTTCATGACATTCAGAAGTTGTTAACTTGGTTAAGAACATTCATGACGAACCATGCGTCAAAGCCTTGAAAGACTGTTCGCTTTGGTTTAGCCTCCTCTTTGTGGACTTCAAGGCCATCGGAATAAGGCGTTACGCCTACAAGCTTTGAATACGGAATCTTTACACTGGCCGTCGGACAGTGAAAGAAAAAGTGCTTATTGGTCACAACGAGGGAGCCAACGCCAACCTTGTCCATGTGGCTCCTTTCAACGGGGCGTCCCTTAAAAGAGCCTGTTCGATAGGTCACACCCTTACATATACGATAACTCATACCTCGACTACCTCCAACATACTCGCGGGTAATTTTCTCTTGAAACATGGTAACATTATCATAAACCCAGAGTGCGCACTCTCCTCGACCTAACATTACAGGGACTGTAAGTGGTTTTTGAGGAAGGACTCCTCTCTGCAAATCTTTCAGCACAATAGCCTGTCCAATCCGTGCAAGGCTCTCACTTTGATACTGCATTGGGAGGCAATTTAAAGCAATGCCGAGTGAGGATGTATATGACTCAATTAGTTGTTGTTCGTTATCCGCCAACCATCCATCAGCCATAAACTTATCAGCGGCCTTATTCAAGACGCTGTAGTAAGCTTCATCTTTCTTTTGTTGGCTCAAAGGCAGCACAGACGTTACAGAATCCGTACTGATTTTAATCTGACTCAAAGGCACTCCTTTGGCGAAGAAATCCACAACATATCCTTGAAACATCTTCAAGGCCAAAGCATCCATATCGCCTTTTTCATTTAACTTTGCGTATGGGACTGCAATCGCATTGAGGAATGCTTTAATACGTGCAAGAGTATCAGAAGGATATGGACGTTTAAGAGATTCTCCATACGCCTTAATTGCAGTAATCGCCACAGTTGCAATATCATCATCAGATAAGAAATATGGCAGCCGATTCTTTGCCAGCTTCGATCTCAAATCATCAGCTGATACGATTCCACTGAAATATCTACGCATGAGGTCTCCCATTCCTTTCAGTCCACGCTCATGCTTTTCCTCGCATTCCTTATGAACGCGAGAAAAGAATCCAGCCGATTGTCCACAATACTTGCACGTTCCCATAGTTAGTGTTTGATGCGTTTAAATTTTTACTATATTATTAATGAGTTTCATGGAATCTCAATTTCGTATCTAATTCCTTCTTTAGTATAAGCGTAGCCGCTATGTCCATTCATGACCAGATTGCCTTCTTGAAATTCAATAAAAATGTTATCATTGGAGACAATCATAAACCATATTTTGCGATCTGCACTTCTAAACTTAAGAGGAAAATATTTAATACCATTTTTAATAATAGTATTCACACCGCCAATGGTATCAGGCAATATATATCCTCCAAGATAATTGCACTTAAAATTTATTCTAAAAATCTTCATGAGCTTTGAATTATAAATGCATATGTAATCTTCACCATAACAAATAAATAACTCGGCACTCTCTTTAACAAGGATTCTGTTATATTCAAACGGAATAATAATATTGTTATTAAAATCAATAACACCTTCCAATGACTGCCAAGAGGATGGATCTTGAAGTTTCTTTGCCCTAAGCAAATTACAATTTATAGGTTTTAACATTGTATATTTAGGGGGAATGATTTCCTTTTTATCATTGTTTAGCATTCCTAAACTATCATTCTTCTTGAACAAATATCCATCTTGTACTTTGGACACCCATTCACAATCATAGATACGCTCCAGTTCATTACCACATCTATCTGAAAACACACAATATGGTAATATATGAATATTTCCGGGATAAGCCAACGTAAATCCAACATCAGTAATTTCAATTCGGGAATATTGTGTTGGAACAACTTCTTGCCCAGAAAGCGTAATTATGCCATATGCCGGTTTCCCTGATTTATATCCATTCTTAACCAAAAGGAATCCTTCTTTTTGGAATTTAGCATAATATTGACTTAAAGTGTGATGCCTATTTTTAATATTAACCGTTGAATAACAAAGGAATATCTCTGAGTATTCCTTCGATAAGGGCTTATTGTCAAAATTATATAGTCTCCACTTATCTGGAACCATGTTGCCGGTCTGGACGGTGGAATTACATGTTGTAGAATCTTTTCTCGAAAGGGGAAATACCTTACCATCTATCATACATACGAATACTCTCGCCACATTAACAGGTTCACATCCAGGGTGGATTGGATGAGATGGAATTACATCCCCAACTTTATCATACTCCCATCTTTTAGCTCCAATTTGTGTATCTTCATCGTAATCTCTGTTAAATGGCCTCAAACTACTTGCTGCTGCATAAAGACCATCCGCTGTAATAACAGAAATACCGACATAAGCTGGAGTTAAACTAACGCCTGCTTGAGTTTCATAGCACCATCCTTGTTGATTATTTCTCAAACACACACCATCAACCAATCTTTCGTCAACAATTATGTGATGTCTTATATCCTCTTGGACAATATGCACAGATGTGATAATAGAATCCGCTACGTTGTCAGAGAATCCAGAGTTAATGAGTTTTAATCGTATTCTATCTGACTCACTATTCTCAAAACGAGACGTAACCAATTGCCACAGGCCAAATTCAAGTGCAGACTTAGTGGCTAATTTCAAAAGAGGAAAATCTGAAAATACACCGAAGTCAGACAGCATATTATAAATCTGTATAGGAGATAATTCATTAGAATTATCTCCATTTAGGATTTTACTAATTGCACCGTGTAGAGTCATGTTGAAGGTATTTTGTAAATGATTTATAATATCAACATCTTACATAAAATCCTATTATTCATCAGACATCAGACATTAATTGTTGCCGATGAGCTTGTTCATTGGCTATATTAATGGATTGTTGTTGACGTTTTTCTAATGTTAAAGTTTGAACATTATTACTTGAGTAACGTAAGACAACTTGGAAGTAATTAGTAGAAGGCAAAGCTTGTTCTATCGTTAGTGTTAAAGTCGTTTCCCCATCATTATAAGTCAACCCTTTCCCTTCATTGGAACATGCACCCAAAGATAAATCCACAGGTAGCTCATTTATTGGAGTTCCATATTTACTTGTTAGCAAATCATAGAAAAAAGTATAACATGGGTATATGTACTTTTGGCACTCTCTATCAGAGTCCCCTGAATATCTCATTTTTACTTCTACTCTATAAACTCTGTGAGTGATTGGGGTAGCAAATAAAACCAGTGACATACAGTCTTGATCTGCAAATTGACCTTCAAATTCTTCCCAGTCCACTAAGTCATAATCGGACATATCTCCACCATGCTCTTTATACATACTCACGAGTCCAGCAAATCGACCTTTATATTTGCACCTAAATCCCTTGGATCTAAGCACATTATTGAAATTACTTTTATGTTCCCCTAAATGTAATCCCATAAATTGAATAATATACGGTACATTTTTGGGAGGATGACACGACGTGGATGGCTCTTTTGTATATGCCTTATTTTCAAAGGATTCATCCTTTGAGACCATAATCGAAATTCCGGTTGACTCGGCAATTGAAGAGATTACATATTCAGTTATTTTTTCATTAAAGCCATATTCTATTAACGCTCTCTGCCTGACTCTTTCAAGTGAATCACTATCGCAGCGAGTTATAAATTCGGATAATGTATGGTTTACAACAAATTCTCTCAACAATGATTTAGCTGCGCGATTTCCCTCGTAATCAGTCAAATCATTTAGAATTGAAACGAGATTACTGCCAAGGAAACACTCTATCCCATAATTATTTATGAGAAAAGCAAAGGCTTTGGAGAGCGTCATCTTTTGGGACGGTATCGAACCAACTATCTCAGCTTTAGGGGACATAGAAGATGTATTCTCCTTTTTAGAAGAATCTATAACAGAATCACAGTTCTGCTCATCTCGAAATATTGACTTTATCTTATTCCACATTTTTTTATGAGGCTTATGGAATCTACTATGACTTACACATTTTCACAGCTAATCAATTTCAAGATATGCTGCATATGCAACTGCTCGTTCTGTTTTGTCAGCCATGGAGCCGATATAATTTAATAAGAAGTCTTTAATCTTCTTATCTAAATTTTCGTCGTATCTGAAACGCTCGATTACCCACGTGAGGATATTACCCAATCCATCTTCCTGAATTTTTCTTGAACCAATATTGTTTAAAATCTTTTCCACCTCTTTAAGTGGAAGATCTAACATTAGATTAGCTATTATGGCTGATGTATATTCTCCCAATCTTGGATTGACTGAAAACAAATACTTGCAAATGGTTTTATTTTGATATACCGCCAAGGAGAATGTCTTATCAGCATAATTCAACAAACATCCGTCAGTAAATATATCACGTACCATACCTTCTAAAAGATCCGATGACTCATAGTTACTCTGGTGTGTGATTACCTCATTCTTAGTTATAAGATACTCCCACATCTCCATCATCTTTTCCAAATCTATGATACGCATTGATCGGAAAATCTTGACAATAGCCTCTCTTTTAGCAGGCCACATATCTTTTAATACCTCAAAGGTATCCATTAATAATTCTTTTTTCGCTCCTTTATTCATAGAGGAACAATTCCGTTAAAAGGTTTTTGACTGGTTGCGAATAGACCGCAACATTTGGATTTGAGAGAGCATTGGTCGCACTCTGGAAGATACTTGTTCTTCCAATCGCTGATACTCTTTTGTGCGTAAGGATGGATTGACTCCGGAATAAGGCATAGGGGTACGTTGTAAACCGCAACTTCCTTTCTCCATTGGGCGAGTGTCAATACAGCCTCTTCCAATTGATAAGCATAGTCAATCGGTTCAATCCATATATTTCGTTCATTGGAAACGGCATGACCAATGTGTTCCATAGCCATGAACGCAGTCCATGCGACGAACGGCAGATTCTTCTGGATGAAATCAGCCATTTGAGGAAGACGCATATAATTTAGTTTGTTGATTACAATGCGCAGCTCAATGGCGGCTCCAAATGCGGCAAGATTTAATATTCCTGCCATTGTTTCATTATACGCCTCCCTTGCTCCGGCTATTATATCATGATCTCTATAGTAGTCTGAGTGCAACGGAATCCCGACAAAAAGTTTGTCATCAGCAGCTTCCACAACCTTTCGGGTATAATCTATATCCTTAAAATTTCTTCCGTTGGATAGGATATGAATGTCAGAGTTAGGGAGTGTCTGACGAACATGTTTAATCAGATCAATTAACCTGTCACCAAGAAGAGTCGGTTCTCCTCCAGATATACCGACAACCGGAATATCTTTAGGGGCACGATTGATAAT
>OFFT01002322.1_pt1 | contig 10074 bp, 19 predicted proteins | sample 1521581 | NCBI WGS metagenome assembly OFFT01 (sample SAMEA3504084, study PRJEB24116) | mouse gut metagenome | biome: mouse gut; feature: mouse-associated habitat; material: faeces | place: Denmark | collected 2011
AGCTGGAAAGAATCAAGAAAGAGCTGAAAACACTGATTACCCAAAAGGTAAAGGAGCTCACGGCAAATCCGGGGATGTCTGAAATCATCAATGAAACATACGCCTCTCTACAGACAGAAAAAATGGAGCGTATCTCTGCCATTGAAAAAACACTGCAAGATTTGACGAAGGAGCCCCATATCTCCGCTGTTGCAATCAAACCGGGCTTTCAAACCGCACTGGATATTTTAAATGAAGTGTTGGAGCAAAAAAGCCTGACCCGGACGGACATTGAGGTTCTGGTAGAAAAAATCATCGTAGACAAAGACGGAAATGTTGACATCTATTTGAAACATGGTCTCGGCAATCTGGAGGCCTATGATTTCAAAGCCGACAAGGAAAATCTGAAGCTCACCATGATGATTGAGGCAATCCGGCTTCTGGAAAAGGACGAGACAGGTTTTACCTCTGCAAAATTCCTGGCGGAGAGCCTGAAAAATATGGGTTATCCCATGCACAAGAAAAAGTTCGGTACCTATATGGAGCATCTGCTGGACCTGGGGCTGGTGGAAAAGACGGGAATCTACCATTATCCATACAGAATCGTGGCTTCTAAGGAGAAATTGACGTGTGTGGAAAATATGTTCATCATGCTAGGGCAGACTGGCGGTATGCCCCAGATGGTCTTCGAGTATATCCTGCGCAAGAACGGCATCGACCCGGCTGCGGATGTGAACATCGACCAGAGCATCGACTTCGGCTCCACGGCAGCGGCGTTTTCTGGCGGGCAGGGGGACTTCACTGTAGTAAAATATATGTTACTACACCCTCAAATCCGAAACGTGAATCCGCATACCCTGCGGGTTCCCGCGTCCACTTCAATCTGCCGGATGATTTCCTTCCAATAAGACTTCTTATGGCCTATATCCAGGTTCCGGTACATCTGTTGCCATTCCCCTGTGAAGTTCCTGGAAATGGCCCTGTAGGCCTCCAGGGAAGCCGTCACCTCCTCCAGGGGGCTGCAGTCTTCCAGCTTTTCTGATAGGCGGGCATACTGCTCATCATAGTACGCTTCTTTGATTCTCCCTTTCTGATACATGATGTTAAGGCGGTCCAGCTCTGCTCGGATGGCGGCGGACATGTCCGGCTTCTGCATCAGCTCCCGCTGCTTTTTGGAAAGCTCCGTTATCTTTGCATCAGCAGCTTCCTCCACATGGGTCAGGAGATAATCCTCTATGACGGACTCCGACAGGCAGGCACCATTGTGGTACTCCGTGAACTTCGCGCCGCAGCGGTAACGCTTGTATTCGGATACCCCGCCGGACTTCAGAGGCTGGCGCTTCACGAAGCCGTTCATGTTCTTCCCGCAGATGGGGCACCTCACCATGGAAGAGAAGAGGAAGGGCTCCGTCTGGTGCGGTATGATCTTGGAGTCGCTGATGGACTGGATTTTCCGGTACTGCTCTGCAGTGATGTATGCCGGGCAGTAATCCTCGATGCCATACATCTGGCCGGTATAGGTCTCACACTTCAGGATGCGGTTCACCTGGTACATGGTGGGGCAGACCGGGGAGCCGGCATACTTGGAGAGTATGTACTGCACTGTGGCTTTCTTGGAGTAGGTGGTGAAGTACTGCTGGAAGATGTCATTGACGATATGCTCCGTGGCGGGATCCTTGACCAGCTTCTTGTCCTTGTCTGCAACATAGCCATAGGCAGGCTTTCCGTTCAGGTGCTCCTTCCGGCCTTTCTTGTACTGGAAGACGGAGCTGATGCGGTCGGAGGTCCGGTCGCATTCGTTCTCATTGACGGAGAGCATGATATTGATGGCGAAGCGCCCGTTGGCCGTGGAGGTGTCGTACTCCTCGAAGATGGTCTTCCAGTTGCAGTGGTGGGCCTCCAGGATGGCCTGGGTGTTGTGGTAGTCCTTGATGTTGCGGAACCATCGGTCAAGCTTGGTGACCAGGATCAGGTCTATCCGATCGGCCTCCACGTCCCGCAGCAGGCGCATCAGGTCCTTGCGGTTCTGCATCTTCTTGCGGGCGGTCAGGCCCTCGTCGGCATAATAGTCCACTATCTCATAGTCATGGGCAAGGGCGTAGTCCGTGAGGGCCTGCTTCTGGGCATCCAGGGACAAGCCTTCCTTTGCCTGCAGCTCCGTGCTGACACGGTCGTAGATGGCGCATCTGATTCTTGACATGGAAATCCCCACCTTTACCTTTGATTGTTTTAGATTTCTGTTGAAAATATTTAAGCCATGGTATATAATATGCTTAACAGGACAGCCGGAAAGGAAACACCGCTTCTCCGCTCCGGCGAAAATCAGTCAGTAAAAGATAGCCGCCAGCTCGCCAAAGTCAGGACGGCTATTTTTTATGCGTATAATTCAAGATTGCTACAATCAGCAGTGCCACGGTCAAGATAACCATGAATTACTCATATGTACTCATAATGATCACCACCTCCCGCAAGACTCGGAACGGGTGAGAGCACGTCCCCGGCTGCCCGGCAAGCATATCATATTGTCATGGTGCGGGAGTTGCGACGTCGCAACTGTCTATAGTAAATCGGTAATACGGATGTTCAAATCCCTATAGATGCATACAGGGATTTCGTCATCAAAGACATATTGGTTCGTACCAGTGCCACGTTCGAAGTCATAGACAGTGACAGTATGTGTCATGGGATTCACAATCCAATATTCGCGGACGCCGGCGGTACGGTATTTGAAGAGCTTGACATCATAGTCCCTCTGCGGGTCTGATGGGGATACCACTTCGATGACCCAGTCGGGAGCTCCATTGCAGCCGACATCGTCCAACTTATCCTTGTCACAGATGACAGTGATATCCGGCTCCACATAATTTTTGCTGTCCTTGTTCAGGAAGACGGCAAAGGGGGCAGGGAACACTTCGCAGGAACCGCCTTTTGCCTTGATGTAGTGGTGGATCGCCGCATATAGATTTCCCACGATTCGCTGGTGCTTTGTGTTCGGTGGAGCCATCATATACATCTGGCCGTCAATCAGCTCTGCCCTCTGGCCGTCTGGCAGGGCGTAGATGTCATCTATCGTGTAAATTCTTTCATGTGCTAAGTCCATAAGTCATTCCTCGCTTTCTTAAAGGAGTTGCGACGTCGCAACTGGCTACACCCTTACGCCCATCAAATCACAAGATGAGCGGCGTATCCATCATATCTGGCACTTTTGCGAATGTGTCGGGGGCCTTGGGCGACGGCTGCCCGTTCCGTCCGCTGCTTTCATTCATTATATCTTATTTGGCGAGCAGATGTCCGCCTGGGACAGGAAATCAGCTTTCTGTCAGTGACGGCACCAGGCCCAGCTCCTTTAGCAATTCTTCCTGGGATATAAATTCGTGGCAGTCAGGATTGTTGTCCATATCATCCAGCATTTTCAGATCCCAGTCGTCAGGGGTGACTTCTTCTATGTCATCCCAAGAACGGGGGTGCAGATTGTTGACCATAAAATCCCATACTTTTTCTGCGTCAGAATTATTCATGACAGTAATAGCTCCCAGTATCCTCTCTTTTATAGCATTCATTGCGAATCCTCCTATTTATAGATTTGCCCACGATTATCAATTTCGTTGATACATATAATATTGCCTGAAAAATCAAATATGACACGGAAATTTCCTACCCGGAGCCTATATCCTGTTCTTCCTTGCAATTTTTTTACATTGCCGTTTGGCAATTGATTAATAGCAGATATAATTCTCATCTGTGTTATTTTGTCTTGCTTGCTGAGAAATTTTACAGCTTGTTTGGAGTATTGAATGGTCATAGTGTTTCTCTCATCCTTTTTATAGTATTAAAACGCCGAAGCGGTTTAATCAGTCGCCTACTTTTCCAAGAACTATCCTGATGGTATCTACCCTATAGTCTGGATTTTAATCTCCACGCCAATAGTTCCTTTGTCAGATTCATATTTGTAAGAATCCTCGTCCCTTTCTTTTGGAGGGTCATAACAGGATATGTATTTGCTGCTTCCGCCTTTCATGGTGGCAGTGATGGATTTGATGGAATTTGTGCTCATCAGCTTCTTGACGTGGGCACAGCTCCCCTTTTTGACATAACCAACATGCTTTCCTGCTATGACTACCTTTATTGCATTGGAATCATACTCATTGGTAGGCTCTGGAACCAGTTCGGCCTTATAGGACTTAAAGCTATATTCGTATATGGTGACATTAAGCAGATTCTTCTTGATAAGCTGCTCTTTGGTAAGCCTATAATCAGGGTTTGGTGTTCCCAAAGATTTGATTGCATCCTGCCGGTATGATGTTCCGGTAATTTTGTGTGTTTCCTCCTTAGCGGAAGACTGCTTTGACGCAACTGTTCTCTGGGGAAGCGGTTTTGAGGCTATTGTCTGTTGTGATTGTACTCCATTAGTGGAAGCCTTAGGAGCCGCTACGTTATCGAAATAGGTTTTTGCAATATTTTTGTACGTATGCGCAGTACAGGCGAAAAAGACTCCTAGAACAATAAGGATGATGCCCAGTATACCTGAGGAGATTGTTAATAATCCTATAAGCATTAAAGACAATGCGATGATAGTGCAGGTTCTTTGGAGGGACTTTGCCTTTTTCTTAGTCAAATTCCCCTTTTTGACAATCTCTTCATATTGTGCCCTCTTATCAGCTGTAGGACTGGCAGAAGAGTTTTTCTGCTGGGTGCTTTTTGAAACAGAGTTTTTTGCGGAATTATTTTTTGAGGAGGTACTCCCTATTTTGCTGGTATAGGACAGGCCCGTTCCGGGAGCAGAGACCCGTGCCCGGGCACCTGTTTTGCTGTTTACAGAGACACCCCCATATTTTCCTCCCACGCTGACTCCTACACTTTTTTTGCCGACATTCAGCTTTACACCTGGCGCTACCTTGATGCTTTTTCTGAATCGAAATCCCATGCTTTTCCCCTTTTAACGTATTTTTAGAACTTTGCTTTTGGTTCAATATTTCTCAATAATTCTTACTTCCCTCTATTGAATCTCATGGGCTGCCAGTTCGACTAAGTCTACAGAACTTTTTTTATCATAATCGCCGTTTCTGATATGATTAATTTCATGCCGATACGCCTGTAACTGCTGGTCTCTTCCGATTTTGGCATTTAAGATTATCGTGAAGGTCATATCAGCATTTGATACGACAAATGACCGTATTGTACAAGGCAAGTCCACATAATATGTATAGATATCATCTTCCATATGAATTCCCCCTTTTAGGTATTATCTCTTATCGCTCACCCGGTCAATCATTTCTTTTACAAATTGGATATCATCTTTTTTTACTTTTCTGCTAGCATCGAACAGTACCCTATATTCAGGGTTGGCATATAAAAACTCTGCGAACTCCTTGGCATCATCATATAAGTAATATGAGCTGTTTTTATTGCCCTTGTCTTCCAGTAAATCTGATTTCTCAATTCGTAGCCAATTGCAGATTGTTTGAATTTTATCCATGCGAGGCATTTTCTTCCCATTACACCAATCGGAAACAGTTGCTGAAGATACCTTCATGAACTCACATAAATCGGCTTGTGTTCTACCATCCAATTCTAAATAGTACCGTAAATTCTTTGAAAAAATTATTTTATATTCTTCTTCCGACATGGTTTCACCTCCGTGTAAGCATGATTATAAATCAAAAGCGAGTAAAAAGCAACTATAAAAACAAAAGAACTAACTTTTAGTATTGACAACTCGCTAAAAGCGAGTATAATGTACGATAGAAAGGCGGTGAATCTTTTGAAAATATCTTTAAAGGCAATGAGGGTAAATGCGAAATTAAACCAGAAAGAAGTAGCAAAAATCATTGGAATAGCCCCAAATACTTTGGTAAGCTGGGAAAATGATTATACTGCGCCTGACGCTATACAGTTGGCTAAATTGTGCTGCCTTTATGGATGCAAAATGGATGATATTTTTTTGCCCGATAAACTAGCTGAAAGCGAGTAAACGGAGATGGCATAGAGAGGAGGTGAGGAAGTGCGGAATAGGAGGCAATATCATTCAGCATACACGGCAGACAGCCTATCGGTTGACCGCAAATTTAATAGTATCATGGCAGAAGACGTGAAAGTCTTGATAGCGGAAGCATTTCTTTCGCTAGAATCGGGCATGAGGTCAAGGCATCCTGATGTATGTCTCTCCGAATATGAGGTCTTTCTTGTGGAAGAGAAAGCGAGTCGGATGAAACAGGAAATAAGTGATTTCATCGACTCGCAGAAACAGAGAATTATGGATGCTTCAAAAGCTCGAGAACGAAATGGCTTCCCAGTTCCTGAATGATAGGTAGTGAGACAGATCCTATTACGTTTAACGCAGACTGAATTTTCTCCCATACGGGATTAGAACGGATGGAGTCAATGAATTCATGTCCAAGGTATGTGAGGCGGTAAACATAGATATCTATTATGCCGTTGTCGGATTCTACTATGTGGGTTTCAATGTAATCTGCATCATCCAAAAGATAGAGGGTATATGCAATCTCTTGCCTGGAATATAGAGGAAGAGAAGTGCAAAAATCTGGCAGGTGTAAAGGCTGCCAGACGAGGCGCTCATCAAGTGTAAGAGAATCTTCACATTGGAGAAGCAATGCACGTATGCAATTGGGATTTAGTTTCATGGTGTTCTCCTTTCCTTCGGACTCGGCCATGGCAGTGACCTGTACCACCAGTATAAGGGAAAGGGGACAGAATAGCAAGACGAACATGTGAGCGGATGCCAATAGTAGGGAGGAGGTGAGAATGGATGGTTACAGTAAGAGAAGCATGTGAATCTGAATGTCCTGGAATGCACACGCCATTGTTTACAGAAATGGAGCTTGGCAGGGCAGAGGCCATTGCATCGGCTCTTGACGGGCTTGATGTCTATTCTGCCCGGCGGCTCCTGAACAAGATGATGACATATCTGTTATTGGCACCATTTCGGGCAACTACGGATTAATTAGGTAGTCATAGAAATTGTCATATGCAGATTTGTACATTTCGAATACAGAGAGGGAATAGCAAGACGAACATGTGGGCGGATGCCGGTATAGGGAGGAGGTGAGGACGGATGAAAGGAAACCAATTACTTATGAGAGTCTCCGTAGATAAGGACAGCTTACTGGGGAAAGTAGCGGCCATAGAAAAGAAAGCGGAGGATTTGAGATTTGAGGCCATGTGTTTAAGGGAAGCGATATCTTGCAACCAGTGTGATGAGGAGGAAAAGCCCGAAGAGTGAACTCCGGGCCACAATGCTAGACAGCATCTTCACGACCGTACAATTTTTCTCGGGTAGATTTCACGGCGTTCTGGATGGCTTGGGCAAGGACAGTGGTCTTCTCGTCTAAAAAGCCATCAAGATGTGTTTCTATCTCATTGTACAGTTCTGAAGACAAGGTATCCAGCATTTCACATACCTCATTCTTCTGCATAAGATACTCCTTTCTTCTGTACTCGGCCATGGCAGTGGCCTGTAGCATCAGTATAAAGGAGAGGGCGCAAAATAGCAAGACGAATGTGTGGTCGGATGCTGGTATAGAGAGGAGGTGAGGACAGATGACATACGCGGTATCTGTCTGTGCGGCTTTAGCATCCGGATGGCTAGGGTGGAGAGCGGCGAAAGCGGATGGAAAAGGGAGAATCATATATCTGGTACTGGCATTTTCAGTTTGCGCAGCAAATGCTTGTATTCAGAAAATGTGCTTGCAGTAATCTGCTGAAAGATATCGGCAAATTCGGATTTACATGATTCCAATCCGTCTGCATTTGATTCATCTGCTTCCATTAAGGCGAGGAAAGCACGGTAATATCGTGGATACAAACTTTGGGTCTTAGCATCCATATATTGAATGTTTTTGCTGAACAAATCAAGGAATAGGCCCCTGTTTTCAAAAGGCATATCTTGTATGGGATAGTGAAAAAGGTAACCACGGCAATACATTTGATAAAAGGGTATGTAATAGTTTTGCAGACGTTCCCTATATACATCTGCTTTTGAGACTCTCTTTTCTTTCGCAGAAGCAAGGTAAAAAAGAATTATGGCGGATGCAAAAGGTGTTATTACATTCAAGGCGGAAATGATTTGGTCGATTGTTAATGGAAATTCGGTTATTTGCTCTGTAGGCATAATTATTTTCTCCTGATTTTTATTTGGCCATGGCAGTGGCCTGTACCACCAGTATAAGGGAGATGGGGCGGAATAGCAAGACGAACATGTGGGCGGGAGCCGGTATAGAGAGGAGGTGAAGAAGGCTGATGGAAAAAATCATAGATTTTCTAAATGAAGTAAAACTCCCGGTGTTAGGAGGAATTATCGGGAGTTTTATCGGGATGACACTAGCTAAGCTGATAGGAATATTGTGATTAGGGTGGTTATGATAGCAATCACAATCGGAAGAACAATCTGGAGCAAAACAAATTGGCCGTTAAACCACTGGTTTTCTTCTACCATTGCAGCTCCTTTTCTTGTCATTGTAAGGATGCAACTGTTGGGAATGGAATCCCCTAAAATGGGCTTATCGATACCGGAAATGATTGTGATGTAATGGTCTGCAAGCATATTCCTGATTATTTCGGAAATATTGGAGTATTTTTGGAAGTGTTCTTTAAGTTTTTTGAAAGATATCGTTCTCTTGGAATAAATGTAACGCAGAATTCTGAGTTCGTCCTTTGTGATTTCCATATGTGTCCACCTTATACTGTACTCGGTCATGGCAGTGGCCTGTAGCACCAGTATAAAGGAGAAGGCATGGAATAGCAAGACAAATATGTCGGCGATAATATCGGTGTAGAAGGGAGGTGAGATACCATGGTATATCCAAAACCATTCATGCGGCTCCAGGAGTTGAACAAGATGGGGCTGCCAAAGGAGTTCCTGTTTGAGGCCTATAGGTCGAAAGGGCAGATGTTTGCCCAAAAGATTAACCCATTGAAGCCGAACAGCCCTATTATTTTTGAGACGGCTGGATTTGAGAAATGGCGGCTTGCCCGCTGTAAAGCGGAGAATGAGGGGATTCCGCGGAAGTGAGAGAAGCCTTGGCATTGAGGAAGAGCAGGACTTCTACGACAGCCGGGGCGGCAAGGCAGAAATTCAGGAGTACATAGAGGAGCGCCACAGGTATGAAGCGGTGGCGTACCCCGCGTTCGAAGTGTAAGGAAGGAGGGCTGAGCGTGGAGCGCAAGATATTGAACGCGAGCAACCTGCTCGGGGCAATCGCCTTTTTGGACATGTCTATTGCGATACCTGGGACAGTGGATGAGAATCCAGTATTGACAATGGTCCTGATTGCTGTATTTGCTTTGTGCACATATCTGGCCATGAAAGAGGACGGAAAAATAAGATAGGCCTCCATGCCGACCAAAGCGCGAGGCCTATCATAAAAAACAAGGGGATACCCTTATGCCTATTATAAGGGCACAGGAAGCAAAAGTCAAACAGAAAGATTGGCTGCAGGGAGGGAATCCGTTTGGAGGCAACGGACAGGGCATACGGGGATGGCGTCCGCACCATGGAGGACGCGGAGCTGAGGAAGGAATGGGAGAGGGAGGAGGACACGCGCCGGATCCGGGAGATAGAGCATGAGATGGCGATGCGCTTCATGGGGCGCTCCGGCGGGCAGCCGTACTTCATGGACAAGTTCCTGCAGATGCCCGCGCAGTTCCGTGAGGCGTTCCGCCAGAAGGACTGGTTCCGGGCGAAGTACATATACGACAGCGCCATAGCCATCGGCCTGTTCCTGGAGGCCCCGGAGCGCATCCGGGAGAAGGTCTTCGGCAGCAGGCAGCACGAAGAGGCCATGGAGGGCATGTTCCCGGAATGGATGGTGGAGCAGGTGATGAAGGAGTGCGTCATAAGGAACCGCCTGGGCTTCGAGTGCGTGGTCTACCGGATTCCCGGGGAGGTGGGCTTCTACGGCGCCAGGCGGGAGCCCGGTACTGGCTACATGCCAGCGGAAGAGAACCCGGCGTACCATGCTGGAAGAATCTGAGAAGAGGGCGGTACGATGACAGTGGAGATTTATATAGGGAGCACCCTGCGTGGGTCGGCGAAGGGCATCGGGAAAGGGATGTACATCATGCGGGCCCGGCTGGCGG
>OFFT01002327.1_pt1 | contig 10069 bp, 11 predicted proteins | sample 1521581 | NCBI WGS metagenome assembly OFFT01 (sample SAMEA3504084, study PRJEB24116) | mouse gut metagenome | biome: mouse gut; feature: mouse-associated habitat; material: faeces | place: Denmark | collected 2011
CCAATACCTCCAATTTATGTGATTTTCGTTAGTGCTTAGTTCAATTCTATCACATCAGGACACATTTGTGTATAAAAAATTAAAATAAATACTTGACGTTCACAAAAGTGTACCGTATAATAAAAACATAAAGGTCACATATGTGTACCTAAAATAAAAAAGGAAAGGACAGGACTATATGGAGAATGGAAAGAAAATGTATGTAACGGCAGAGGAAGCGGCTGAAATGCTTGGCGTATCAACGGGTTATGCCTATAAGATTATCCGGGGGCTGAATGAGGAACTGAAAGCAAAGGGCTATCGGACAATCTGCGGCAAAGTCCCGACAAAATACTTTGAAGAAAAATTCTACGGTCTGACCGTAGTGTTATTCGTTAGTTTATCTGAACCAAAATCCTCAGTTTTTCTCCAAATTAAATAAGGTATGGGATATTTTAATCTGATATATTTTCCGTCAGATTATTTCATCTCCATACCTTTTGTGCTATCCTTTTATCTGATACGCAGAAAAAAGGACAGGAACCCTCACCGACCAAAGTTTGTGTCCCTGTCCTTACTCACACCATGGCGGACGGTTCCGCCACAGACAAGGATATGATAACAGTAATCACAGAAGAATGCAACGAAATTTCACAGGAATTTTATGATGATGCCATGGATTCCATCCAGATCTGCCAGCTGGAGTGTTCCTGCGGCCACTGCGGCTGCCTCGCAGGGCACGGGGCCTATACCCGCTCCATAAAAACAGCACTGGGAAAGATCCCCCTTGTCATACGCAGGGTGCAGTGCAGTCTCTGCAATGCCACCCATGCCCTCCTTCCCTCCGGCATCGTCCCCTACTCCCAGGTCCTCCTCACGGACCACGCCGCCATAGCTTCTTCCTTTGAAGATGGGAGGGACGGCAGGGAGGTGATGGATACGAACCCGGAACTCTCTCCCAGCCAGGTCTTTTACATCCTGTCCTTATATATCCGTTTCTGGCGGCAGCGTCTCTTAAGCGAAAGCCTCCCGCTGTCCCCCGCCCATGCCCTCACTAAGCCCTGCATCCGCTTTTTCGGACGCCAGTTCATGCAGATAAAAAATACCAGGAACCTCCTCTTTGTGCCGCCTACATAACTTTGGGTGACTCCCATGCCCCTTTCCCTTATGATGACATAAAAACATAAGGAGGTTTCAGAGCAATGGAACAGGAATACAGACATGCCATCGCGCTGATGCGCTATTCGGCCATCGCTCCGCTCATCCCCGGCCTGCCGGAAGGGTACCGGAATCTGGCGGACTATCTGGAGAAAACATCACAAAAAGGACTGCTGCATCCGGACGGGGAGGTCAGGAATTATGCACCCAAAACACTCTACAAATGGTATTTCAGCTACCAGAAAGGGGGATTTGACGCCCTGCTTCCTGCCGGGAGGAACGACTGCGGCAGATCCAGAAAGCTGGACGATGACCTGAAAGAAAAAATCTCATATCTGAAAGGACGCTATCCCCGCATGGGTGCAGCCGCCATTTTCCGGCAGTTAAAGGAGGACGGCAGCATAAAAGGCGGCGAAGTCTCCGAATCCACTGTGAACAGGTATGTGAACCGGCTCGCCCTGGAAGCAGGAAGTACGCCCGTCCAGGATATGCGGCGCTATGAACGCCCCCATGTGAACGAAGTCTGGTGCGGGGATTCCAGTGTCGGGCCGTACCTCAGGACAGCAGACGGCAGGAAACGCAGGGTATATGTGATCGCCCTGATCGATGACGCAAGCCGCCTTGTCACCGGGGCAGGGGTGTTCTTCGAGGATACCTTCGTAAACCTCATGTCAGTGATGAAAGGCGCTGTGGCAAAGTACGGCGTGCCCAGGATGTTCAATTTCGATAACGGCAGCGCCTATAAGAACAAACAGATGGAACTGCTGGCCGCCCGCATCGGAACCACCATCAATTACTGCAAACCCTATACCCCGACAGCCAAGGCCAAGGTAGAGAGGTGGTTCCGGACCATGAAGGACCAGTGGATGGCCTCCCTGGATATGCGGGATTTCCATTCCCTGGAGGCCCTTTCCGGAAGCCTGTGCGCCTACGTCCGAGGCTACAACCTTTCCGCCCATTCTTCCCTTAAGGGGAGCACCCCTCAGGAACGTTTCTTCTCCGAGCCGGAAAAGGTACGCCGTCTCCCGGAAGAAAAGATGAAAACGGATTTCCTCCTGGAACTGGAGCGCAGGGTATCCGCAGACAGTGTAGTCACCATCGGGAACGTGGAGTATGAGGTGGACATGCGCTTTGCCAGGCAGAGGATACGGCTGCGCTGCTCTCCGGGCATGGAAGAGGTCTATGTGGCAGAGGCGGACGGCACCCTGCTCCCGGTAAGGCTCTTGAACAAGCAGGAGAACGCTTCCGTGAAGCGGGAAAAACTCCTCCTTTCCGAAGGGGGTGAGGGATAAATGGAAAAAGGACATTCCATGGAGGTTTCGCGTTTCGGGCTGGAATTCAACCCATTCCTGAAGAATTCCAAAGAGATCCTGGTGGAGACGGCCCAGTACCGGGAAGCCCTCTTCCGCCTTTCCTACCTGGCTAAGACAAAGGGCTTCGGCCTGCTCACGGGCGGGCCGGGGCGGGGCAAGACCACTGCCGTGAGAAACTGGGCGGCAGCACTGAACCCTTCCCTCTACAAGGTGGTCTATTCCTGCCTCTCCACGCTCACCGTTTCGGATTTCTACCGCAGCCTCGTGGAATCCCTGGGCGGGCAGCCCTCCTTCCGCAAGCCGGATAACTTCCGTTCCATACAGGAGGAAGTCAGCCGGCTGTGCCTGGAGAAGAAAAAGACCCCCGTCATCATTATTGATGAAGCGAATTATATAGGCAATGCCATCCTGAATGACTTAAAACTCCTGTTTAACTTCGAGATGGATTCCAGGGACCGGGCCGTGGTCCTTTTGTGCGGCCTGGGGCAGCTGAACAATACCCTGCGCCTGTCCGTCCACGAGCCCCTGCGCCAGAGGCTCGTGATGAACTTCCACATGGAGGGCATGACGAAAGAGGAGGGGAGGGCTTTCATCCAGGCAAAGCTTGACGGGGCGGGATGCAGACACGCCGTCTTTGACGAAGGAGCCACCGAGGCCATCCTGAACGCTTCGGACGGCACGCCCCGTGTGCTTAACCGCCTCTGCTGCCAGAGCCTGCTGTGTGCAGATGCAAAAAAGCTGGATCTGGTGGATGCCGACACAGTCATGCAGGCCATAAACGACTGTGAACTGGGATAGGAGGCCGCTTATGGATAAGATAAAAAGGAAAGCCCTGCAGCGGGAACTTAAGGCGGTGGAGGATGCCTATGCCGGGACACTTGACTGGCTGGAACTTGGGGAACTGCGTTCCTGGGTGGAAGCTGGAAACAGCCCCTATGAGAATCCGGAACAGGTCATCCATGAAGATGGTACCTTTTTTGACTTCATCGAATGGCATCGGAGGGCACGGTGGGTCACCGTCAGGGAACCTCTCGATTTACGGGAGCCTTCGGACAGGGAGCTGTTTAACTTTTATACGGACAGCCGCTCTGACCATGGCTCTTTTGAGGAGACAAAAAAGTACCTCCGGGATGCACAGACCTTTCTGGGCTGTGAGATCCTCACTCTCATAGATTTTCTGAAAGAGAGAGAGCTGCTGTATGCGTACCTGCGTTATAAATATCCTGAACCACTGACAGAGGAAGAGGAACTTCCATTCTGATCTTTTCAGGAAGACATACCCCTGCGCAATTAATTTGCATAGGGGTATTTTCAGTTCCGAATAATGTGCGAAACCGTGTTCCCACAATGTGACGGGAAATCTATCATGGATTACTTTCCTACTAATATAATCTGCAAATCTAATGCTCTTTTAATCTGAAGAACAACAGGTTGACGAGGCACTTGAGAAAATGAAAGGGATGCTTGAAAGCAACAAGGCGATGCAGGAACTTGTGAACGGAAAACCGGAGGATGATTTCGACAATGGAGAAACGGAGGGGATGAAATGATTTCAAACTGCGGACATGATGAAAATAACAGATACAAGGGCGGGAAAGCGGGAGACCAGACCGGAGGGGAATGGGCGTTGATTAAGTGGTATAACCGCCCGTGGAAATGCGTTCTCCGTCATCCGGATGCGAAAGTCCGGAAAATGATTTCGGATATGGCGACGGCAGCAGCAAAGAACAATAAAATCGGGTATGACCAAAGTGAACGGTATACCTTTTGGCAGCATTTGAAAGCGAGCGGTTACGACCCCGCAGGAATCACGGTCGCTTGCGAGGCTGATTGCAGTTCCGGCGTGGCTGCAATCGTAAAGGCTGCGGGTTATCGTTTGGGAATCCAAAAGCTGAAAGACGTGAGCATTTATTGTTATACCGGAAATCTGCGGGCAGCTTTAAAGGCTGCGGGGTTCGAGGTATTGACAGAAAGCAAATATCTGACAGGCGATGCGTATCTGCTTGAGGGCGACATCCTGCTCAATGATTCCTGTCACACCGCAACAAATGTGACGACGGGGGCAAAGGCAACAACGACGGAGCAGAACGCCTCAAACGGGGCAACGGTAGTCACAAAGGTTGATGCTGCACAGGGCAAGGATAAGACCCTCACCGGAACATATGAGGTCACAGCGTCGGACTTTTTGTCTCTGCGGGCAGGGGCAGGAACGGGAAAGACTGAACTTGCAAAGATGCAGCACGAAGAAAAGGTTCAGTGTTATGGATATTATACGGACGTTTCCGGCGTGAAATGGCTCTATGTGGTCTATAAGGGAATCACGGGATTCTGCTCAAGCAAATATCTGAAAAAGAAATAAGGAGGACGGATTCATGTTATATTATTTAGGCAAAGGAACGCAGTTCAAGAAAGAGGAGTGCAAGGAATACAAGACCATTGAGGGGGCGTTGCGGGCAGCAGCAAAGGACGAGACCCTCACCGTTTGGGATGAAAACGGAAAAATCGTCGGAGGGCTGACTGACAATGTTCCGGAGGGAGCATTGAAAACAAATCCGGATGGCAGCGTTCCGGCGTTTGATGAAAGTGGTCATTCAGTCGGAACGGTGGACGCAGAGACGGCAGCAGCGGTCACGGGAGCGGTGGCACAGAAAGCCACCGGAGAGAGCGCAGAGACCGCCACAGACGGGCAGAACGGGGCAAAGCCGGAAAAGAGTACACCGGAGACCGAAAACGCCGGAAATGGGGCAAATACAAAGCCGGAGGAAAGCAAGACCATCATTCCGCAGGGAACAATGAAAGTGACGGTCATTTGTGACGGAACACTCAACTTGAGGCGTTCGGCAGACTGGGGGAACGGGAATATTTGCGGTCGTGCATCACGGGGGCAGACGTACTATGTGAAAGCGATTCATACAGTACAGGGAAAGAAGATGGTGCAGACGATTGATGACGTTTATCTGTCCGGACAGTCTGAACATGTACAGTTTGAGCAGTTATAAAATCTCATAAGTGGAGACACAAAGGCGGTCATGTGGTATAATCAAGGCAATGCGGGAGTGTATGAGTGGGTTTGGATAACTGACACGTAACTGACAAATTGCTTGAAAATGCCGTATTTTAGGCATTTGGAACTATCAAAGAGATAAGCAGTTATCTGCGGACAGAAAATATGGAAACCCACAGACAGATTTTGTTTGTGGGTTTTTTTATTGGATGGATTGTGATATACTCAAATTAAATTTGGAAGGAATGGAGGAATTAGTAATGCCAGAAATTTCACTGTTTTATGGAATACGGGTAACCATGTATTATGACGATCATAATCCGCCGCATTTCCACGCGGAATATACATGGAAATAAAGCGATTGTTAGAATTGATGAGGCAAGAGTGATTAAAGGAGCGTTACCTTCAAGGCAGTTAAAATTGATTTTGGCATGGTGTGTTCTTCATCAGGATGAATTGATGCAGAGTTGGGAATTATCAAAGGATGGAAAGCCATTGAACAGAATTAATCCATTAGTGTAACGGAGGTGATAGTATGTTTCCGAAGGTAGTTCAGGTTGTGCCAATGCGGGATTATTCCGTATATGTATATTTTGAAGACGGGAAGATCGTACATTATGATATGTCGCATATGATTGAAAAAGAAGCTTTTTGCTGCTTAAAAGAAATTGAAATTTTTATGGACAGATGTACCGTGATGAATGATACTCTTGCGTGGGACATTAGTGGAAATTGGGATAATACTACATGTCTTGATATTGATCCGGATACATTATATGATTTACCGTATGCTAAGGAGGCTATAGCATAGCACATAGAGTAAAATCTTGTTATCTGCGGACAGAAAATATGGAAACCCGCAGACAGATTTTGTTTGTGGGTTTTTTTATTGAATGGATTGTGATATACTTAATTGATAAAAAGATAAACAGGTGTATGACGGATATTTCAAGGAGGCAGTGTGAATGAATCCGATGATTAAATATAGGGGAGGAAAATCAAAAGAGATTGTTCACTTTGTCAGGAATATGCCTGATGCATATGCAAGATATATAGAACCCTTTTTTGGCGGAGGGGCTTTGTATTTTTATCTTCAGCCTGAAAGAGCAATTATAAATGATATAAATTTCAAATTATATATGTTTTATAAAGAAATACAGGAAAAATATCCGGTAGCCCGGGTACAGTTAGATGCCTTACAGAAAATATATGAGAAAAACCAGAGAGCATATGAACAATTAAAAGCCCAAAATCCTCAAGAGCGTGTGGAAAATAAAAACGAAGCATTTTATTATATGATGCGGGATGCTTTTAACGGTAAAGTGGAGACAGAATATCTTTCTTCTGTTATCTATTATTTTATAAACAAAACAGCTTATTCCGGCATGATAAGATATAATGCGAATGGAGAATACAATGTGCCCTTTGGCAGATATAAGAATTTTAATACAAAACTGATAACAGAGGAACATTATAAGCTTTTAAATAGAACACAAATTTATAATTGTGACTATGCAAAGATATTTGAGATGGCAGAACAAAATGATTTTATTTTCTTAGATCCTCCGTATGACTGTATTTTTTCAGATTATGGAAATGATACTTATAGGGGAGGATTTGGAGAGGATGAACATAGAAGATTGGCCAATGATTTTAAAAATCTTTCCTGCAGGGCTCTATTAGTGATTGGCAAAACATCTTTGACAGAAGAACTGTACGGAAAGAGTATTGTAGAAGAGTATGATAAATCATATGCAGTAAATATAAGAAACCGGTTTAAAGCAGATGCGAAACATATTATCGTAACAAACTATAAGATCGGAGCAGTTTGATGGCTTATTTAAAGAGTAAAACGTTGTTTTTTACTACGTCGCCCAGAACACCTTTGAAGATGATTCCGGAAATAAAAGTATTAGCAGAAGACTTTGAGGGTAAAGTCTGGAATCCGGTAACACAGATTGATTTTATAAAAAGATTGGCACAGGGGAAATATTTTCAAGGGGAAGGTTCAGCGAAAGAAATGGCTTTTAGTGCGAGAGATCGTATCAACCGGGCGCCGAAAGCCTTGGGGTTTGTTGATTTGAAACCTACAATAAGATTGACAGAACCAGGGAAACAGCTAATTCTCGGAAAAAGGACAGAAGAAATTCTGCTGAGACAGTTATTAAAATTTCAGTTGCCGTCCCCATATCATATGGAACCGAAGCAATTTGACGGAGCATTTGGTGTAAAGCCATATTTGGAAATGTTCCGGTTAATTTATGAGCTGGGAACGGTAAGCTTTGATGAGTTAATGATATTTGGGATGCAGTTGACACATTATACAAAATTTGATGAAGTAGCTGCAGATATAAAACAATTTAGAAGAATGAAAACATATGCCTCTGCGAGTTACAAAACTTTCAGAGGCAGCTATTTACGAAAAGAAGTAGAAAGAATATATCAGGATAATATTTGTGAAGGTAATACGCAGACAAGAGAGTCAAAAGATAAATCTTTAGATAAATTTGTAAGGACAAAAGCACGCAATATGAGGGATTATGCGGATGCTTGTTTCCGGTATTTGCGTGCAACTGGTATGGTAGAAATTTCTCAAAGAGGGCACTCTCTTTCAATTATGCCTGAAAAAAGAGAAGAGGTTGAATTTTTTTTAAATCATGTAGATAGAAAACCAGTGTTTGTAGATGATGAAGAAAAGTATAAAAAGTATTTATTCGATCCGGCCAGTCCAGTACTGTATTCTGATGACAGGGAGAGGGTACTTAGACAAATTGCCGAGTCTACAGATATATCTGGAGATTTACGTGGGCAGACCATAGAACAATTAAAAGATCAGTTGGATCAAGCTATTCAAAATAAAAAGAAAACGATTATTGAGGAGCAGGTAAGAGATTTAAAAGAATACAAAAATTACGACGATGTAATGAATACTTTTGAGGATATTAAATCCAATAATTTTTATGATGCGCCTCTGATGCTAGAGTGGAACACATGGAGAGCTATGACCATGCTGGATGGAGGAGATATAAAAGCCAATTTGAAATTGGATGATAAAGGGCAGCCAATGTCAACGGCACAGGGAAATATGGCAGATATTGTTTGTAATTATGGTGATTTCGGTCTGGCGGTGGAAGTAACGATGCAGTCAGGCCAAAGGCAGTATGAGGCAGAAGGAGAACCAGTTTCCAGACATTTGGCTAAGTTAAAAAAAGATACGGGTAAAGACGCATATTGCTTATTTATTGCTCCAAAAATCAATGAGTCCTGCATTGCTTATTTTTATTCATTACATACAATGAATATTGCATTTTACGGCGGACATTCTGTGATAGTTCCCTTGGAACTGGATGTGTTTATTCATATGGTTGAACAGTCACGCAGAGCTGGATATATACCAAATCCGAAGCAAGTAAAAAAGATTTTTGAATATTCATTGGAACAAGCAAAAGTCTCAAAAGACGAAAATGAATGGTATAACAAAATAAAGGAAAAAGCTTTGGACTGGTTATAAAAAATGGAAGCTGGATATATGAAAACAAAAAAATTAGTTCTTGGCCTTTTGGCCCATGTAGACGCCGGGAAAACCACTCTGGCGGAAGCTATCCTCTACCAATGCGGCAGTATCCGCAGAGCCGGAAGGGTGGATCATGGAAACGCCCATCTGGACACCCATGAACTGGAACGGGCCAGAGGAATCACCATTTTCTCCAAGCAGGCGGTCTTGACGCTGGAAGGAATGGAGGTGACGCTTTTGGACACGCCGGGCCACGTGGATTTTTCGGCGGAGATGGAGCGGACGCTTTCCGGGCTGGACTATGCAGTCTTGGTAATCAGCGGGGCCGACGGGGTGCAGGGACATGTGCGCACACTCTGGAGACTGCTTTGCCGTTACCAGGTTCCTGTTTTTTTATTTGTCAATAAAATGGATCAGGACGGAACGGATAAGACACGGCTTATGGCAGAATTGCGGGAGAAGCTGGGGGATCACTGTGTAGACTTTTCCCCGGGCCGGGAGCGGGAGGCCTGGAGTGAAGAATTGGCAGTGTGCAGCGAAGAGCTGCTGGAAGCCTATCTGGAGCGGGGGGCTCTGACGGAGGATGAGATTGCCGGACAGATTGCGGGGCGCAAAGTGTTTCCCTGCTATTTCGGTTCTGCCCTGAAAATGGAAGGGGTAGAAGGATTTCTCCGGGATCTGGCCCGTTACGCCCGTCCGCCCCGGTATCCGCAGGCGTTCGGCGCCAGGGTATATAAGATCAGCCGGGACGAACAGGGAAACCGGCTGACCCATTTAAAGATTACCGGAGGAAGCTTGAAAGTAAAAATGCTCCTTTGCGGCCGGGACAACGGGAAGGCCTGGGAAGAAAAGGCGGATCAGATCCGCATTTATTCCGGCTCCGGGTATGAGACGGTTCCCCGGGCGGAAGCGGGAACCGTCTGTGCGGTTACGGGGCTGACCCACACGTTTCCGGGGCAGGGACTGGGAGCGGAGCCGGATACGGTATCTCCTGCGCTGGAACCTGTCCTGAATTATTGGATCCGGTTTCCGGAGGGCTGCAATCTTCATGATATGCTGTTAAAGCTGCGGCGGCTGGAGGAAGAAGAACCGATGCTGCGG
>OFFT01002329.1_pt1 | contig 10056 bp, 9 predicted proteins | sample 1521581 | NCBI WGS metagenome assembly OFFT01 (sample SAMEA3504084, study PRJEB24116) | mouse gut metagenome | biome: mouse gut; feature: mouse-associated habitat; material: faeces | place: Denmark | collected 2011
TGAATTATGCAAGCCAGTTTGTAGGAAATCCCTATGTTTACGGCGGTTCCAGCCTGACCAACGGAACAGACTGCTCCGGTTTTGTTATGAGCGTGTACGCAAACTTTGGTGTGGGCCTGCCCCATTCTTCCAGTGCAATGAGAAACTGCGGCTACGGTGTGAGCCTTGCGGAGGCGCAGCCCGGAGATATCATCTGCTACAGCGGACATGTGGCTATCTACTGCGGAAACAATACCGTGGTGCATGCCAGCACTCCGGCAACCGGAATTATCTATACCTCACCGGCCAATTACAACAATGTAATCTGTGTGAGAAGAATTTTCTAAGAAAAAATTGTAAGACCCCTTGTACACCGGTGAGCGTGTATAAGGGGTCTTTTTGTACCTGCTGTTTCTGCGCAAAAGAGAGCCGTGCAAAAGCAGATAATGTTCAAAATCTTTGCAAATTCCGAATTTATTCCGTCAATTCAAATTTGTTTTCAGACGACCGATTTGTCCAAAGGAGTGAAAAAAAGATCCATCTAAACATTTTGCACAAACTTTTCTTGAAACATAACTTTTTTATACGTGTGAAGAGCAAATGAAGATAGAAGTTATCCACACTTTTGAAGTTCAGAAAGCTGATAAAATCGAGTTATCAACGAAGTTATCCACATTATCCACATTTTTGGAAGGAAAAAATGGGGGTTTACATAGTAAATCAAAGAACGCGAGTTCTGTACAAAACAGATAAACCGGATTTTTTTCTCCCAAAACAAGAAAACTTGCTTGACAAGATAAATATCGAACTATGGACCAAATTGTCTGAAAATAATGTCAAGGAAGTGCGATAAGCTTATAGATGGGATTTCCTTTTGCGGAAAATTTTTCCTCATACTCCGTCATGACATTTCCCGCATTCATTTCCGGATCAAGATGCAGATTCCGGGTGCATCCCGCAAGCTTCCACCCGGCAGCTTCTATACTTTCCAGGGAGAAATCAAAGAGGGCTTCGTTATCGGTCTTAAATTCCACATGTCCGCTGCCGTCCAGAACCTTCCGGTAGCGGGACAGATATTCGGGGGAAGTCAGTCTCCGCCTGGCATGGCGGTCCTTGGGCCAGGGATCTGAAAAGTTCAGATAAATGCGCCCGGCCTCTCCGGGAGCGAAGATCTGTTCCAGGCATCCGGCGTCGATGCAGAGAAAGAGAAGATTGGAAAGGGGATCGGTTTCCATTTTCTGCAGGGCCCGGATCAGGACGCTGCTGTACCGTTCGATGCCTACATAGTTGATCCCGGGATTTTGCCGGGCAAGGGTCATAAGAAAGCGTCCTTTTCCCATGCCGATTTCAATATGAATGGGGTTGGTATTTCCGAAAAGGGTATTCCAGTTTCCGGCCTGCTGTTCCGGCTCTTGTACTACATAAGTGCTGGCGGCGACGGCTTCTCCGGCGCCTTTGATATTTCTGAGTCTCACGCTGCTTCTCCTGTCTTTTTTGCTTTATTGTAAACAGAATCTAAAAAAAGATCAAGAAATATAAAAAAAGTACTTGCATTTTATAAAACAATGAATTATAATAATTCTTGCGTTGCGAAAGTAAATAGCATATGCGCGATTAGCTCAGCTGGCAGAGCACCTGACTCTTAATCAGGGTGTCCAGGGTTCGAACCCCTGATCGCGCAGGCAGGGCACTGGTTTTGCAGATTTTAAGCTGCGGGGTCGGTGCTTTTTTCATGTGCCGCGATCCATTCCCGCATGTAGCGCTCCAGCACGGGAAAAGGGGCAGGGCCGGCAGAAAGCAGAAATGTATGGAACTCTTTCGCGGAAAAGCGGGCGCCAAGGGCCTCTTCTGCCTGCCGCCGCAGATCCAGGATTTCTACGGCACCCAGATAGTATTTGAGATAGTTGCCGGGATCCTGAAGGACAGCCTGGTAAATGCTGTGTACGGCCTCTGCATCTTTAATGCCGTAGCGGGCAAAGAAGCGCGCCGTGTCCTCCGGAGTCCAGCCTTCGTAGTGGATGCCGGCATCCGCCCTGGCATGAAGGCCGAGGGAGACAGAGGCGTTGGCGGACAGAAGAGCCGCCATATCCGGATCCAGAGGAGTGTAGGAGTAGGAAAGCCATTCTACGTAGGTGGCCCAGCCTTCCACATAGCCGCCGAAATAGAACAGGCGCCGGACCGGATCCGGGTTCACGGAATTTTCACAGACCGTCTGGTACAGATGGCCGGGATAGCCCTCATGGGCCAGGGTAGTAAAGAGAGAAAGGCCGTCATACCCTCCGGCCGGATTGATATAGATGACATGTTCCTCCATGCGGTCCATAGGCGGAGTCAGGTAAAAGGCGGGGCTTAGGTAATCCTCCAGGGAAGGATCCACGTACTTTACCTGACAGGAAACCGTGCCGGCAGCCGGGAAATCCTCTTTTATCTTTTCCTCCAGGGTTTCCAGGATATAGAGGGGATCCAGGATTTCCATGGTCTGGGAGGCGGCGGCCGGCAGATCGGGGTGAGCTTTGAGGAGATCGGCCATGGCATGGAGGCTTTGGGAGAGCTGTTCATCCAGAAGGGAGATGATTTCATCCATGGAACGTCCGGAGCCGGTGGTACATGCAGCCAGAGCGGCGTAATAGTCTGCCCCCCGGTCATAGTAGCAGAGGCCGTAAGGGTTGGTCCCGGTTCCTTTTAGCTTCGTAAGTTCCTGTATGAGAGTTTCGTAAGCAGGAAGGACATGACCGAAGACAGCGGTGCGGTTAGAGGCCGTATAGGCGTTTTTTTCTTCTTCCGTAAGAAAATCCAGGGCATCCAGGCGGTCTTCGAAGGTGGAAAGCAGAAAATGGTCCTTTGAACCTGCGATAAAATCCCGGCACTGGGTGATGACGGCATCCGCCGTCTCATCGGACATAAAAAAGCCGGCGCGGGCCCTTTCCCGCTCGTATTCCAACAGGCTGTCATAATAGGTATCAAGGAGAGAAGGGAAAGATAATTTTGAATATCCGCTTCACTGTAAAAGGCGTATTCGGCCAGCAGGACAGGAAGCTGCGCCTGGGCGCCCAGAGAGGGGCTGAAGACCTCCTCGTAATAGGGAAAGGCGGACAGGGCCAGTTCCCGGGGAAGCTGATCTTCCAGGATGTCGTATGTAAGGCGGCTGCCTTCGGAGAGATCCGGACGGGAGAAGCCGGAAAGGGTTTCCAGCATATTTTCCAGGGCAGCGGCTGCACCGGCCTTGGATTTGGCAGAATAAAGGCCGAACGTAACGGGGGCGTCTTTGACGCCGTAGGCGGAAGGAGCAGCCAGCGTGTAGTGCAGGGTCATGGTGTTGGAAGAAATTTCCTGGAGAAACAGTTCCCTGGTAAATGCGGCAAAGCGTTCGTCTTCGGTTTGTCCGGGACTTTTGCCAAGAGAGGGAATTATCAGGACTGCGCAGAGAAATACGGCGCCCAGTACGGACAGGAGGAGCATACGTTTGGAGTGTTTCATAAAGGACTCCCGGGGAGGTCATTACTGCATTTTATGACGGTTCCGGGGAAATATGTTAGCCCTCTTGACAAATGAAATTCCCTGTGATAGGCTTTCTCTAGGCACAGAGAAACACGCATTGAAGAAAAGAGTAGGCAGGGTGTACTTTTTACAGAGAAGTCCCGGAGGCTGAGAGGGATGAAAGGAAGTCTGCCGAAGATGGTTTCTGAGCGGCACGTATGAACGCAGATGCGATAAGACGTGACAGGTCCGCCTGTTACAGCGGGAGGGTATGGAGGTACCCGCAGAGGTCCGTTTTGTGAGGAGCGGACGAACGGAAGTGGTAACACGGGAACGGCCCGTCTTCTTTAAGAATAAGAAGGCGGCTTTTTTATTTTATCGGAAAAGAGGGAAAGAATATGGAAAAGAAAAAATATTACATGACAACGGCCATTGCCTACACCTCCGGCAAGCCGCATATCGGCAACACCTACGAGATCGTGCTGGCGGACGCCATTGCCCGTTTTAAAAGGATGCAGGGCTATGATGTGTTCTTTCAGACAGGAACCGACGAGCATGGACAGAAGATAGAGGAGAAGGCCCGGGAGGCCGGCGTGACGCCCAAAGAATTTGTGGACGGGGTGGCTGCGGAGATCCGGCGGATCTGGGACTTGATGAATACCTCCTACGACAAGTTTATCCGCACCACGGACGCGGATCACGAGGCGCAGGTGCAGAAAATTTTCAAGAAACTTTATGACCAGGGAGATATCTACAAGGGCTATTACGAGGGGATGTACTGTACGCCCTGTGAGTCCTTCTTTACGGAATCCCAGCTGGCAGACGGCAAATGCCCGGACTGCGGAAGAGAAGTGCAGCCGGCCAGGGAAGAGGCTTATTTCTTTAAAATGAGTAAATATGCGGACCGGCTCATTGAACACATCAATGCCCATCCCGAATTTATCCAGCCTGTATCACGGAAAAACGAGATGATGAATAATTTCCTCCTTCCGGGGCTGCAGGATCTGTGCGTATCCAGAACCTCCTTCCAATGGGGCATTCCCGTTACGTTTGATCCCAAGCATGTGACTTACGTGTGGCTGGACGCCCTGACCAACTACATCACCGGAATCGGCTATGACTGCGAAGGCGGCTCTGCGGAGCAGTTTTTGAAGGACTGGCCGGCGGATCTGCATCTTATCGGTAAAGATATTATCCGCTTCCATACCATTTACTGGCCCATCTTCCTGATGGCGCTGGACCTGCCTCTGCCCAAGCAGGTGTTCGGCCATCCCTGGCTGCTCCAGGGAGACGGCAAGATGAGCAAATCTAAGGGAAATGTGCTCTATGCGGATGAACTGGCGGAGATGTTTGGCGTAGATGCCGTGCGCTTCTTTGTGCTGCATGAGATGCCCTTTGACAACGACGGCGTGATTACCTGGGAATTGATGGTGGAGCGCATGAACTCAGAGCTGGCCAATACCCTGGGAAATCTGGTAAACCGCACGGTATCTATGTCCAACAAATATTTCGGCGGCGTGGTGAATAACACGGGCGTTATGGATCCGGTGGATCGGGAACTGAGGGAGACTGCAGCCGCAGCCGCAGAGAAGGTGACGGCCAAGATGGAGGAACTGCGGGTGGCGGATGCTATCACGGAGATTTTCAACCTCTTCAAGCGCTGCAACAAATACATTGACGAGACTATGCCCTGGGCCCTTGCCAAGGATGAGAGCAAGCGGGATCGTCTGGCGGCGGTACTCTACAATCTGGTAGAGGGCATCAGCATCGGTGCAAGCCTTCTGGAGCCCTTTATGCCGGAGACTTCGGAAAAGATTCTGGCGCAGCTTGGGGCGAAAAAGCGCTCCCTGGAGGTTATGAATATGTTCGGCCTTTATCAGTCCGGGGCCAAGGTTACGGATAAGCCGGAAATTCTCTTTGCCCGTCTGGATGTAAAAGAAGTCCTGGAGCAGGTGGAGGCGAAAGCAGCAGCCAAGGAAGAGCCGCAGGCGGAGCCCGGGATTGAGATTGAGCCCAAAGCGGAGATTACGTTCGGAGACTTTGAAAAGCTGCAGTTCCAGGTAGGAGAGATCATTGCCTGCGAAGAGGTGAAAAAGTCCAAAAAACTCCTCTGCTCCCAGGTGCGGATCGGAAGCCAGGTCAAGCAGATTGTATCTGGAATCAAGGCTCATTATAAGGCGGAAGAGATGGTGGGTAAAAAGGTAATGGTGCTGGTGAACTTAAAGCCTGCAACTCTGGCCGGCGTGAAGTCCGAGGGTATGCTTCTGTGCGCGGAGGATGATAAGGGAAATCTGGCTTTGGTTGTGCCGGAGAAGGAAATGCCTTCCGGGGCGGAGATTTGTTAGAAAATATGTTAAGAATAAGAGACAGGCAGTCCTTGGGGCTGCCTGTCTCTTTGGGAAACATATTTAGAGAAATGTCTGCAAATCCATCTGTTTCGCCTGCTCCAGAAGAAATTTATAGCGTTTCTGGACAGAGTAGATTTCATACGTATAGCAGTCGATCAGGTCCGGATCGACAACGGCTTCAAAATTGGCATAAGCGGTTTCCAGTGCGTTTTTTGTCATTGTAAGGTCTTCCAGCAGCTGGCGCCTTGTAAACGACTCGTCTGTCTGTGCCGGCGCTTTCCGTAGTAACCCCATCCCGCAGCCCCCACTTTCCGTAATCAAAATAGTTGTTGTATTAAGAGTATAAGCAGGAATATTGGTATTTATACTAAAAAATAGAATATTTTGGATCAAAAATTCATATAGATAGAAAAAAAGATGGGACAAAAAGATGAAAATCTTAAACTTTCTTCTCCGGGTGGTTTTCGGCGCCATCGGGATCCAAATTCTCAACGCTGTTTTTATTTCACAAAATGTTGCCGTTTTTGTCGGGCTGAACGCAGTAACCCTTTTGACAGTGGGAAGCCTTGGAATCAGCGGTCTGGGGCTTCTTTACGGAATTGCGGCCTTTGGAATTTTGTGAAAATTTGACAATAGACAGGCCGAAAGAAAGCCGCTATAATCAACCTACGATCGATAATTATCTATCTCGGACTGCACGAAAAAAGCGGTGCAGCCGATAATCTTTGGTTTGAATCAAACCGTGATTCCTTTTGAACATGCTGTAGTTAAGGAGGTGGCAGTTTTGTTTTCGGCGCTGCATTATATATGGAAAAATCCCCGGATGCTGGTGATGCTGGGGAGCTTTCTGGGCTTTCAGATCTTTGTCAGTCTGCTGACGGGACTTCTGATTTGCGCGGGAGGTGTCTTTTGAAGAGAAAGCAGATCGCAGTCTGTGACCGGGAGCAGGATTATACGCTCCGGTTTACGGAGTATGCCAACCGTCGCAGGGATCCGGTATTTACGGTACACGGATTTACAAGCTGCGGCGAGCTGGCCGGTTACGCAGAAGAGCACCCAGTAGATATCCTTTTGATTTGCGAAGAGCTTTCCAAAGAGATTGGGGACAAAACCCGGTACGGACAGATTTTTTATCTGTCGGAAAATGAATACCAGGAAAAAGAGACGGATGCCCCCAGGGTTTATAAATTCCAGTCCTGTCCCCAGATCATGCGGACAGTTCTGAGCGGTTACGCAGAACAGACGCCGGAAGGTCCCGGGACGGCGCTCCGGCAGAACCGCATGAAACAGATAGGGGTGTATTCCCCGGTGGGCCGTATCGGAAAGACAAGCTTTGCCCTGGCTCTCGGAAGGGAGCTTGCCAAGCAGAAACGGACATTGTATCTGAATCTGGAAGAATATTCCGGATTTTCGGTTCTCTATCCTTATGGGGACGGATGGACCTTGTCGGAACTGATGTATTTTTTGAAACAGGGGAAGAATGCTTTTGTCTGTAAGCTGGAAAGCATTGTCCGCCGGCTGGGCAGCCTGGATTATATTCCGCCTCTGAAATCCCCGGTGGAGCTGCGCCATATCAGCCGGAAAGACTGGGAATGCCTTCTGGAAGCGCTGGGCCGGGAAAGCCATTACGAAATGCTGATTCTGGATATGAGCGGGGCAGTGGACGGGCTCTTTGAGCTTCTGGGACACTGCGACGGGGTCTATACCCCCATCCGGGAAGACGAAGTATCCGGGGCAAAGCTCTGCCAGTATGAGGAGACCCTGCGGCTTTTGGATCTGGAAGAGGTGTTAGAGAAAACAAAAAAGTTCTGGCTGTCCCAGGAAAAGGATTTGGAGACGTTTATCCGGGCGGAAGGAAAGAGGTGGCTGAGCCCATGAAGGGGAACTGGGAAAGCCTTCGGCAGAAATTAAAGGAAAAGATTCAAAAGAGACTGGATTTATCCAGGGAATTGACGGATGAAGAAGTGCTGGAGCTGATTGATGAGGAAATCCTGGCCCAAAGCAGGCAGGAATATCTGCTGCTGGAGGAAAAGCTTTGTATGCGCAAAGAAATCTTTTATGCTATGAGAAGGCTTGATCTTTTGCAGGAGCTGATGGAAGATCCGGAGATTACGGAGATCATGGTAAACGGGCCGGAGGCTGTTTTTGTGGAGCGAAGAGGACGGTTAAGCCGCTGGGACAAGTCCTTTTCTTCCCGGCAGAAGCTGGAGGATGTGGTGCAGCAGATTGTGAGCTTTTCCAACCGGCGCGTCTCCAAGGCAAGCCCCATCGCCGATGCCAGATTGGAAGACGGCTCGAGGGTGAATGTAGTTCTGGATCCGGTGGCGCTTGGAGGTCCGGCTGTGACCATCCGCAGATTTCCGGAGCAGCCCATCCGTATGGAACAGCTGATTGCCTGGGAAGCCGTGAGCCGGGAGGCAGCGGCCTTTCTGCGGACGGCAGTGGAAGCCGGGTACAATATTTTCGTAAGCGGCGGGACCGGCTCCGGGAAGACCACGTTTCTCAATGCCCTGTCGGAATTTATACCCACCGGGGAGCGGGTAATCACCATTGAGGACAATGCGGAGCTGCAGCTTTTCACGGTGGAGAACCTGGTAGCCCTGGAAGCCCGCAGCGCCAACCTGGAAGGGGAACATGAGATTTCTATCCGGGACCTGATAAGGACAGCCCTGCGGATGCGGCCGGACCGGATTATTGTAGGGGAAGTGCGCAGCGCTGAGGCGTTGGACATGCTTCAGGCTATGAATACCGGCCATGACGGCTCTTTAAGTACCGGCCATGCCAACAGCCCGGCAGATATGCTGAGCCGCCTGGAGACCATGGTGCTGATGGGAATGGAACTGCCGCTGGAGGCCGTAAGGAGGCAGATTGCATCCGGGGTAGATTTAATCGTACACCTGGGGCGGATGCGGGACGGCAGCCGCAGGGTACTGGAAATTGCGGAGACTGCCGGCATGGAGTCCGGGGAAATCCGGCTGCACACGCTCTTTGCCTTTGAGGAAGAGACGGCAGGAGAAGATAAAGATCTGCGTGTCCGGGGAAGACTGCAGAAAAAAGATTCCCTGCGGCATACGGGAAAGCTGAAAATGGCCGGTATAGGAGGATGAGAGATGAACTACAGGGAATACCGGCCTACAGCGGTTCAGCGGCTTCAATATATGCTGGAGGCAGCAGGCATTACGGGGATTGTGGCCTTGTGCTTCTACAATTCGCTCTGGGCCGTGCTTTTGTTTCCGGCGGTGCTGTGGAAGCACGAAAAGGAGAGGCGGGGACAGACGGCCAAGCGCAGGAGAAAGGAACTGAAGCTGCAGTTCCGGGATGCGGTCCAGGGACTTGCGGCAGCCCTTGCAGCCGGGTATTCCGCAGAAAATGCCCTGCGCGAAGCGGGAAGGGACTTGAAGCTTATGTATGCGGCGGACGCGGATATGGTACAGGAGCTTTCCGCTATGGAGCGGAAGCTGGATGCCAATCAGACCATAGAGCAGGTAATGGAGGACTTTGCAGGGCGCAGCGGTTTGGAAGAGGCGGGGGGCTTTGCGGAAATTTTTTCCGTCGGAAAGCGAAGCGGCGGGGATCTGATAAAAATTATGGGGGATACGGCCGTAAATATCTCCGATACGGTAGAGACGGAGCGCCAGGTGTCTTCCGCTTTGGCGGCCAGGCGTTATGAACAGAGGATTATGAATGTGATTCCCTTTGCCATGGTTTTGTATCTCCGGGTGGGATGTCCCGGCTTTTTGGATCCTCTGTACGGGAATCTTCCGGGAATCTGTGTGATGACCGCCTGTCTGGGCCTGTATCTGGGGGCCTGGTATCTGGGGAAACGCCTGCTGGACATAGAGGTGTGAAACATGAAAGAAAAAAGGAAGAAAAAGGAAATGAGGCTGGAGGATCTGGCCCGGCGTTTCAACAGCCGGCTGTCCGGCTGGCTGGGAGGCCGGCTGCCCGGGCAGGAGGAGGTACGGCAGAATCTGAAGCTTTTATATTTCGATCCGCATACGGAAGAGCGGCTGGACCGGTACTATACAGAGAAGACAATGCTGCTTATGAAAGCATTTGCGATAGGGATTTGCGCCGCAGTCCTGGCGGGAGCTTTGGCTTCTGGCGGCGGGCTTCTGGCAGAGGGGCGTTTCCTGCCCCGTCGGGATACGGCTTACACCCGGGAACTTCAAGTAGAGGCGGCGGGGGAGAAAGTCCGGGAAATTGCGGTGGTCATAGAGCCGCAGAAGCTGAGGGCGGCAGAAAGCCGGGA
>OFFT01002331.1_pt1 | contig 10051 bp, 10 predicted proteins | sample 1521581 | NCBI WGS metagenome assembly OFFT01 (sample SAMEA3504084, study PRJEB24116) | mouse gut metagenome | biome: mouse gut; feature: mouse-associated habitat; material: faeces | place: Denmark | collected 2011
ATGGTATATATTGGTAAAAAGGTTACTGAAGAATAATTTTACGGAGGTTTTTCTATGAAATATTTAGCTGCCGCAATTGCCGCTGGTTTAGCTGCTTTGGCTGCTTCCTACCTTAACGGAAAAGTTATTTCAAAAACTATTGAAGGTATGGCAAGACAACCTGAATCTGCTAACAACCTTAGAGCAACTATGTTTATCGGTGTTGGTTTGATCGAAGCTGTTCCTATCTTAGCTATCGTCATTGGCTTCTTAATTCTCTTCCTGTAATTTGCGTTTTAAGAACAAGATCGTAATTACGAGAAAGAAGGGTTGAGACATGCAATTTATGTTTGCAGCCTTAAAATTAGAGTTAGGTGACACGCTTTACTATCTTTTGATCTTTGCAGCTTTGCTCCTCTTAGTTAAGCACTTTGCTTGGGGCCCTGTAACAAAGATGATGGAAGAACGTCGTCAAAAGGTAATAAGCGACCTTGATCAAGCAGAAAGTGATCGAAAGAAAGCTGAATTGCTTGCTAATCAACGTGAAGCTGCCTTGAAAGACTCTAAACAAGAGGCAACACAAATTCTTTCTACTGCAAAAAGCAATGCGGAAAAAACTAAGAATAATATTATTAGTCAAGCTGATCAAGAAGCTGCCGCAATTAGAAAGAGAGCATCAGAAGATGCTGCCCAAGCAAAAACTGATGCACTCAATGAGGCAAGAGATCAAGTAGCTGATATTTCTGTTGCTATTGCTGAAAAAGTAATTAGCAAGAATTTATCTGCTGCTGATCAGAAAGACTTGGTAGATCAATTTATCAAGGGGCTGAATGACTAATGGCTTTAAGTAGAGAAGAAATTGCTTCCAGATACAGTAAAGCTTTATTTGCTTATGCACAGGATGCTAATAGTCTGGATGCAGTCCATGAAGATATGAATGTATTGCTTCAAGTAGCTAAAGAAAATCCTGATATGCTGCGTTTGTTAAGCGATCCAATTATTCGAAAGAATCAAAAAGAAGAATTCTTATCCAGTTTTAGCGATAAGTTTTCAAGTGAAACTAAGAATTTTTTGGATTTCTTATTAGAATATCGCAGATTTGAATCTTTAACTGCAATTATTGAGGCATTTAATACTCTTTATGATGAATATAAGAATATGTCAACGGCGCAGATCGCCGTGATGGTGCGTGACAGGATCGTCAGCACGATTCAGGAGGTGCTCAGTCCGGCCTGACGGTCAGACCTTGAGCACCTGTCTTGTATATTCGCCGGTGTCTGTAGGGGCGCCGGCGAATTTGCTCTGTACCAGACTCTGATAGATCTGCGCCGCAAAGATGTCTTTATCCAGCATTCTGCGGCCGTTCCCGGATAACAGGTTGTCCGCGTCGGACAGTCTGCCAAGCAGCGGTATGCTGCCATTTGCCTTGATGGCGGTCAAAAGCGGTGTGGCATCCTGCCGGAAACCGAGGATGCGCGCATAATAGACATAGTCCTCGGCCTGGAAGGAGAGCAGGTCTTCTTTCCGGATCTGGAGAAGAACGTGCATCAGGCTCCGTGCGATGCGGGTGTAGGTGCGGTTTTTGGTCTTTAATTTCTCACAGAAATCCGTAAAGCCCTGGTAGGAAGGCAGCAGATTGCAGATACGGTCCGACAGATCCTGATCGATATCGGGGTGGTCAGTGTAGCCGTCAGGCTGCTCCGAAAGCAGCTGGTAATGCAGCGGCAGGGAGAAATCATCGGCGTGTACAGGGAAGGACTTCCCGAAGGCGGATGCCAGCAGGTCATAGGCTTCCGGCGGCATCAGGTTCACAACCTCCGACAGATTGCCGGCGGCGTCGATGGCTTCCCGGATGGCCAGAGCGGAACAGTATGTATTTAACAGGCTGGCATCATGATAAGAACTTCCGGCCCGGTGTGTCGTGTAAGGTCTGATCTGACTGCCGCGTCTTAAAAGCGCCTTGCAGTATTCGATCCCGAGGATATTGTTAGGGGCTGACATAACATGCATGTAGGGGGTAAGTTTTGGCGCGCTGGCACGAAGGGCGGCGTTTCTGGCGCCTGGGTAGGCGTAGCCCATCCGCAGGTGCCTGTCCAGTACTTCCTTGAATATGGCGTCTTCGTCTATAAGGCTGGCGGCGAATTCCGACAACACCGCGATGTCTCCGCATTCGCTGCCGAAACAGAGAGCGTCCACGATGCCCAGCCTGTCAAACAGAGCAACGGCTCCCGAGGCAAAATATTCCGCGCTGCCGAGTGCATAATAAACAGGCAGCTCCAGCACGAGATCGGCTCCGTTCTTAAGCGCGGTCTCCGCGCGCAGATATTTGTCGGCCACGGCAGGTGCGCCGCGCTGCACGAAGTCTCCGCACATGGCAATGATGCAGTAGTCGGCACCGGTCATTTCTTTTGCTTTGGCGATCTGATGGGCATGTCCGTTGTGAAATGGATTGTACTCTGCGATGATACCTGTTGTTCTCATAGTCGTTCTCCCCTTTTATACCCCAAAAGCCATGCGTTCAACGGCTTTTCTTATTTATTAGTTTATCATAAAAAAAACTTTTTGCACGCTGTTTGTGCAAAATAATGAAACAATTTTGCAAATATATTTTTTCAGAGCAGGGGAAAAGCCGGGCGGCCTTAAAAAAGATGGGAAAACAGCGGAATGTGTCTTGTGTACAGGCGGTTATTTTTGTATAATCTGTCTAGGAAACTGTCTCGAAATAAGGAAGTTTTGACAGATGTTAAGGAGGAGCAAGTATGTCTTATATTGATCTGATGAAAGAAAAGGCGAGAAGCGACAAGAAGACGATCGTACTGCCGGAGACCAACGACAAGAGGACTCTGATCGCGGCGGCCAATATTCTCAAGGAGGAGATCGCCGATATCATCATGATCGGCAACGAAGAGAAGATCATGGACGGTGCCGGCTGGCTGGAGGTGGAGCTGGACGGCGTGACGATCATCGACCCGGAGAAGTCGGAGAAGCTGGACGGGTATGTGAATATTTTATATGAGACGAGGAAGAACAAGGGGATGACGCCGGAGAAGGCAAGGGAGATCCTCTTGAACGATTATCTGACCTTCGGCGTGGTGATGGTCAAGGCCAACGACGCGGACGGCATGGTGGCCGGTGCCTGTCATGCCACGGCGGATACGCTGCGGCCGGCACTGCAGATCTTAAAGACCGCGCCGGGCGTGAAGCTGGTGTCCGGTTTCTTTATTCTGGATGTGCCGGACTGTACGTTCGGAGAGAAGGGGACATTCCTCTTTGCGGACTGCGGTCTGAACCAGGATCCTACGGCGGAGGAGCTGGCGGCCATCGCGGACACTTCGGCCAAGAGCTTTAAGAGTCTGGTAGGAGCGAAGCCGATCATCGCCATGCTGTCCCACTCCACGAAAGGCAGCGCGAAGCATCCGCTGGTCGATAAGATGGTGGAGGCGACCCGCATCGCCCACGAGCAGTATCCGCATCTGTGCATCGACGGAGAACTGCAGACCGATGCCGCTCTGGTGCCGCAGGTAGCCAAGTCCAAGGCCCCCGGCAGTGAGGTGGCGGGCAAGGCGAATGTGCTGATCTTCCCGAATCTGGACTGCGGCAACATTGGTTATAAACTGGTACAGCGACTGGGCAAGGCAGAGGCTTACGGCCCCATGCTGCAGGGCATCGCCAAGCCGGTCAACGACCTTTCCCGGGGCTGTTCCTGGCAGGATATCGTGGGCGTGGTGGCGCTTACGGCGGTACAGGCCCAGCTTGCGTAAAATTTTTGTTGACAAATGGAAAACCCATGGGTATAATTGTTTGAGTGTGGATAGGAGTCAACTATGTTCGTGAATTTAACTGAGGTGTTACTCAATGAGGGCCGGACAGTCACGATGCAGATAGAACCGGAACTGGCACAGGTTACGGTCGGAGGAGAGACATATCCTGTGAGCGGTAAGGCAGCCGTCACCCTGACCATTACGAATGTCGGGAAAGGGAAGGCGGAAGTCAGGGGAGAAGGCAGAATCGCGTTCTGCGCCCGCTGCGGCAGATGTCTTAAGGACGTGGAGGAGACACTGGAGCTTGTGATCGACAGGACAGTGTATGCACCGGACAGGATGCCTTCGCCGGAGGACGGCGACGATCAGGAGTATATGAACGGTTATCAGATGGACGTGGAAGAACTGCTGCGCAATGAAATTGTGATCAACTGGCCTATGAAGATTCTGTGCAGGCCGGACTGCCGCGGTATATGCCGTCAGTGCGGACAGGATCTGAATACGGGAACATGTGACTGTGACACGTTTGTTCCTGATCCCAGGATGGCAGTAATAAAAGATATCTTTAACGGGAGTAAGGAGGTGTGAGACGATGTCAATCTGTCCTAAGAACAAATCTTCCAAAGGGAGAAGAGACAGGAGAAGAGCAAACTGGAAAATGACTGCCCCTACATTGGTTAAGTGCAGTAAATGCGGTGCGCTCATGGTACCCCACAGAGTATGTAAGAAGTGCGGCACATACAACAAAAAAGAAATTATCGCAGTTGATTAATGCGGGTGATATTTGAAGAGATCAAGGGATCGTAGAGCGTATGATTCCTTGATTTCTTTATTTTGCGGCTTTCTTTTATCGTAGACTTTGGTTTTCTCATATGGTATACTGAAACAAGAATATCTCTATCTGAAGAGTTTTCTGAACGTGGCCGGGGTTAACCTGACAGATCTTGATGAGATCAAAGAATAAAGTGACAGAAGCTGATACGAGGTGCAGTTATGAACGAGTATATTAAGGTCGCGGTGGATGCGATGGGCGGTGACAATGCCCCGCAGGAGATCGTGAAGGGGGCGGTGGAAGCCGTCAACGAGAGCAGTAAGGTCAAGGTATATCTGGTGGGTATGAAGGAGGCGGTGGAGAGAGAGCTGGCCGGTCATACATACCCGAAGGAGCAGATCGAGGTGGTGCCTGCTTCCGAGATCATAGAGACGGCGGAGCCGCCCGTGATGGCGATTCGCAAGAAGAAGGATTCTTCTTTGGTGAAGGCGCTGAATCTGGTCAAGGACGGTACATGCGATGCCTATGTATCGGCGGGGAGTACAGGTGCCACGCTGGTTGGTGGACAGGTTATCGTGGGCCGGATCAAGGGGGTGGAGAGACCGCCGCTTGCACCGCTGATCCCGACGGCGACGGGATGTTCCCTGCTGATCGACTGCGGCGCCAATGTGGACGCCAGACCTTCCCACCTGGTGCAGTTCGCCAAGATGGGTTCCGTCTATATGGAACATGTGATGGGGATCAAGAATCCGAAAGTGGGTATCGTGAATATCGGGGCGGAGGAGGAGAAGGGCAATGCGCTCGTCAAGGAGACCTTTCCGCTCTTGAAGAACTGCCCGGATATCAACTTTATCGGCAGCGTGGAGGCCAGGGATATCCCGGCCGGCGCGGCGGATGTGGTGGTGTGCGAAGCCTTTGTGGGGAACGTCATCTTAAAGACTTACGAGGGTGTGGGTGCGACCCTGATCTCGAAGGTGAAGGAAGGCATGATGACGAGTCTGCGCAGCAAGATCGGCGCGCTTCTCGTGAAGCCGGCCCTCAAGCAGACCCTGAAGGCGTTTGATCTGGAACAGTACGGCGGTGCGCCGATGCTGGGCCTCAAGGGACTGGTGGTCAAGACCCACGGCAGTTCCAAATCCATAGAGATCAAGAATTCTATTTTACAGTGTATCACCTTTACCGAGCAGAAGATCAGCGAGAAGATCCGTCAGATGCTGCAGACTGACGGGATCGTATCCGGAGAGAAATAGCAGACTATGAGAAACGAGAGAGAAGGCGAAAGGGGTAAACTGTCAGAATGGAATTAGAGAAGCTAAAAGAAGCGATCGCGGATATATTGAGCGTGGACCCTAATGAGGTTACAGAAGAGACGACTTTTACGGAGGATCTCGGGGCGGACTCCCTGGATGTTTATCAGATCGTGATGAAGATCGAGGAGGCATTTGAGATCGAGATTCCGGCCGAGTCGATACAGGAGATCTCAACGGTGGGAGAGGCCGTTGAGCTGATCAGAAATTCTATTTAAGAGAAGCGGGAAGCCCTTTGTATTTTGAAAGGGCTTTTTAAATGCAGGAGGATTTCCATGTTGACGAACAGACTAAGACTGCTGGAAGAGAGAATAGGATATTGTTTTCAGGATAAGAAACTGCTGCGGCAGGCACTGACTCACAGTTCCTGTTCTAATGAGCAGAAGATCAACAAATTGCCGGATTATGAGAGGCTGGAGTTCCTCGGTGATGCGGTGCTGGAGCTGGTGAGCAGCGATCATATCTTCCGGGAGAATCCGGAGATGTCGGAGGGAGAGTTGACCAAATTCAGATCTTCCATCGTCTGTGAGCCGGCCCTTGCTTTCTGTGCGAGGCAGATCGGACTGGAAGAGTTTATCCTGCTGGGCAGAGGGGAAGAACTGACCGGCGGCCGGAAGCGGGATTCCATCGTATCGGATGTGATGGAGGCCACCATCGGCGCCATTTATCTGGACAGCGGCATCGAGGAAGCGCGGGCGTTTATCGGCCGTTTTATCCTGTCGGATCTGGAGCACAAGCAGCTGTTCTATGATGCGAAGACTATACTGCAGGAAGAGATCCAGAAGGAGAACGGCGGCGTGCTTCGTTATGAGCTGGTCCGGGAGGAAGGGCCGGAGCATGACAAGACTTTCGTGGTGGAAGTGATGGTCGGTGACAGGAAGGCGGGCCGTGGAAACGGGCATTCCAAGAAAGCGGCGGAACAGCACGCCGCTTATGAAGCGCTTCTTCGGCGTAAGAAGGCGTCAGTCCGGCTATGAAGATATTTGTACGGTAGTAGAAAGACAGATTGAGGTACGTATGTATTTAAAAAGCATTGAGGTGCACGGATTCAAATCCTTTGCCAATAAGATAAATTTCAAGTTTCACAACGGTATTACCGGTATTGTGGGACCCAACGGTTCCGGAAAAAGCAACGTGGCGGATGCCGTCAGATGGGTGCTGGGAGAGCAGCGGATCAAGCAGCTTCGAGGGTCTTCCATGCAGGACGTGATCTTCTCCGGAACGGAGATGCGAAAGCCTCTGGGTTATGCCTACGTGGCGATCACGCTGGACAATACGGATCATCAGCTGACCATCGACTATGATGAGGTGACGGTGTCCAGAAGGCTGTACCGGTCCGGTGAGAGTGAATATATGATCAACGGCTCCATCTGCCGTCTGAAAGACGTGAATGAGCTTTTCTACGATACCGGTATCGGTAAGGAAGGATACTCCATTATCGGACAGGGACAGATCGAGAAGATCTTAAGCGGCAAGCCGGAGGAGCGGCGTGAGCTGTTCGACGAGGCTGCCGGTATCGTGAAGTTCAAGCGCAGGAAGTATGCGGCACAGAAGAAGCTGGAAGACGAGAAGCAGAACCTTGTCCGGGTCAACGACATCTTAAGCGAGCTGGAGAAGCAGACCGGGCCGCTGGAGAAGCAGGCCGAGAAGGCCAGAGTCTACCTGAAAAAGAAAGAAGAGTTAAAGACGCTGGATGTAAATGTGTTCCTGTTGGAGAATGTGCGGGTACGGCAGCAGCTGGCGGAGACGGACGGCAAACTGACGATCGCCGGCGGGGATCTGGAAGAGACCACGAAGAAGTATGAGAGCATCAAGGAAGAGTACGAGCAGATCGCCGGCCGGATCGAAGAACTGGATCAGGCCATCGAGACGGCCCGGGCGACGCTGACGGATACCGGGGTGATGCGTTCCAAGCTGGAAGGTGAGATCAATGTCTTAAAGGAGCAGATCCACTCAGCGGAGGGCAACGAAGAGCATTTACAGAGCCGCATCCGAAGTATCAGTGAGCAGATTGATGTGCGCATCCGGGAGAAGGACGGCATCCTTGCGGATAAGGAGCAGACGGATCAGAAACTGACGCAGCTGGAGCAGGCCAGAACAGAAGCCAGGCAGCTGCTGGAGGAGATCCAGAGCCGGATCGAAGAGCTGAATGATCACATCGAAAGTGGGAAGAATACGATCATCGACGCCCTGAATAACCGTGCCACGATCAAGTCCAAGATGGGGCGCTACGATACCATGCTGGAGCAGATCAACATCCGCAGGGCGGAGCTGAATTCCAGACTGCTGCGGGCCAAGTCCGACGAGGCGGAGCAGACGGAGACCATCAAGAAGCTGGAAGAAGAATTCGAGGCTGTGGGGACTGCCATCAAAGAACTGGGGGAAAAGCAGGAGACGATGGAGGAGCGGCTTTCGCTTTTCCGGGAAGAGCTGGCGGAGCGGGACCAGAAGCTGCGGGATACCCAGGTGCTTTATCATCAGCAGAAGTCCAAGCTGGAGGCGCTGGCCAACCTGACGGAGCGCTACGAGGGGTACGGCGGCAGCGTCAAGGCCGTGATGGAGCGCAAAGGCCAGGAGAAGGGCATCATCGGCGTGGTGGCGGATATCATCCAGGCGGAAGCCAGATATGAGACGGCCATCGAGACGGCTTTGGGCGGCAATATCCAGAATATCGTCACGGAGGATGAGGAGACCGCCAAGCGCATGATCGGTTATCTGAAAAAGGCCCGGGCGGGCCGTGCCACCTTCCTGCCCCTCACCAGTATTACCCGCCCCCAGGAGTTTAAGAATCCTGACGCCCTGAAGGAAAAAGGCGTAATCGGTATGGCCGACGAGCTGGTAAAGGTGGAGAAGAAATACCGGAACGTGGCGAAAGCGATGTTAGGACGTATCGTGGTGGTGGACAACGTGGACAACGCCGTGAAGCTGGCCAGGAAATACAACCACAGTCTCCGGATGGTCACGCTGGAAGGGGAGCTCTTGGTGCCGGGCGGCGCGATCAGCGGCGGCGCTTATAAGAACAACAGCAATCTCCTTGGAAGGCGTCGGGAGATTGAGGAGCTGGAGACGAAGGCGAGCAGGTTCCGTGTCGTCATGGAGGAGACCGAGAAGGAGATTGAGGGAATCAAGGCCAGGCGAACCCGGATGCGCGTGGACGTAGAAGCCATAAAGAGCGACATCCAGCGCAAGTCCATCGAACAGAACACGGCCAGGCTCAACATCGCCCAGGCCAGGGAGCGCATGGAGGAGGAAGTGGAGAGCGCGGCCTCCCTGCGCATAGAAGAGCGGGAGATTGAGGACAAGATTCAGGAGATCAGAAGGGACAAGGAGACCGTCCAGACGGACCTCGCTTCCAGCGAAGCCCTGGAGGCCAGAACCCAGGAGGAAATCGAGCAGTCCCAGCAGACCCTGGAGGAACAGCGGAAGCTGGAGGCGGAGGCGCTGGCGGCCGTGTCCGAGTGGGATTTGAAAGTGGAGAAGATGCGTCAGTCCCTGGGATTCCAGCAAAGCAATGTAAACCGTATAGACGGGGAAATCGAGCGGTCCAGGGCAGAGCTGGCGGAAGTTCTGCAGGCGCTGGAAGAAAACGCCCAGACGGTGGAGGACAGACAGCAGACCATTCTGAAGATGCAGGAGACCATCGCGGCGTCCTATGATGCCCAGAGCGAATCCGAAGCAAAGCTGAAGGAGGCCACGGCCCACAGGGAAGAGCTGTCCGCTAAGCAGAAGAGCTTTTTCGCCAGGCGGGAGGAACTGTCGGAGCGCCAGAGCGCACTGGACAAGGAAGTCTATCGCCTGGGCGCACAGAAGGAGAAGCTGGAGGAATCCATGGAGTCCCAGATTAACTATATGTGGGACGAATACGAGATCACCCTCAGCGATGCCGCGGCCATGCGGGATGAGGAGCTGACGGACCTGCCCGCTATGAAAAAGGAGATTTCCGCCCTGCGGGATCAGATCAGGAAGCTGGGGGACGTGAACGTGAACGCCATCGAGGACTACAAGAACCTGATGGAGCGGTACACGTTCATGGCCACACAGCGGGACGACCTGGTGGAGGCGGAGAAGACCCTGGAGAACATCATCCAGGAGCTGGACGCCGCCATGCGCAAGCAGTTCGCGGAAAAGTTCGCGGAGATCGGCAGGGAGTTCGACAAGGTGTTCAAGGAGCTGTTCGGCGGCGGCAGGGGGACGCTGGAGCTGATAGAGGACGAGGATATCCTGGAGGCGGG
>OFFT01002346.1_pt1 | contig 10015 bp, 9 predicted proteins | sample 1521581 | NCBI WGS metagenome assembly OFFT01 (sample SAMEA3504084, study PRJEB24116) | mouse gut metagenome | biome: mouse gut; feature: mouse-associated habitat; material: faeces | place: Denmark | collected 2011
CCACCACGTAGCCGTGGTCCTTGGCGTACTCCGCCACCTTGCCCACGTACTGGCTGACGGTGGCGGCGGCGGAGGAGTACATAGAGGCCCAGCTGCAGAAGAAGCAGCGGGAGGCCAAGGGCAAGAAGCCGCTGTTCATCATCAAGGACGTGCGGCTGTTCCTTAACAGTGTTGACCGGGGGATGGAGACCATCCGCAGGGCGGGCGTGGACGCCCGCTTCGACCGGCAGGAGAGCGAGGAGGAAATTACCATCACCATTCAGATCCCGAAGCAGCAGGCGATCAGCTGAACGAGGGCATACTGCAAAAAGGGGCCCGGGCGCAGGCCCGGTCCCCTTTTTCGTCCAGAGAGAGCTTACAGGCTCTTCTCGTAGGACTCGATCATCTTCTTGAACGTGTGACCCGTACGACTTCTGAGATTTGTGAGAAATTTGTCTGTGGTTTCGCCGGTAAAGACCTTGATCTGCAGGCGCAGGGAGCCGTCCTCCTCCGGAGCGGCGAAGATTTTGTCAATGTATTTGTCCACGAACTCCTTGCTGATAAGCCCCTGGGCAGCGTCCCGGCGGGCTTCGTCCAGCACCCGGCGGATGGTATCGATCTGTTTGCGGAAGTCCTCTTTGGAGAGCTGCTGCTGTTCCAGGTCGTAAATTTGGCGTTCGGCCTCGCCGATCTCCCGGTCACAGTCTTTGTTCATGGAGAGGAAATCCCGGTCGGAGAGCTGGCCGGAGGCGTTGTAGCCCAGGAGCTTGCCTTTCTTCTTCCGGGCCAGGTCGATCTGCTGGCGGAGGGCTTCGATCTGTCTGACGGTGTCCTCGCTATTGCCCAGGGACTTGTACATCTCAATATACTCCTCCACCAGTGCTTCGGCATCCGCTTCCGTCTCGCTGAATACCTGGAAGAGCAGAGGCTTCAATTCTTCCTCATAGATGGGGAAGGACGGGCAGCTGTCCGCGCCATTTTTGATCTTGCCGGAGCAGACCCATTTGCTGTTTTTATTTCCCTGCCGGTCCACCGACTCCCGGCGGTAGTAGGCCGCGCCGCAGTGGGTGCAGTAGAGCTTGCCGGTGAGCAGGTTGGCGTGGTTGCAGATGCCCTGACGGCCCTTCACGTCCTCGCTGCGTTTTTTAAGAACGGCGTTGGCGTTGTCCCACAGCTCCTCGGAGACGATGGCCGGGACGATCTCGCCAGTCTCGTCTTTGAACATGACCCATTCCTCCGGAGGGAGGAATTTCTGTTTTTTGGTAAACAGGTCGATGACCTTGACCTTGTTGCCTACATAGTAGCCCTTGTACTTTGGATTGGCGATCAGATTCGACATGGTGGTGTGGGCGATCTTCTTGCCGTTGTGGTTGCGGTAGCCTTTGTCCCAGAAGATGGTCTCGATCTGCTTCATGCTGTATTCGCCGGTGGCGTATAACTCGAATAGCTCCCGGACCATGGGGGCTTCTGTTTCATCAATGACCAGCCGCCCGCCGTCCTTCACGTATCCGAAAATGCGGCTGTTGCCCAGTACCACGCTATTCTTGATTGCTTGGGCATGTCCGAATTTCACACGGCTGGACAGCTTCCGCAGCTCGTCCTGGGCAATGCCGGACATGATAGTCAGACGAAGCTCGCTGTCCTCATCGAAGGTGTTGATGTTGTCGTTCTGGAAAAATACCCCCACTCCGGAGCCCAGAAGCTCGCGGGTATATAGGATGGAGTCCAGTGTATTTCTGGCAAAGCGGGTGATCTCTTTGGTGATGATGAGGTCGAACGCTCCCGCCTTGCCGTCCTCCACCATGCGGTGGAAGTCCTCGCGGTTCTTGGTGGTGGCGGCAGACAGGCCCTCGTCTACGTAGCCCTTCACGTACTCCCAGGCGGAGTTCCTGCGGATCAACTCCTCGTAGTAGGCCACCTGGTTGCCCAAGGAGTTGATCTGCTCATCGCTCTCTGAGGATACCCGGGCGTAGAAGGTCACCCGGAGCGGGATGTCGTAAATGGGCTTAGTCCGCAAGGTCTGGCGGATGGTATGGACATCCATGCTGCGCCTCCTTTATATTTCGCATTATCATGTTCTGCTTTGCAGTTTATCACAGATAACGAAATAAAGCAAGAGGGTTGCGAAATTTTCGCGGCCCTCTTGCTATTCCATTCAACTGATATCACAGCATCTGCTGAGGCATCTGCCACTTATCGATCTTCAGCGTCATCCGGTTGCGCTCCTGTTCCGAAATGATCCCCTTCTCATACAGGACCCGATTGTAGTAGGACAACCAGATCCTTGCCGCCTCCTGCTTCTTTTGCGCACTGGAAACAGGTCTGCTTTCAGCCATGGACAACACTCCTTTCTCTGACATAGTTTCCAATTTCTGCTTTTGTTATACTTCGCTTGGTACCCATCCCTTGCCAAAATCAGAAAGCAGCAGACCGTCACATGGTCTGCTGCCAGGCTGCTTCTTCCGCATGGTTATCGTCTTTATGTCCGTGGGCGATTTTCTTTTCCCGCTCCTTCCGGAGTGTCTTGCGGCCGGAGTGTGCGCGGGTCATAGTGGCGCCGCTTACGGGAGCAAATCCGTGATCTGTCCTTGCGCCGGTCCGCGATAAATCCGTCTGGCCAGTTCCTCCAGCGATAATGCGCTTTTGAATTCTGAACTCATATTCCGTATTTTTATTGGTAACATCATCGATCATGTCTGGCGGACGTGTGCGCTTGGCGCAGTGTGCTGGATAAAAAACTGCCGCGCCCAGAAAGGCGTGACAGTTCAAGACAGATTTTAAGGCCCTGCACCAGGAATTTCCTGATTTGGAGGAAGCTCCAGCAAGAAACATCTGAAAGCGATCCCAGAGACGATCATGGTACGAGATGGAATAGGATTTGGGGTGTGCCGGTACAAAATCAAAGATGAGCTTATTGCATTATTACGCAGTAATGATGATCAAAGCGGCGCTTGATCTGTCCACATCTCGCACTGACTTATCACAGTCTGCACAGCATCATCCATTCCCTCCGGGGGATACTTATGCCGTCTGAGCAGCCGCTTAACCAGCTTGCGCATACCGGCGCGGGCGCTCTCTTTTTTCTGCCAGTCAATGGTTCTGTTTTTACGCAGACATTCTGTAAGTTCTCGTGTCAGGGCAATTAATTCGTTGTTTTTGTAAAAATCCGTAATGGCGGCAGGCTTGCACAGGGCGTCATAAAAAGCCAGTTCTTCCGTAGTCAGGCCAAGTTTGTCGCCTTCCTTGTGAGAATTTACAATTTCTCCTGCCATGCGAAGCAATTCTTCGATCACTTCTTCATTGCTGATATGTCCATTGAAGTATTTATTCATCAGAGATTTTATTATTTCAGAAAATTTTTCCGACTTTACAATATTTGTGTGCTTGTATATGGAAACTTGATCTACCAGAAGTTTCTTCAAAAGTTCAACAGCCAGATTTTTCTCGCTCATTTTTGCGATTTCTTCCAAAAATTTTGGATCAAAAATAGAAAACTCCGTTTGTGCATCGGCAAACAAATTGATGACTCCATCACTTTTTATGCTATGCTTCAACAGTTCATTGATACGGTTATTTATTTCTGTGAGTGTAAACTGCTTTCCATTACCACCTGCTGCAAGGCGAACAACAGTAATGCGTACAGCTTCAAAAAAAGCCGCCTCCATGCGTGTTGTTTCATCCACAAGACTGGCGCACAGGGAAAGAGCCTGCCTCATGAGCAGAGCTTCCTTTATCAGGATATTTTTTGTGGATTGGGCATCTTCTTGCCCTTTACTTTTTTCCAGGATGAAGTTGACCGCACCTGTAATAATTTTTGCTTTTTGCAGGTCAGAAGTCAGCATAAAATCCGAGTAAGAGTATCCAAACATCATATCTCTGCATACAGACAATTTTTCCATGAATTTTAGCAAGGCTGTCTTGCCAATATCCGTATCGCCATAGTTGGCGTTATCCCTGCCGGTGTAATCCTTCATGGCCTGTTTCAGGGCGCTGGCAATGCCAACATAGTCAACAACCAGTCCGCCTTCCTTGTCCTGAAAAACCCTGTTTACTCTGGCAATGGCCTGCATAAGGTTATGCCCATGCATGGGCTTGTAAATATACATGGTGGCAAGGGAGGGCACGTCAAAGCCTGTCAGCCACATATCCACAACTATGGCAATTTTGAGTGAAGAGGCACTATCTTTGAATTGTCTGGCCATTTCCTCCTTGTGTGACTTGTTGCCTATCAGCGTGCGCCAGTCTTCAGGATCGCTGTTGCCCTGCGTCATGACAATGCCAATCTTTTTCGTCCAGTCTGGACGCAATTCCAGAAGCTTGCGGTAAATTTTTATGGCAATGCCCCTGGTATAGGCCACAATCATGGCCTTGCCTGTGAGCAGGTTGGCGCGATAGTTCTCATAATGGTCAAGAATATCCCGGACGAGCGAATCTATGGTTTTGTCAGCTCCAAGTATCGCTTCCATTTTGCCAAGGTCACGTTTGCTTTTTTCAATAGCATAGGGATCGGCATTTTGAGCCATGTGGTCATATTCGTCATCAAGAAGCTTCAGGACTTTATCATCAAGTTTGAGTTGTATCACGCGGCTTTCATAATAGACAGGGCGTGTCGCTCCATCCTCAACCGCCTGCGTCATATCGTATATATCAATATAGTTTCCGAATATTTCCCGCGTATCCCTGTCCCTGTCTGAAATCGGAGTTCCCGTAAATCCGATAAAGGAAGCGTTTGGCAGACTGTCGCGTATGATTTTTGCCATGCCCACAGTAGTTTTTGTTTCAAGCTCTCCATGCTCATTGGTACGAGTGGAAACCTTTGGTACAAGGCCATAATGTCCTCTGTGCGCCTCGTCTGCCATGACCACGATATTTTTGCGGGTAGAGAGGGTTTCGCCCCCTTCTTCAAACTTTTGCATGGTTGTGAAGATAATACCGTTGGCGGCCCTGTTCGCGAGCAGTTCCCGCAAATTTTTCCTGCTGTCAGCCTGTTGCGGCGTTTGCCTCAAAAAATCCCTGCAACGGGAAAACTGTCCGTATAGCTGGTCATCAAGATCGTTTCTGTCCGTAAGGACGACAATCGTCGGGCTTTCAAGTGCCTTTTGCAGGGCGTGAACATAAAATACCATAGAGAGGGATTTTCCGCTTCCCTGTGTGTGCCAGAACACACCAGCCTTGCCATCAGTCTGTGTTGCCCTTTGTGTGGACTCTACCGCCTTTTTTACTGCAAAATACTGATGATAGGCCGCGAGTATTTTGAACGTCTTTTCGCCATCTACATTGAAACAGATGAAGTTTTGCAGAATATCCAGAAAACGCGCTTTTTCAAATAATCCTTCAAAAAAAGTGTCAAAAGTGGCGTACTGGGTATTTTCGTAACTGCCATCTTTGGTTTTCCATTCCATGAACCTGTCTTCCCCGGAAGTGATTGTTCCGGCTTTGGAAATGGTAAAATCGCTCATCACGCAAATGGCGTTATAGACAAACAGGGATGGAATTTCGTCTTTATATGTCTGAAGTTGCAGATATGCTTCCGATGCGCTTGTTTCTTCCCGTGAAGGCGATTTCAGCTCCATGACGACAAGGGGAAGTCCATTGACAAACAGCACTACGTCAGGGCGTTTTTCGGAGCGTTCCACAAAAGTCCATTGATTGATAATGCTAAAGTCATTTTTTTCAATGTGTTCAAAGTCAATCAGTCGTACCAGTGCGGAACGCTGGGAACCGTTTTCAAAGTAGGATACAGGAACTCCATTTTGCAGATAATCCATGAAAATCATGTTTTTTTGCAGGAGGGAGCCGCTATCGAAATTTTTCAGCTTGTGGACGGCTTCGGCTACAGCCGTGTGCGGAAGCTGGTCATTTATCGCCTTCAGGGAAGGCAAGAGGGAATCTTCATAGAGCGGGTTACGATAATCTCTGACAACATCTGGCCCGTATTGATGAGAGTAGCCCAGCGAGTTTGTGAAAAGCTCGATAACCCCATTCTCATAATTTTCTTCAGTGTAACTCATGGATATTCCCCGGTTGGCGTAGAGGCTGAAACGCTCCCCCTCAAATTTTATGCCCAAGGGGCAGGATTTTCAAGGATAAAAGAAGAACTGGGCCGGCAAATGATAATTTACAGCAGCAAGCCTTCGCTTTGTTTGAGCAGCTCCTGCTCACCGCTGATGATGGGGAGTGTTCGGTAGCTGATATTGCACACCTTAACCCAAAGCGTGCTTTGGCAAAAAATCAGGAAGCAAAATGTATTGAAATGTCACAGTTATCAACAAGTGGTGCATTTCCCAGCGGTTGGGAGAAGAGACCATTCAATGGAGGTATGCGTTTCTCGAATGGAGATACTCTCTTGGCAAGAATCACTCCATGTCTTGAAAATGGAAAGGCTGCTTTTATAGATTTTCTTGATACTTCGGAAGTAGCTTTTGGATCTACTGAATATATCGTTCTTGCACCTAAAGGTGAAATTCCTCCAGAATTTCTGTATTGCCTTGCCCGTTACCCTGTATTTAGCGATTATGCCGTCAAAAATATGAACGGAAGTAGCGGAAGGCAACGGGTTTCGGCTGAAACCATTGGCCAATTCAAGCTGCCTCGACCGAGTACAAATGAATTAAAAAGATTTGGAAATGTGGTATCTTCACTATTCCTGAAGATGCGATTTAATTCTCTTGAAAATATGCGTCTATCATCTTTACGAGACAGCCTTCTTCCCAAACTCATGTCCGGTGAGCTGGATGTCTCCGAACTCGGCATTTAGGCCGCTAAATTATCATTTATTTGTTTGTTACTCTCTATTTTTTCATTAATTTTTTCAATAATGCTCGCAATTTGTTTTTGTTTATACAGAGAAGGCAAAGTTAGTCTAATTTTTTTAAAATTTTTCAAAGGTTGAGACAGCGCAGGAACGCCTGTTTGATTTGCAAAAGATAAAATTTTGTTCTTCCCTTCATATGTATGAAAATAAAAAACAATATAAGGTATATAGACTTTCGATTTATCAAATGTTACACGAAATTGCCTTTGTGAACAAAGATATTCAGAGTATTTTGAATTCATCGGAATATATGACATCTGTCCTATCGTTCCACTTATAGTAACAATTACATCACCTCTATGAGCGATAGAACGGTGTAAAGACCTTGCTTTTGTTTCACTTACAAACTTTGTGATGTTATCTGATACTTTATAGTCTTTTAGGTTCGCCCCATCAATAATAGGAAATCCATATGATGTAAAGCTTGACACTTTTAAATTAGAACCAAAAGGACCTGCTGCAATATCTTTAATAACAGAAACAAGTTCAATTTCTTGACTGCACATATTTCACTACCTCTAATTGGGCATTAAAAATTTGTACCCAACTCATACAACTCATGCGGTGCGATATCCTGTCCATCGGGCCAAGCTATGCCTTCGCCGTGGGAGATAATTTGCACTTTTGTAAAATACGATGCGTCCTTGAGCTGCCCAAACCAACTTCCCTTTATATAGGGAGATACATCAAAAATTTTTCTTTCTCCTGTCGAGAAATGCAATAAGAGTCTGTAATCCGACATGGGAGATATGGATACAATCTTAGGGTCGTTCATGGATATTTCCTACTTCAGTGGATCGATTCTGAAAATGGGTTCACCGCTGGAGAGCAATTCCCAGTTTGCCTGTAAGTCTTCATGATGAATAATCATCCATGCTTTTAGAAGTTGAAGCTGCTTGGAAGGAAAATCTCCTTGCAAGATTTCTCCGTCAAGCGACATGACAATCTTTTTACCGGCATATTCCGCATGAATATGCGGCATATTATGCTTTCCACCCACTTCCATGTACATGCGTACAATAATACCATAAAAAAGAGATAAAATCGGCATGGTTCATCCTATAAATTTTCTGTGTGCTAGTTTCACATTTTGCTGTTTCACCATTGCATAGTGCATAGTGGTATCGATTTTCTGATGCCCTAAAAGCTGTTGCACCTGTTCAATGGGCATTCCCTTGTCTATGGCGGTCGTTGCCAGTGTGCGACGAAATTTATGGGGATGTACACGAATGAGATGCAAACGTCTGCCCATGTGTCGGAGCATAGTCTCAAGACCGCCGATTTGAAGACGCTCATAAGGGCTTTTCAGAGAAACAAATAATGCCTCATTGGTATCGTTCCGTTCTTCAAGATACTTTTGTAAATGTATTTTAGTGCGTGCGTCAAAATACACTACACGTTCCTTGCTTCCCTTACCAAAGACGACACATTCCCTTTCTTCAAAATTAACGTCACTTCGATTGAGAGTAACCATTTCGCCCACTCGCATACCGGTTGACGCCAGCATGTCAATAATAGCCAAATCCCGTGTTGTCGTACAGTTATCACGCAGGCGTTCAAGGGCTTCATCCGTATAGGTGTCCTTGATGGTTTGGGCTGCCTTAACCTTGTGAATCCGGCGCACGGGACTTTTGATAATCCGGTCTTCATCTTCCAGCCATGCAAAGAAACTGGACAGGATTCGACGGATATTGTCAATAGTTACCCTGCTTGATTTTCGGGATGCCTGATATTCCGTCAGATAGGCTCGCAAGTCGTCCGTGACGATTTGTTGCGGCGATTTCCCCACTTTTTCCAGCATGGCCGTTATGGTAGCCCGGTAATATCGTAGCGTTTTTTCCGAACATCCCTCAATGCGTTTGGCCGTTAGAAATGCTTCAACACAGTCAGTCTCCTGCGGTTGGGGTAACGAATTTGCCTCTCCCAGCACTAATGCTCCCAGACTGACGATGAGGACTTCCCGAAGGTGCAGCATTTGTTCATTGGTCAACCAAGGCAACATTTTTCGCTGGATTTCTGAAATAATTTGCAGCATTAGATCATTTCCTCCCGTTCTGTTAGAATGTTATGGCGAGACTTTGCGGGAGAATGCGATTCGAGGGAAGAGGCGGAGGTAAATGATAATTTAGCGGCCTAAATGTCGAGTTCAGACACATCCAACTCGCCAGACATGAGCTTTGGAAGCAAGGCATCACGGAGGGCGGTGAGTAAGATATTTTGTTGATTATTTGAAATTATAGCTTGATATATCGGCTTAAGAATTTTTGAGATTGCTAATGCTGTCATTCTTTCAAATGGAATAGACAAATTGAGTGCCTCAATCGGGCTTAAATTCAACTGGGCTGTACCCTTGGCCATTGACTCCATTTGTGTTTTAATACTTGACTTTCGAAAAATAAAATACAGAAAGGGAAGAAAATTTTTATAATGCGGCACAATTTTTGCAACACGTTGATTCAAAAGTAGACTATCCTCACATACAATACCTACCCTGCCAACATTGCCTGTCAGAGACATCAGAGCATCTCCAATTTCAAGAATACAATTTTTTTTCATTCGCTCTGGTAAGCAATCAATATACGCTGCGCCCGCAGAATCAATCCGCCCGTCTTGAACATTTTTAATGGTTATAATTCGGTATTGCCCAACAGGAAGATAGGTGCTGCTTTGAAATGCGAACCCATTAACGAAATCCATTATTTCAGATAAGGCCACAATTTTAGTGGTTGCTGAAAAGTATTGGTCTACCTTCAGCACCGCCTGCTGCTCTAAATTATCATTTATCTTATTGTTTAACTCAATTTTTTCGTCAATTCTTTCCAGAAGAGCGACTATTTTTTTCTGTATATCAAGAGATTCAGGATAACTAATTATGATCTCTTCAAGTAATCGTTCTCGGTCTAATTCTGTTTGCCCAGTTGAACCTTCATCTAGCTGCAATACTTTTTGTTGATGAGCTTTTAGAGCATAACCAAGATACCTCTGAGTTACCTGATCATTTGCTCTAATAATAATCATGTGCCCATCAACTATTGTCTTACACGGAACATTGTTGATTTGAGCAATTCTTCCAGCAGTTCCTCTTCCCGTTGAATTTATAAGAATATCATATTTTTTAATATATTTATCAGTAGGCACTCTCTTTTTAGATTCATCATGAAGCCTAGTGCCTAATTGCAAAAATAAGGATATGAATATATGGTGCTTCCAAAACGGGAGCGG
>OFFT01002354.1_pt1 | contig 9993 bp, 10 predicted proteins | sample 1521581 | NCBI WGS metagenome assembly OFFT01 (sample SAMEA3504084, study PRJEB24116) | mouse gut metagenome | biome: mouse gut; feature: mouse-associated habitat; material: faeces | place: Denmark | collected 2011
GCTCCGGCGGCCTTGTCGTTATGGACGAAAACACCTGTATGGTGGAAGTTGCCCGTTTCTTTATGAATTTTACCCAGAACGAAAGCTGTGGCAAATGCGTTCCCTGCCGGGAAGGCACGAAACGGATGCTGGAGCTGTTAAATGATATCTGTGAAGGCAGGGGCACGATGGGACATATCCAGCTTTTAGAAGAACTAGCGGAGACGATATCCGCTACGGCTCTGTGCGGCCTTGGCAAGACGGCGGCTTCTCCGGTGGCCGGCACCATGAAATATTTTAGGGAGGAATATCTTGCCCACGTAGTGGAAAAGAAATGTCCGGCAGGTCAGTGCAAGGCATTGGTAACGTTTGAGATTGATCCTCAGTTGTGCAAAGGCTGCAGCAAGTGTGCCAGAGTCTGTCCAGTGGGTGCGATTTCCGGCGAGATCAAGAAGCCTTTTGTGATTGATGCAAGCAAATGTGTCAAGTGCAAAGCCTGTAAAGAGGGTTGCAATTTTGGCGCAGTAAAAGAAGTGTAGGAGGACGGACGTGGAAAAATATATGATCATTGACGGAGAGCGTGTACCGTTCACCGATGAAAAAAACATCCTTGCAGTGATTCGTAAAGCGGGAATTATTTTGCCAACTTTTTGTTATTATTCGGATTTGTCCATTTACGGCGCCTGCCGTATGTGCGTGGTGGAGGATCATCGGGGAGGCATTGTGGCTTCTTGTTCCACTCCGCCCAAGGACGGCATGGAGATCCGCACCAACACGCCTCAGCTTTACTATCACAGGAAGCGTATCTTAGAACTGCTTTTGGCGGCGCACTGCAGAGATTGCACTACCTGTGAGAAAAATGGAAAATGCAAGCTGCAGGAACTGGCAAACCGCTTTTCTATCCCTGGGGTGCGGTTTGAAAATACCAATCCAATTCGTCCCATTGACACTTCTTCCAAGGCGATCGTGAGAAATCCCAACAAATGCATTCTCTGTGGCGATTGTGTCAGAGTATGTAGCGAGATCCAGCATGTGGGAGCCATTGACTTTGCACATCGTGGCGCTGATATGGAGATTTCCACGGCATTTGGACGGGATATTGCAGATACCAATTGCGTCAACTGTGGACAATGTGCGGCAGTCTGTCCCACTGGGGCAATTACCATTAAGAATGATACGCATGACGTCTGGGAGGCGATCCACAATCCCAAGAAACGGGTGGTGGTTCAGATTGCGCCTGCGGTCCGTGTGGCAATCGGGGAAGGATATGGTTACGATCCTGGAGAAAACACGATTGGAAAGCTGATTGCCTCTTTGCGGATGCTGGGCGTTGACGCTATTTTTGATACCTCTGTGGGAGCGGATCTTACGATTATGGAAGAGGCTCAGGAATTGGTGGAGAGTTTAGAAGAAACAGAGCGCAAGTATCCGCTGTTTACCTCCTGCTGCCCAGCTTGGATTCGCTATGTTGAAACCCAGTATCCTCATGTGATGCCTTACGTTTCCACTTCAAAATCTCCGATGCAGATGTTTGGCGCAGTGATCAAGGAATATTATAAAAAACAGGATCAGAAAGAAGGCATGGAGACCGTGTCCGTGGCGATCATGCCTTGTACGGCGAAGAAATTCGAGGCTTCCAGGGAAGAATTCGTGCGCAATGGAATAAAAGACGTGGATTATGTGCTGACCTCGGAGGAAGTGATTGGAATGTTCAAAGAGATCGGGATTCGTTTTGACCGTCTAGAGCCGGAAGCATACGATATGCCGTTCTCGATTTATTCCGGTGCCGGCGTGATTTTCGGAGCCACAGGCGGCGTGACAGAGGCGGCAGTGCGCCGCGTTGTGAAAGACAAGAGCCCCAAAGCCTTAAAAGAAATTGAGTTTATCGGCGTTCGCGGCATGGAAGGCGTCAAAGAATGCCAGCTTGACTTAGGGAAGCGCACAGTGCGGATCGCAATCGTCAGCGGCCTGGGCAATGCAGACCGCCTGCTTCAGAAGATCGAGAGCGGGCAAGAACATTTTGACTTTGTGGAAGTGATGGCGTGTCCCGGCGGTTGCGTTGCCGGAGCAGGACAGCCTTTTGCCCGTTCCACGGAGAAACGGATGCGCGCAGAGGGACTTTACAAGAATGACAAGGCGCTTCAGATTAAGCGCAGCGAGGAAAACCCTCTGGTGGACAGTTTGTACCAGGATCTTTTAAAGAACAGAGAACATCAACTACTGCATGTGAATTATATGCATGAATAGCAAAGGAGCATCCTGTATGGCATACGGCAAGAGGTAAAGAATTGCGTCATTTCTGCCGAAAAACATAGAAAGAAAGGAGGACGGCTATGAATGTTTCACTTACAAGCATCACCACGGATGCTTATAAAAAGGGATCTGTATTCGCCGGAGGTCTTCCTGTGCTACAGAATAACGGGCTGAAGAGTACTCAGGAGAAGGCAGAACGTCAGCAAAAAGCGCAGAATGAAGTTGCATTCTGGGAGAAACAGAAGGAAAACCTTAAGAATAAGGAATGTGATTCTGTGGAGGAGATTGCAGAGAAGCTCAAAGCCCTGCACAGTTACGAGGATGAGATTGCTGCGGTAAAGAAATCCTTTAACAATGAACAAATGTGGCACATTATGGATGAGGCAGAAGAGATTGGCGAGAAGATTGCAGAGGCAGCGGAAAAGATGGAACCAAAGACTGCGGAAGAAAGAAGAGAAGAGGCCGCAGAGGAAGCTCTGGAGACGGAAAAGGACGAGAGCGTATTGGAAGAAATGATGGACGAGACCATAGAAGCTGCAGAAGAAGTCACCGATTTGACAGAAGAAATGGAAGAGATCAAAGAAGAGATCGACAAGCAGAAAGAAAATCTCGAACAATCGGAAAATCTCGAACAGTCTCAAGATCTTGCAGGGCAGTCGAATGAGATTCCAAAGGGCGAAGGCGCTTTGTCAAAGCTTGCCGAGGAAGTGCAACAGATCAAGGAAGAAAAGCAGGAAGCAGTAGAAGAAGAGAAGCTTGCCGCAAGGCAAGCAAGGAATCTGGAGGCCTACAAGGCTGCAGAGAATAGATACCGTTACCAAGCCATGGATATGAAAGTGTAATCGCACGGGGGTTTTTGTGCCCTAAAAATTCAGCAAATGAAGAGAGAGTCCCAGGGGATTTCAGCGCTAGAAAAAGCCGAAATTACATGGGGCTCTCTCTTATTGGGAGTCGGGAGCAAAATTGTCATCAACCGACAACTCTTTCTGTGAGATATTTTTCCGTCTTGACAGAATGACTGCCCTCATGTATCCTTTATCTAATAACCTTTGACAGGCAGTGAGGAGGGATTGCTTTGTTGAGAATTGGATGCCATTTGTCTTCTTCCAAAGGATATCTTGCCATGGGAAAAGAGGCGGTGAAAATCGGGGCCAATACCTTTCAGTTTTTTACCAGAAATCCCAGGGGCGCAAAAGCAAAACAATTGGATCTAGCGGATGTTGAGCAGTATCTGGAATTTGCCAAGGAACATGGAATTGCACAGATTTTAGCGCATGCCCCTTATACCTTGAACGCCTGCGCCAAGGATTGTGACTTGCGCAGATTTGCTTATGAAACCATGTGCGATGATCTTAAGAGGCTTGCCCATATTCCAGGGGCCATGTATAATTTCCACCCTGGAAGTCATGTGAAGCAAGGAGCGCAAGCAGGCATTTCTTATATTTGCGATTTACTGAACCGGATGAACGAGCAGGGGCATGAGACGACGATATTATTGGAGACCATGGCTGGAAAAGGAACGGAAATCGGAAGAAGCTTTGAAGAGCTTCGGGCGGTGATTGATCAGGTGGAAGACAGCCGCCGCCTGGGCGTGTGCCTGGACACTTGTCATGTATTTGACGGGGGATATGATATAGTCAACGATCTGGATGCGGTGCTCAAGGAATTTGACCAGGCGATCGGTATCAAACGGCTTATGGCCATTCATCTAAACGACAGCAAGAATCCTCTGGGCAGCCATAAGGACCGTCATGAAAAAATTGGGGAGGGAGAGATCGGGCTTGCGGCTTTTGTGTCCATTGTCACCCATCCCAAGCTGAGGCAGCTTCCTTTTTATCTGGAAACGCCCAATGATTTAGATGGCTATCAGCGGGAAATCGCCCTACTCAGAGAGAAGGCGGAACATGAAGAGGCATAGAGGTTACCGACATTCACACAAATTGGCTGACATGGATTTCTATGCCTGTCATTCAGGGCTCCGTGATTGGAATGGGTGCTACAAGGTGGGATCGGCGTTATGGATTTTACTTTTATGCCTTGTCTTGGACAATCTCTGGGTCTCCATATTTGTGATCGTCACCATGGGAGCTTTAAATAGGAAAGGGAATCGCATTGAGATCAGAGCGTATCTAAGATTGCTAAGAATTCCAATCTTCTTTTTGGCTACAGGATGCGCGGTTCTTGCATTTGAGATATCGAAAGAGCCGGCGGGCGAATGGAGCGTGGCTCTATATCAGTGTTATCTATATGCGGACGCAGAGCGCCTGTGGCAGGGGGCGGCAAAGCTTTTCTTCCGGGCAATGGGCGCCGTCAGCGCCATGTACTTTATGGCGTTGTCCACTCCGGCCTGGGAGCTTGCGTCAGTGCTTCAAAAGATCCATGTGCCCAAGGTTTTTACAGAGTTGATGCATATGATTTACCGCTTTATTTTCATTCTCGCCAAAGTACGCAAAACTATGAAAATGGCGGCATGTTCCCGGATGGGAGATGTGGATTTTAAGACGTCTTGCCGGACGTTTGGGCAGATTGGAGGTAATTTGCTGATTGTGTCTCTGAAAAAGGCAAATACATATTATGACGCCATGGAGTCAAGAGGTTACGAAGGGGAAATGCCTTTTTGGGAGCAGGAGAAGCCAGTAAGGATGTGGCAGATCCTGGCGCTGGCAGCATATACCATGGCGCTGGCGGCCCTATGGTTTTGGAGGAAGCCATGAGAGAAGAAATTTTGCAGGCGCAGCGTTTGAGCTATACTTATCAGCTGGGCAGTCCTGCTTTGTCAGAGGTCAGCCTGTCTGTGGCAAGGGGGGAGAAAATTGCAGTGATGGGGGCGAACGGCGCAGGAAAATCAACGTTTTTCTTGTGCTTAAACGGGGTCTTGGAGCCGGAAACGGGTGAAATCTATTATCAGGGCACGCTTGCCAAGCGTAGGACGTTGCGCCGCCATGTAGGATTTGTTTTCCAGGACGCCGACAACCAAATCATTGCCTCTACGGTAGAGGCGGAGGTAGCGTTTGGGCCTATGAATTTAAAGCTTCCAAGATCAGAGATCAGAGAACGGGTGGAAGAGGCGTTAGAATATATGGATTTACAGGCTTACCGGCAGCGGCCGCCTCATTACCTCAGCGGAGGGGAGAAAAAAAGAGTCAGCATTGCAGACATCATCGCCATGGAACCGGAAATCATTCTTTTTGACGAACCTTCGTCTGCACTAGATCCATTGAGTGCAGAGATGTTAGAACAGGTTTTGGAGGATTTGTCCAAGGAGGGTAAAACACTCTTGATTTCTACTCATGACGTGGATTTTGCCTATCGGTGGGCGGAGCGGGTCGTAGTGTTTGACCACGGGAAGATCCTGGCGGACGGCAAGACGCAGGACATATTTGGACAAGAACAGGTGCTGCGGCAGGCGCACTTGAAGAAGCCACAGATGTTAAAAGTGTACGAGGTGCTTTTGGAGAGAGGGGCTATCCAGGCGGGAAGCCGTCCTAGGAGGGCGGAGGAGCTTGCAGATTGTATGGGAGGCGTGTCGGGATGAATGAAACATATAAGCAGTATTTAAGTTATGTCAAAGAATATTTGATGGAGCACAAAGGAATGGAATCTCCTAATCCCCTGCATCCATTTCGGTCAAGGTTCCAGCATACGATCCGGGTGCTGCATTGGTGCATGAGGCTTGCCGAGGGAAGGGAAGATGTGGACTGCGAACGATTGTGTACGGCGGCGATCTTTCATGATATCGGTTATACAGACAGGGATAATGAGCATCATGCAGAGCGCAGCGCCGAGGCATTTCGGGCGTATGCCAGGCAAAAGGGGTTGGAGGAGGGGCTTTCTAGAAAAATTGAGCGGATGATTGCCTGTCATTCCGATAAAAGCCTGATCAGAAAACCAGGGACAGAGTTAGAAACTATTTTATTGATGGAGGCAGATCTGTTAGACGAGGAGGGCGCCATGGGGATTGTCTGGGACTGCATGTCAATGGGAAATTTACATGCATCCAGCTACGCCAGGGCATACTACCATATCATGGAAAGCTCTAATAAAGAAGAGCCGAATCCCATGGTGACAGAGCGGGCAAGAAACATATGGGAGGAAAAAAAGGGGATCGTATCAAAATTTGCCCATCTGCTGGAACAGGATTTGATGATTGGCAGCGAATATTTTGAGATATAGGCAGGCGCCATGTGGGGACAGGAAATTTGTCTTCGCATCGACCTGCCGCAGCAAGCATCTTTTTAGAAAGGAGAAATGGGATGACGAAAAAACAGCGGAAACGATTCATTTTATGCCTGGTGTTAGCTATGGCTTTTGGGATTGCGCCCCATGCAAACGCCATGCATATCATGGAAGGGTATCTGCCCCTGGGATTTTGCGTCGCATGGGGAATCATCAGCCTGCCTTTTCTGATGAGTGGCTTTTTTTCCATCCAGAAGAAATTGCGGCAAAATAGGAAAAATATTACCATGCTTGCGATGTCGGGAGCGTTTATCTTTGTGATTTCTTCTTTGAAAATCCCCTCTGTAACGGGAAGCTGCTCTCATATGACGGGAACAGGACTGGGAGCTATTTTGTTTGGACCAGGCGCTGTCAGCATTCTTGGGATCATTGTGCTGATATTCCAGGCGGTTTTGCTGGCGCATGGGGGACTGACCAGCCTGGGAGCGAATACGTTTTCCATGGCGATTGCGGGTCCTTTCTTGGCATACGGCGTCTATCGGCTTTGCAAAAAGTGCAGGGTAAACCGAAGGATCGCAGTGTTTTTGGCTGCGGCCTTGGGGGATCTGTTTACTTATTGCGTCACCAGCTTTCAGCTTGCCATAGCTTATCCATCGGAAAGCGGAATCTTGATGTCTGCGGTAAAGTTTCTGGGAGTGTTTGCGCCGACGCAGCTTCCGCTTGCCATTGTGGAGGGATGCCTGACAGTGGTTCTTATGATTACCCTTGAGAATTATGCGCAGCCGGAATTAAAGAATGCGGGATATTTGGAAAACAGGTAGAGACGAGGAGGAATGCAGCATGAAACGTGCAGACAAAAAGACGATATCGGTGATTCTGGCGGCGGCAGCGCTTTTGGCGCTGGTTCCGCTGTTTGTCTTAAAAGATGCGGAATTTGGCGGTTCTGATGATGCCGCAAGCCAGGTGGTTAGATCGATTGACAAAGAATATGAGCCCTGGTTTTCGCCTGTTTTAGAAACTATGATCGGAGGGGAGCTCCCAGGGGAAGTAGAGAGCTTGATGTTCTGCATTCAAACAGGAATCGGCGTAGGCGTGCTTGCTTTTTGCCTGGGGAGGCTTGTAGAGCGGAAAAAATGGGAGAATCGTAAAAATTCTTAAAGCCTTGAAAGCTTTCATGGGTTTCTGGTCAGATCAGGGAATTCCACAACATATGTATGCAATGGCAATTATTTGTTACATATGTTGTGGAATTTCTGTATTTTAAAGCAGCACGGTCAAGCTCAAAAAGAAAAACGTTGAAATTTCAAAAGAAGTATATTAGAATAGAAATGATATAGAAATTTGCATAAAGATAACGTAGGCGGAGGTTTGAGTATGTACCCAATCATAAAGAAGAAAAAACTGGCAGACAAGATTTTTCTCATGGACGTCAAAGCGCCCCGTGTGGCAAAATCCTGCCTGCCTGGACAGTTTGTAATCGTGAAGATGGACGAGGAGGGCGAGCGGATTCCTCTCACGATTTGCGATTACGACAAGGAGGCAGGGACGGTTACCATTGTATTCCAAACCGTAGGCGCTTCCACGCAGCGAATGGAAAGCTTAGAAGAGGGGGGAGCGTTCCAGGATTTTGTAGGTCCCCTTGGATGTGCTTCGGAGCTGACAGAGACGCCCATTGAGGAACTAAAGAAGAAAAAAATCGTATTTATTGCAGGAGGCGTGGGAACTGCGCCTGTTTATCCTCAGGTGAAATGGCTCCATGAGCACGGCGTGGATTGCGACGTGATTATGGGATCTAAGACCAAGGATCTCCTGATTTTGGTAGATGAGATGGAAAAAGTGGCGGCAAATCTTTATGTGACGACCGACGACGGCAGCTATGGGTTCCATGGCATGGGAACCAATCAATTGGAAGAGCTGGTAAAAGGCGGAAATACATACGATCAATGTATTGCGATCGGGCCTATGATTATGATGAAATTTGTCTGTCTGCTTACAAAGAAGCTTGAGATACCGACCATTGTGTCGTTGAATCCGATCATGGTAGACGGTACAGGCATGTGCGGAGCCTGCCGTATCACGGTAGGGGGCGAGGTCAAATTTGCCTGTGTGGACGGTCCCGAGTTTGACGGCCATCTGGTGGATTTTGACCAGGCTATGAAGCGTCAGCAGATGTATAAGACAGAAGAAGGCCGTGCGATGCTCAAGCTTACGGAAGGCGACACACATCACGGCGGATGCGGAAATTGCGGAGGTGACAAATAATGGATGTGTTAAAGAAAGTACCAGTAAGAGAGCAGGAGCCAAAGGTGCGCGCGGCGAATTTTGACGAAGTGTGCCTGGGTTATAATAAAGAAGAAGCAATGCAAGAGGCTGAGAGATGCATAAACTGTAAAAATGCACAGTGTGTCAAAGGGTGTCCGGTTGCGATTGACATTCCAGGATTTGTCTCCAAGATCAAAGAAGGCGATTTTGAGGAGGCTTACCAGGTGATCAGCAAGTCCAGCGCCCTTCCTGCAGTCTGCGGGCGTGTGTGTCCTCAGGAAAGCCAGTGTGAGGGAAAATGCATCCGGGGAATCAAAGGAGAGCCAGTTTCCATTGGAAAGCTGGAGCGTTTTGCTGCGGACTGGGGGAGAGAGAACGGCATCAAGCCACAGCCGGCAAAGGAAAAAAAGAATCATAAAGTGGCAGTCATAGGCTCTGGTCCTGCGGGACTGACTTGTGCAGGAGATCTTGCCAAAATGGGCTATGACGTGACCATTTTTGAAGCGCTTCATGAACCAGGCGGAGTGTTGATTTATGGCATTCCAGAATTTCGTCTTCCCAAAAACGAGGTTGTGGCGAAAGAGATTGCGGACGAACTGGCAGTCAATGAGAAATATGACGTGAGCGGCAGTTTCTTTTTCAGCCTGCGGGATTTGCTGGGCAACCGCCAGGGCTGTTCGGACGTGTTGAAAACGTATTACGCGGGGGCGGATACCAACAGCACACAGAACAATGCGGCGGAACAACCTGCGCGCCCTGTGGAAATCGAGAGAAAGCGGGCATATGCGGCGCGTGCAAAGGTAACGGTCAACGGGAAAAATGTGGACTTTGAGGTATATACCATTGACGATTATACTTATTTCAAACTGCGTGATATTGCGGGCGCAGTCAACGGAACGGAAAAGCAGTTTGACACTGTCTGGAACGAGGAAACAGCTTCCATCGACCTGATCCGCGGGACAGCATATGCTGCGCCCGGCACATCCGGCGTAGGTGCGTATGGCGATGCGGCGGCGGTGACCTCCACAGCAAAGCTGTTCTGTGACGGGCAGCAGAGAAATGTCAGCGCGTTTACTATCAACGATTATACCTATTTCAAGCTGCGCGATATCGCCAAACTGCTGGATATGGGCGTGACATGGGACGAAGGTACGGCGACAATCGGGTTGGATACGTCTGTTGGGTATGAGCAGTGAGAATTGAAACGGGAGAAGGCATTGACGCAACTGTACAATGACGATTCTGCTGATGCAGCATAGAATTTTGCAGGATGCAGTCATGGCGGAAAAAAGACGGCAAATCGGAATTTTCCGGGCAACCGGC
>OFFT01002355.1_pt1 | contig 9989 bp, 13 predicted proteins | sample 1521581 | NCBI WGS metagenome assembly OFFT01 (sample SAMEA3504084, study PRJEB24116) | mouse gut metagenome | biome: mouse gut; feature: mouse-associated habitat; material: faeces | place: Denmark | collected 2011
GAGAATACCAAAATGGGATGCTTTAGAGCCCCTTAGCCCCTGAACACAGACCCAGACGCATACCCTTCCCTCTGACGGACGGCCCCTTTGCCATCCACTCCCTATCGTTCGCTCTAGCAGAAATGGCGCTGCAACCAAAGGATGTGCCCCTTCAATCCACAGGAAACAGACCATGAAAACACATCCTGTATCACAAATTCTGCTACCGCCAGGTCATCAGCCGCACCACCCTGTTCCAGAAACAAATCCAGACCGTAATCGCCTTTATATTCCATGGAATACAGGCCATCCTCCAGTTTCTTTACACTTGCAGCCGTCCGTATGTTTCTCTGGAAAAGTATCAAAAAAATAATAATTAAAACGAATAGCAAAATCAAAATAGCATATATGATATATTTCAATCTTATTTTTCTCATTTCATACTCCTGACTGCGTTCCTCTGCTTTCCAAAACAGGCAGCAATCAGATCCATCCTGGAGGCCTGCCCCACATGCAACAGATGTGTCAAAGGAATCATGCGTCTTTTTAAAGCCTGTTTACCTGTCATCTACAACTGCCCCCTGGATCAGTAGGCGCATATTATTTTCTCCGCCAAGACAAGTGGAAAGCGTCAGTATTTCCCTTGTGCCGTCCGGCGCTCCCATCCGGTCTGCAAACTGGGCAAAGCAATCATTGCCGTCAAAATCCAGATGATAGGCAGCGTCTTTTGTGTCCGTCACTTTCACAGCAAACAGCTGATACTTTTTTTCTTCCCCATCTTTGTAAAGGGAAAGCTCTGTATGCCCCGCAATATATTCTTCGTCCAGATAATTCCTAAGCTTCCCAAACATCAATAAATTCCCATCCAGATCCTGCGCATCATGGCCATAGATAATCGTGTGCGGGCTTGTTTGGGCATCGCATCTATAATCCATAAATATAGCGCCCAGCTCGCTTTCCTCTCCTGAAAAAGCTGTATGGAGGTATTTCAGATTGTCTCTTCCCCTTACCACATGGAATGAAATATCTGAACCCGGAATCGAAAGGTCACAATAATAATCCTCATTCATTTCAGATGGATCTGCCGCCTCTGATGTTTCCACTGATTTTTTTATATCGGAAGCATACCGGGCTATGTTTGGGATAAGCAGCAATGTCCCCAGCGTGGCGGCAATGGCTGTCCCCTCCAAAAGATATGTCATAGCGCTGCTTTTCCTGTGTCCTGGCATTTTTTCACACCTCTCCTATGCACGTTTTGCCCAATCAGAATTCCCCATGCAAGCAGCGCAATGCATCCGCTTGCCAGCATCATCCTATGCAATGCCGTCCTGCTTTCAATCCCCGTAGCCGGAACCGCTCCAAAAGAATTTTCAGACAGTGTAATGGTCAGGTTTTTACCAGACAGGATTTCCTCCAGCTCGTCATCGCCCAGACCCTGGATTTTTCCAATCCTGGTATAGCTGTAACGGTTTGAGCCATAAAAAATGCACAGTGTATCGGAATGATATAAAAGCACATCTCCTGCCTGGGCAGTCATAGCGGCATCGGACGAAGGCAGCGATTTCCCTAAGCTCCCATATTGCTCAAAACTGTTTCCGGTCATAGAAATTGTCAGGTCTCCTGCGGCAAGCATACGTTTCAATTCCTGCGTTGCCGCATTATCCACCATCCGGACTTTTATCTGCCTGCCGCCCACGCCCATATAAAACGCATTGTCAACCGCATCTGCCGCATATACGTTTGTCTGGATGAACAGTATTGCAAAAACAACGGCCATGCTCAGATAAATCAGTATCCTTCTGTTTTTCATTTCCAGCTTTCGTTCTGCTGTTCTTGTTTTCCATATAAAAGCATGCAAAATATCCCTCCTCACTGTTCAGGCAATCCCCTACGGGATTTCCCTCCACCATCGTTCCTGATAATCTTCTGGATTCTGTATATGCAAAGTCTCTCCGATTTTCGGCATCACAACCCCAATCCCACCGCTCTCCCATAACCTTAATCAATCCGAAACCGATAGCCTGCGCCCCATACGGTCTCAATAAACTGGTTCTTTGATTCATTTTCCCCAGTTTATCCCGCAGGCGGTTGATATGTACCGTCACGGTTGCCGCCTCTCTCAGAGAGTCCATCCCCCACACCCGGTCGAACAGGGTATCCTTTGAGAACACCAGATTGGGATTCTCCGTCAAAAGCAACAGCAGCTCAAATTCCTTGTTGACCAGTATGACTTCCTTTTTATCCAGATAGACTCTCCTTGATTTCGTCAGGATCGTCAGATTCCGGTAGGTAATCTCTGTCTCCTGCTCCTTCTCTTCTTCCGTGGAGGAAAGCAGGTTATGAATATAGATATGGGATTTTACCCTGGCCGCCAGCTCCGTAGGGCTGAAAGGCTTTACCAGATAATCGTCCGCCCCCCCCAGTCCTAATCCCCGGATTTTGTCGATATCCTTTTTTTGGGCTGTCACCATAATGATAGGCATTCGAAGGCTTTTACGCAGCTCCCTGCAGACATCAAACCCGGTTTTGCCGGGGAGCATCACGTCCAACAAAATGGCGCCATATTTTTCTGTTTTTGCCTTTTGCTCTCCTGTGATTCCGTCAAAGGCCAGATCCGTCTCATATCCATTCGCTTCCAGATAATCCCTCTTCAACTCCGCAATCAGCTCATGATTTTCTTTTGTCATACCGGCGCTACAATAATTTCATGCCCATTCTCTTTTGCACCTTCCGCAAAAGCATCTGCCATAGACGCCGTATTCCCGTTTGGGCGGGGGCTTCCATTTAACACTAAAATCTTCATACCTGTTTTCCCATTTCACGGGCTTTCTCCAAAGCGTTGTGCCCCTTTGCCATTCCCGGAGCGTCAACGCCGCCTGCAAAGATACAGCCCGCAAGATATGCCCTCTCAAAGCAGGCTATAAATCCCTCCAGCCCTTTCTTCGCTCCATCTATGGCATGTTCGTCCTCATCTGCCGCCGTTGCCAGAAGATACACAGCCCGATACGCATAATCCGCCGTATATAAAGGATTTGCTCGATCCAGCAGCGTCTTCATCTGTCCGCTCATCTCATAATAGTAAACGGGTGTGGCAAAGACCAGTACATCCGCATGAAGCATCTTTTCCACAATTTCACCGGCATCATCCCGGATGACACAATTCCCTGTTTTCTGGCAAGCCAGACAGCCCCTGCAGAATCCAATAGTTTTATCTTTCAGGCTCACTTTTTCCACCTTATGACCCGCTTCTCTGGCGCCGTTCATAAATGCCTCTGCCAGCAAATCCGAATTACTGTCCGCTCTCAGGCTGGTTGAAACCACCAATATTTTTTTACTCATTTTCTCTTCCTTCTTCCTTTTAAAGTTATCTTTTTCCTGCCTGTTTTCCCTGAATCTGATAGATCAGATAATCCAGACAGGAAATTCTTTTTTCATCCTTATGAACCCTGCCAAGCAAACTCTCCCTGTGATACCCCAACAGTTCTATCTGCTTCTCCCGCTGTCCTTTCTCAAACCATCCCAGAAAATCCTCAATCATTCCAGGTTCACATCCGGCGTCTTCCAGGTTCTTTACAATGGATTCCCTGCTTCCTATAGCCATCATGTTACCACCTCCTGACGTTTTTGATAGTTCCAATATAAACCCGCACAAACAAAATAGCAAATATTTATATATAATCATTTTTCATAGTTGAAACCTATTGAAATTCATGTTAGGATGTATTTAAGGCGTTCTTAATATTGCCGAATGGCATAGAGGTATCCTCCGGACAGGGATTCCTTTAAAGCTGTAAACAAATCGGAACAATAAGGAGGAGCATAAATATGGAAATACGGGTACTGCAATATTTTCTTGCCATCGCAAGAGAACAGAGCATCATACGGGCCGCCGAATCTCTTCATCTCTCCCAGCCCACACTATCTACGCAAATTAAAAATATGGAAGAAGAGCTTGGAAAACAGCTGCTGATCCGCGGCACAAAAGGCTCCCGCAAGGTTACGCTGACGGAAGAAGGAATGATTCTCAGAAAACGTGCGGAAGAAATCCTGGATCTGGTAAAGAAAACAGAGCATGAGATTACCTGCTCCGACCATGTTGTGATCGGGGATGTCTATATTGGCGCAGGTGAGACAGACGGGATGCGCCTGCTGGCAAAAGCTGCCGGAAATTTAAAAAAGCTTTATCCGGGAATCCATTACCATATTTCCAGCGGCAATGCTGTCATTGTCAAAGAACAGCTTGATAAAGGACTGATTGATTTTGGGATTATATTTGGAACGCCGGATTCCGCCAAATATGAATCGTTAAAGCTCCCGTCAAAGGATATCTGGGGCGTGCTGATGCCAAAAGACTCCCCTCTGGCGGAAAAAGAATCTGTCTCCCCGGAGGATCTGTGGGATCAGCCATTACTGATTTCACAGCAGGAAACAGAGGGCGGAAGAATCTCCCGTTGGATGAAGCGCCGCCTCTCGGAACTGGATATCACTATGACATATAACCTACTGTTCAATGCCTCCCTGCTTGTGGAAGAAGGATTGGGATACGCCATTTGCTTTGACAGGATCATCAATACTTCCGGCGACAGCAAGCTTTGTTTCCGTCCTCTGGCACCCAAAATTGAAGTTGAGATGTATATGATCTGGAAAAAATATCAGGTCTTTTCCAAACCTGCTGAGAAATTCCTGTTGATGATACAGGAAAATTTGAATACAATTTAAACTGGTATATCGTATATATTATGTTTTCTATCATAGACACGCTTTAATTTTCACTTCTTATTCTTTCTACTAAAGAAATGTTATTTTGCCTTTTTAGACAACCGAGAGAAATCAACATTGGAATACCTATTATACCGATTAAATAAAGAACAACTGCAGGAATCGGAAAATGATATTCCAAATAGGATGCCGATTTTTGCATATATGAAATAAAGGCAAATCCTGTTATTGTACCGAAGGTCAATGTTATTAGAATATTCGGCAATGCAAGGAGAAAGCTTTCCCAAAACAGCATATTACAAATCTGTCTTTCTTCCATGCCAATGGATTCGAACATGGACAGTTCTTTCTTGCGGCTTATAATGCTGCTGATAACTGTGTTAATCAGGTTAAAGATACTGAACAGGATAATAAATATTGCGATTCCATATATTTGCATTTGTATTTGATCAATTTGTGCCGACGCTTCTATTTTTCGTTCACGCAGTGTATCAAGGGACAAATCTTCATAACCATTAAGTAATGTCCGTAATGCGTTTTCTACTTGTTCTCCGTTCTTTTCATAGTTTTCGACCGATATAAAAAACTCTGCCGCTGTATTCATGGCGTGCCATAATTTTTCTATTGTCTTGTCTGCCATGCAGAAATTCGGCCGATTTCCGGTTCCTTTGACACCTTCTGCTGATACGGCTGCTATTTCCAATTCTACCGTATGTTCTTCCCCGTCGAAATAGCGTAACTTGATTTTATCTCCGGGTTCAAAGGTTATTCCGTTTATATTTTCGCTGAAAGTGCTGTCTGTAATTAAAACGGCGTTATGTTCTGCCATATATTCATAGCTGTTGTTTCCTTTGGCGGGAAGCTGATAATACTCTGTATCGTCTGCTCTGAGCGGATAAAATGCCTGCAGGAATGTGACCCCTTTGTATTCAATATCTCCGGACGCAGCTTTTTCAATGTGAACGTTTTTTACATTTGGTATCGCCTGTATGCTGTGTTTTAATTCGCTTCCAAGATGGCCTGTCAGCTGAAATTCGGTTATTCCGTAAGGTTTTGGTGTGTTATGGTCATAGAGGTAAGAAATGTAATACTCGCCGTTTGTAAATGTTCCCTCTCTTGCATACTGTTCTTCATTCCACGAAGCAATCCAAGTTACTGCAACCATGAAAATAGTCCCTCCAAGAGCAAGTGAAACGGTTGTAAACCACCATCTTTTACGATTGTTTTTACTTTCCATTTGAGCTAACACGTAGAGAGTTAATGTTTTATGCTTGTCGTTCGGTCGTTCCTTTGCAGAAGCGCCTGCATTTTTTGACGCTTCTATCGGCGAAAATTTTGACGCAATCTTAGCAGGTTTTCTCACGGAAAACTGCACAATCAGAATGCCTAAGATACCGATAACCAAAGATAGTATGCCGTAATTTTTAAGTGTCCACCCATCCGGAATTAGGATATGGGAAACGATACCGCCTATCAGTAATCCTATTGGAATTGACAGTATGCTTAGCAGCAGCCCCTCCCGACGTATCATCTGCTTTACCTGCTTCTCTGTCATGCCAATGGTCTGTAATTGCCCAATCTGCTGTACACGGGCAGTAACAGAGAGATAGAAAATGCTGTATATTACGATACTGCTTGCTATAAAAAGTATGGCAGAAACAAAAAGAACGGTGTAAATTCCACTGTTTCCTCTTTGGAGAGAATGTTCAAATTTGCCATTTAAATTTACATTTGGACGTTCAATCTTGTAATCCATTGCTATTTGATAAGCTATGGTTGTAAATGCAGAAGCAGGAACACCTGTAATATCATTGATTCGTACCAGTGCGGTGTAAGGCAAATCTTTCATGAACGGGCTTTGTTCTGCAAATGCTTTTGATACATGGATAAAATGTGTTGTAACCGGAGTATTTTTATCTGTATAACCGCTGACGATAAAGGGCTGCGTTTCTCCATCTATATCTAAATCAATGCGTTCTCCAATGACAGCCTCTTTGCCAAGGGCTTTCATAAACGCCTTATCTACAAGAATTTCATGATAGTGTTCCGGATCTTTTCCTTCAATCGACACATAGTGTTCCTGACTTTCAGCATAATTTCCGTAATAAGACAGACAATATTTTATATTTTGGCTCTGAAATGTTTTCTCCAGTTCTTTATAAGGGTCGCATCTTTCCATTCTGCTATCGGAAGTCATTTTTTGTAGTTGTTCGTCTGTTACATTCCTGTACATGACATGCTGCATGTGTTCCAGTGTGTTTTTTTCGGCAGTTTGTGTTCCGGCAATAAAAAGTGAAAGAGTAGATACCAAAGCAATTGCTAATAAAATAGACAGCCCTGCAAAGAAACTTGACATTTTCTTTGCCATTAAATTGTTTTTCGCAATGCGGTAAATGGTTTTGCCATTATTGTTTTTATTCAGACTCATTCTTACCACCTGCTTTCCACAATTTTTCCATCTTCAATGCGGATCGTGCGGTCAGCCGATTGTGCGATTTCCTCATTATGAGTAATCATAACAATCGTTTGGTGAAACTTCTCGCCTGTTGTTTTCAATAAGCCAATGACTTCCTGACTTGTATGGCTGTCCAGATTTCCCGTTGGCTCGTCTGCCAAAATAATCGCAGGTTTTGCTGCCAACGCCCTTGCAATAGCAGCTCTTTGCTGCTGTCCGCCGGACAGTTTATGTGGTTTTCGGTTTAACTTATCCTCTAATCCCAAAGTTTTTGCGATTGTGGCTAAATATTCTTTATCGGCACTTCGCCCGTCCAGCTCTACGGGAAGAACAATGTTATCATATACCGTAAGGTTCGGCATAAGATTATAATTCTGAAAAATAAAGCCGATCTTTCTTCTCCGAAAAATTGCAAGCTCGTTTTTTTTCATGCCGCTTAATTCCTGTCCGTCAACACATACGCTTCCGCCAGTCGGGGTGTCTAATCCGCCAAGCATATGGAGCAAGGTGCTTTTACCGGAACCGGAAGTTCCTACGATTGCTGTAAAACTCCCCTGTTCAATTTCTAAAGAGATTCCGTCAAGCGCTTTTACCAACAGCGGCTCTGCACCATAGTATTTTGTCAGATTGTTTGTACTTAAAATGTTCATTCGTTTTTGTTCCTTTCTGCTTGATACTTTTATCATAAAAAGGAATTTTATCAATCCTGTTTCAATTTTCAAATAAAAAGTATCAATATCGAAACAATTTATTTAGGAGAACGATTTGGCAGGCATACAGAAAAAGTGCTGCCTTTTCCCAAAGCAGAATGAACAGAAACCGTTCCGCCTTGTAAGGTTATAATGTTCCTTGCAAGATATAGTCCCAAACCTAATCCTTCCTCTTTTGACGAGGACTTTTCCCTGTAAAACCTTTTGAAAATATCATTCATATGCACAGCTTCAATTCCTTTTCCTGTGTCCTTGATTTGAATGGCCGTATACATTTCTCCGACCTCTGCGGAAATCAAAACCGTTCCGTTTTCGGGAGTATATTTGATTGCGTTATCCAAAATGTTCTCGATTGCTTCCGCAGTCCATTTCCTGTCGTGATAAACCTGAATAGCAGGTCTGCATGAAACGGAAATGTCAATTCTCTTATGTTCTGCTTTCTGCATCACACTATTTACTGCAACAGCTAATGTTTCAATCAGTCTGCTGTTTTCCATTTGAAGATTTATCATATCATTTTCAAGTCGTGAAGATTTTACAAGCACATCAAGTAAAAACTCTAATTTCCCTAACTGCTGTTTGATCACCATTACAAATTGCTTTGCTTCCTCTGAAGAAATATCCGGGTCGGAAAACATTTCGCAATACATTTGAATATTGGAAGCAGGAGTCTTGATTTGATGCGTAAGTTCAGAAATCATTTCCTGAATCTCTCTTTTTTCATTCTGGCTCTTTGCAAGTTGAAAGGAGAAAATATCCTCTATTTTCTCTAATTCCGTTATCATTTTAGAGGTAAGCGTTTCCTTATTATGTTGTTCTTTGATAGAATGACCGTGCAATATTTTTTCTGTATTCCGACACATTTCATTGGAAAAGTCAATAAATCTCCTGCGGAAATAGAAATAGCTTCCGAAATTTATCAGCACGAAAGATAGGATTATAAATACAAGCATATATTGTACCGCAGTATCTTCTACCATTGTCAGCGCTATGTACATTCCTGCGGACAGCAATAGTACATCCAAAGTAATGAACATATATTTGTATATTTTCATTTAATCCCCGCTCCATTTATAACCCAATCCATATATGGTCTTGATATATTGAAATTCTTCATCCGCTATTTTATTCCGCAGCCTGCTTACGTTCAAAGACAGGGTATGATCATTTACAAAATTACCTTTTCTATCCCATATTTTTTCTAACAGTAAATCCTTTGTTAAAATTTGTCCTCTGTTTTCAACAAAGACTTCTAAGATTTCAAATTCTGTCGGCGTTAAGGACAACTTTTCATCCCTTCTCATCACAATATGATTTTTCATATCAATAAGCAGATTCCCGCAAGAATAGTTTTCCACCTCTCGCCCGCTGTAACACCGTCTTAATACCACTTGGATTTTTTCCATAACAACCTTAATGCTAAAAGGTTTTACAATGTAATCATCTGCCCCGCACTGTAGGCCTTTGATTATTTCTTCTTCTAAGTTATGTGCCGTTAAAAAAATAAAAGGAATGTGATACCGGGGCATTGTTTCTTTTGCAAAGTCAAACCCGTTTCCATCGGGAAGATTTACGTCAAGCAATATCAAATCAAAACTTGCTTCGTTCAGTTTTTCTTCTGCATCCTTAATATTATAAACAGGTACCGGCAGCATTTCTTTTTTTTGAATGTTATAGCATAAACCTGCATTAAGGATTTCATCATCCTCTATTACTAATATCTTTCTCACAATGCTTCAGCTCCGTTCTTTGTTCTATTCAGTTTATATCGTCCATCAGGGGGGTTTTGTATTTTCAGGAATTAGCCATATACGGTTTACATTGATTACACTGTTAATCCGTTCCTCCTTACACAAACGCTGTGCTCGTGGAACAGATAGATTCCATTCATTTGCCGCTTCCTGCGCAGTCACATATTCAAACATTCCTGACCTCCCAAATTGCACTGTATAATTATATCTGTTTGAACAAATAATATCAAATCTGCAAGTATAAATGTTCACTCCCAGTGACGTTTTGTAAAAGACTCTTTAATCAAATTCACAGAAAATTTACATTTCAGGACAAAAATACGGGAGTTTGACAACTGAATAATCCAAAAAGTACTCGCAGGTCGCACAAAACCT
>OFFT01002356.1_pt1 | contig 9985 bp, 9 predicted proteins | sample 1521581 | NCBI WGS metagenome assembly OFFT01 (sample SAMEA3504084, study PRJEB24116) | mouse gut metagenome | biome: mouse gut; feature: mouse-associated habitat; material: faeces | place: Denmark | collected 2011
TCTCTCTCTCTCTCTCTCTCTCTCTCTCTCTCTCTCTCTCTCTCTCTCTCTCTCCTTCTGTCTCTCATTTTTAAGGCATTCATCCAGTAGTTGACATCTTAAATCACTCCATAGCATGTATGTTTCATACAGTGAGGCAATCAATATTGATGATATGGATATGTAGTGGTCCTTCTTAGATTTTTTTTTTTGAACTTAAATCAACCTGGGAAGATAGAATCTCAGATAAAGATCCTCCATCACATTGGCCTGTGGCCACACCTTAAGGAATGATTTTTTTTTTTGATGACTGTTGTTGAAGGATCTAGCTCTCTATGGATAGTGTCATATCCTATGAAGATGATGTACAGGGTACGGTGGGGACCGTGGAAGGTACTGAAAAGGATTTTTTTTGAAGAACTGAAGATCTATGTGCCATGAACAATTAAAGTGTCCTCTAATTTGTAAGTAAATTTTATACATACCTGTGTCCAGTATTCTGTCTACACATATTTCAAAAGTAAAATTACCTCATCTATTTCATCCTGTTTTACTGCATTTAATCTATGAAATTACTTATAATCAGAAGTGCTGGTAAATTTTAAAAACCTTTAAAATATGACTGGGAGATATCAGGTTTGTTTTAATTTTATCACAACTTTGTAAGCATGCCCAAGATCTATGTTGTCCTCTTACTTTCCAAAGAATCCATAATTCATGATTGCCATTGGTTTCAATACATGTCATTTAACCCTGTCAAATTCCAGGTTTGTTTGCATAAAAATAGTCCTCCTCTAACTGTGGGTTTTCATAAAGTGAAAATTGGTGTGCTATCCAGTGTGCTGCCTCAAAGAGTCTGGCAATATTTATGATAAGAAGCACAGCTTAAAGATAACCAAGGGAAAGGTTGGAACATGAAAAATAACCACCATGGATGTTGTCAAGTCAGAAACCGAAGACTTTCTCAGAACGAAAATAAAAACAAAAATGAAACAAAACAAAACACAAACCAAACAAATAAATAAAAATCCAACAACCAAACAATAAAAACAATGCAAGGGTGAAATTCTTTGGCAGAATATTACTCAGATCATCAGGCCTTTCAGTTGGGATTTCATTTATTATTTCTAGGAGGCCATATGAAAAGGTAAATTCGAGATGCTGAATGTTTCTGAGTGTAACTAGGGAAGGAACCAGCCTGAGAGGGGTTCTATGATGTAAGCTGAACTAGGGTGATGTCACAGAGCACTGGCTGGAGGTTGCGCATCTATTCCACTTGGAGGCGCTAGAATCCATTCAAGGTGAGTTCACTATCTTCACAGTGGTGTGTCAAAGCCAGGTCATTTTTTCCCACAGGCTTTTGGTGCCTGGTCTGTATCAGGAGACAGAATCTTGACAACTAGGATATTTTTCTATGGGTAAGTACATTTATGAAGTAATTGGGACCCTCATAGCTACAGAAAGCTAAAAATTTTCTCTCCTACAGTGAGTTACTGTACATTCTACTTTCCCCATGTTTATTAGCTAGGGAGATGAATGGTCTAGGTTAGTTTATCTCCTGAATTTATTATCCTTGCTAACAATATCTAGATCACAATTCCACTAAAATGCCAAAGCTCCTGTTTGTCCATGTGCATGTTAGAAGTTATTAGTTCTAAAAGGCTGATATTGCCTCGACTTTTTGAGTTGTTCTTGAGTTCAGTGATGCAATGGCTTCATCAAATAATTCTGAAGCTGGGTCAGGAGAAACAATAAAGAAGGACAGTGGTGTGCTGTGTCCCTGGGAAGATATTTGTGAATGCAGGCACTTAGCTCAGTCCTTACACGTACAAGAGAGTCATGGTGACCCTTCTGGCCCTTTTATTTTTTTTTTCTCTTCTTCTTGATCATTGGGGGTAATTGTCATAGCACCACCTAAATTGACATAGAAATTCAAGGAGAGGATCCTCATCAGAGACAAATTTACTCAGGTCTGAAGAAATAAATGTTGATCTGAGTATGTTATTCTGAGCTCTAGAGAATTACTTGTTAATTACACTATTTTTATTTCCTTGTTTCCCTTGTTTCTTTGTTTCTTTGTTTGTTTGTTTGCTTGCTTGGTTAATTTTATTTGAGTTTCTGTATGTTTAGATTTGGCTGTCAGGAAACTCACTGTGTAGACCAGACTAGTCTTTCTCTCACTAAGGTCTGCCTCACTCTGCCTCTTGAGTACTATGATTAAAGTTATGGGTCACTACCACTTCCTATTAACTTCTCCATTTGATTGTTTGTTTTGTTATTTTTTGTTTGTATTTCTGTTTTGTTTGTTTTTCGTTTGATTTTCGTTTGTTTTCTTTTACTTGATGTTGTTGTTGTTGTTGTTGTTGAGACAGGGTTCCTCTCTATAGCACTGACTGCCCTGGAACTCACTTTGTAGACCAGGCTGGTCTCTAATTTAGAAATCTGCCTGTCCTTGCCTTCTGAGTTCTGGGATTAAATGCGTGTACCACCATGGCTGACTTATTAACTTCTTATTTTTATAAAATTAATTTTAGGAGCTCAAATCTGTTTAGCATAGTCTTCTTCACATGCTCAGAAGTTCTCGTAGAGAAGAGTCTTGGTCCAGCATTCACTCCCAACCCATAACCATTGCCCATCAGGAATTCATATATATGACAGAGGCAACAGCATTGTGTCTGGCGTAAACGGGCAAGATCTTCAGTCCCAGGCAATGGGCAAGTATGATATTTGAAGAGAATGGAAGCCACTTAGACAGTGTGATCTAGCACAACAGGTCTACAGCCAGGTAGAAGACAATACCTCTGAAGAGTCTGAGCATGACATCACTCAAGAAGAAGAGTAGGAGGAAGCCTTCTTCCCAGGCCCTGGGGAATATTGTTGGCTGCAGAATTTCTCACGGGTGGAAGGAAGGTAATGAGCCTGTCACCCATTGGAAGGCCATCATTCTAGGTCAACTGCCAACAAACCCTTCTCTTTATTTGGTGAAGTATGACGGAATTGACAGTGTCTACGGACAGGAGCTCCACAGCGATGAGAGGATTTTAAATCTTAAGGTCTTGCCTCACAAAGTAGTTTTTCCTCAGGTGAGGGATGTCCACCTCGCAGGCGCACTGGTTGGCAGAGAGGTACAACACAAATTTGAGGGGAAAGATGGCTCTGAGGACAACTGGAGTGGGATGGTGCTAGCCCAGGTGCCATTCTTACAGGACTATTTTTACATTTCCTACAAGAAGGATCCGGTCCTCTACGTCTATCAGCTCCTGGATGACTACAAGGAAGGTAACCTCCACATCATTCCAGAGACCCCTCTGGCTGAGGCGAGATCAGGTGATGACAATGACTTCTTAATAGGTTCCTGGGTGCAGTACACCAGAGATGATGGATCCAAAAAGTTCGGAAAGGTTGTTTACAAAGTTCTAGCCAATCCTACTGTGTACTTTATCAAATTTCTCGGTGACCTCCATATCTATGTCTATACTCTGGTGTCAAATATCACTTAAATTGAAAAAAATCACAAAGTACAGAAATGTAAACTTATAGGATTGAAAAAAAATGTTTGTTTTCCTGTGTTGGGTACCTATGGGTCTTTGACAACCTCAGTATCTTTGTCAATAAAATTTGTTTTGTTCTAAAAATTAATACGTGTGACATGACATGCTTTTAGTGAACACATTGTTGGAAGAGATGGACTATGGTGGAAAGAACATCAAAGCAAGATGAAAGTTGCAACTCAGGCTGTGAACAGTGCATACATCTAATATCACACAGGCTAAAATGGACAGGACTTAGATTCTGTGGTCTGCATAGTGAGCAAGGAATTGGAGATATGACTTAGAGGAGCAGGGATGGCAGCAAAAGATGGATTTTTAGGAAGAAGGGGAGAAAGACAGGACATAGATAGAATCTCTGGTATGAAGTCTGAGGGAGAAACAACAAGTTGGGGAAAGAGTGATAGATAAAAGGAATGTGGCCTTGTTACACAAAGTGCAACCCAGAAAACTGATCCAAAGAGACTCAGAAATCAGACAAAATCAGGTTTCATTTGAATAATGAAACCAAATGAAACTTGTCTCTCATTTTAAGATTTATTATCTTTATTTATATGGGTGGGTAGTAGCTTGAGAGTATAGGTGACCACAGAGACATGAGTTGTCAGATCCCATGGAGCTGGCATTAAAGCTGATTGTTAACCATTGGATATGAATTCAAGAAAACAAATCCAGTTTTTTTGCGGTACAAAAGTGCTCTTGACAACATGGTCATCTCTCTATTCCCATTAAGATATCTTTTTAAGAAATCCAATATTAACATGCAGAAAAGAGACCAGGTAGAAGTTAAGAAAGATTAAATTGATGGTGACCTTTAAAAACAATAAAGGACACACAAAGGACTAGAGGACACTGAGGGACAAATGAATTCTAAGATGAAGTTCTCAAAATGTGAAGCAGGAGACCCAGGAAGAATAGAAATTTTCTGCAAGTAGTTAAAATTGGACATATCCACATTAGGTTCTTTGGTTTCTTAACAAATAGCCAGCTGATCAGGTCAAATAGTAATTTAAAAGAGAAAATGAGTATACGGTGAGATAATATATGGTGGGGCATGGATCCTGAGTGCTTTCCCTGAGCACTCTTTGCCTGGGATGAATCCTGTGATCTTTTGGATGTCTCTGTGGAGTGCCCCAGATGACCATCAAAATGTTCCCCATGGCCTGTTCCCCTGGCTCTCCTCCAAACATCTGACTCCCAACATACCTATGTACCATTTCAGCCTGTCTATTCCCTGGAAATTCCAGTCTTAAATTTATGTGTGACCTCATTCTCATAAAACAGTGAAGGTGTACTCAATGCATATGTGCTGATCTCTTTTCTATGCCAGTTCTCATGGGTTTCAAACTCTATGAGGTTGCCCAATATGTTGGTCACTACTCCTGAGTAGCCCCTGTGCTTCATGGGGGTCTTACTGGGTCCCATATGCACTCTGAGTGTTTCTTTTGTTTGTTTGTTTGGTTGGTTTTATTGTTGTTGTAGGTTTTTTTGTTTGTTTTTGTTTTGTTTGTTTGTTTGTTTTTTGTTTGTTTGTTTTTGTATTGTTTTTTGTTTTTGTTTTTAGTCAGGCTTGTCATGGACTCAATCATTTGTGTTTTTTCTCTAGAATAAGTTTAAATGCCAAATGACTTGAAAATACTCTCTATTGTTGATTAATTTTGGTATTTAAGAGAGTTTTTGTGCTAGCTGGATGTCTTAATTAGGGTTCCAATGCTGTGAAAAATCACTATGACTAAGGCAACTCATTAGAAACATTTCATTAGGGCTTTTCAACATTTCATTGCAGTTTCAGAGGTTCAGTCCACTATCATCAAGGAAGTGAACATGCAAGTGTCTGGGCATATGTAGTGGTGGAGAGGAAGCTTAGAGTCTTCTGCATGCAGGGATGTTGTCTTCCACACTGAGCAGAGCTTTAAAGCCTCACAGTGATATGCTTCCTCCAAAAAGGCCACACCCACTCCTACAAGGCCACACCTCCTCATAGGCCAACTACATTCAGAGTGCCATACTGGTTTCATAGCAACTTGAAAAGATCTAGAGTCTTGCAAGAGGAGGAGCCTCAGTTGAGAAAATGCCTCATTAAGATCAAGCTTTTAGGAATTTTCTTAATTGGTGGGAGAGGACCCAGTTCATTGTGGGTGGTGACACCCTTGTGGTGGTAGTCTTGTGCTCCTTATGGAAGCAAGACTTAAGGAGCATGTCAATAAGCATCACCACTCCATGGCCTATGCATGAGCTTCTGGCTCCAGGAACCTGTGTTGTTTCAGTTTCTTTCCAAACTACTTTGATGATGAACAGCAATGTGGAATATAAGCTGAATAAAACTTTTGCTATGGAATTAGCTCTTTGGACATGGTATGTTCTTACAACAATAGAAACCTTAAGTAAGACAATTTCTTAGAGAAACAAAATATCTAATAGTACCACTGTCACTTATCCTATAAGGACAAATAATGTGTAGATATTTTATTTTAATTTAAAGGTAAGATATTCTCATGTATATAATGACATGCAATTGTTCTAGTTTGCATCTTTCTCACACTGATGAATACTAACATCAAACATAACTTGGGAATATAAGGGTTATTAGCTTACATGTTACAGACTATTACCAAGGAAGGCAAAACAGGAACTTGAAGCATTACCAGGAAAGAGTGCTTATTGCTTGACCCTATCTTAGTCATTGTTCTATTGCTGTGAAGAGACATCATGGATAAAACAACTATTATGAAACAAAGCATTAACTGGGGGCTTGAATACACTTACAGAAGTTTAGTCCAACATCAAGTTAGTGACCGCAGCACTGGAGCAATAGAACTATTGATCCTTAGACAGAGACAGATATTCTGCCATTACATTGGTTTCTTGAAAACTCAAAGACCACCCTTATTGACACTACCACTTCCTCCAATGAAGCCACATCTTCTCTCATTCCTTCTAATCCTTAAACACACTGCCAATCCCTGGTGACTAAATATCCATATATATGAATCTATAGGGGATATTCTTATTCAAACCACCAAAAATCATGTGGCTTGATCGAATATTTTATTTTAAATACAGAGTAAAAGCTTTCCTTTTATAAATGACTACTGATGAGCTTACCCACAGTTGCCTACCCTCACACATCGACCATCAAGGAAGAAAATGTCCCATAGACTTACCCAAAAACCAAGTGAATAGAGACAATTCTTCAATTGTTCTCTCTCCTAAGGTGACGCTAGATTGTCAAGTTGGAGATAAATAAAATCCCAGCACATTAAGGTTTATCCTGCTCCATAACCCACACAAACATTACTCATCACAATCTCCTCATTCTGCCTAGGTGTAGACCCACTTCCCTCCATGGCAGAAGTGAAGGGTAAGTACCTCCAACAGCAAGAATACTCAATAATAGGTGACAAGTAGTGAATATGCCTTATAGCCTCACAACACCTACATTCTAATTTGTGTTACACTTTCTGGGAGACACCCCAGTCTGTCCAACTTCCTGCCAACTCAGCTTTGACCAGAAAAATTCTCATCAAGAAATCCAATGACTTTTAATTGATTTCTTTCTCCTGAGGGAATGGAGTGTTACCCCTTCATGGATGTATTGGTGTCTGATTCATAAGTAATAAAACCCACTACTATTAACAGCTAAATCACAGGTGCTATGACAAATAACAACTCACATGAGAAGCATCACATTTGGTTAAGCCTTTTCAGAAGTTTTATTGGAGTTTTATTTATGTACTATATAAATCCATTGATTTATTTATTTTTAAGTGTGTAATTTAATGATTCTAAACACATTTCACCACTGTCATTTTTCACTCATTTTCTGGTACTTCATATGATATTGAAATCTACTAAAATACAATAGTGAATTCAGAAGAAAGACCAGTGGTGTGGGTAGCAGCAAAGTTCTTGAGTCTCAAAGACAACAGATACCGTGGCTGAATATTCCAACTACAACAACTAGGTAACATTGGTTCTACACTTAGCATGCCGTTTCTAGAAAAAAAAATTAAAGAATTAAGCCATGTTTCCTCTGAACCTGACATGTTACTATCACAAATGAAAGAAGGATCCATGATCACATGAATATGAAAGGGGCATGAAGCAGCAAAATTGTTCAACTTATTGGCAGCTAGTCAGCATTAACACAAGAAGGGACCAAAGACAATAAACAGCTTTGAAGACATGTCCAAATGACCACGTTCATTTACAAGTTTTTTACCCATTCCATGCACATCCATTGATTGATTAACTCATTGATTAAAGCCCTCAGGTTCCAATCACTTTTCAGAGTGCATATTGTACTACCTATGAACATTGTACTGTGGACCAAAGCCTTCATCAAAGACCCATGACTGACATTTCAAAACAATTTAACCACAGAATTCTTTATTTGAAACAAAGTGATAAGATCCATCTATCTCTTCAAGGATATCTCTGTTTTGTTCAAAAAGGAGAAAAATGCAATCCAAGTTCAGGATCTTGATCCCTTATCCATGCATCTTAAACCCATAGGGGCTAGCCAGAATGTAAGGTCAGAAGTCTAAACTTCACCTATACTACAACTAACTCTGAAGATATCTAGCAATCTCCAGTTCCTTTCTGGTACTTACCCACACCAAGTCTGCATTAAGGAATATAGTCTAGTGTGAGATAGTGCCAGCAGTTAATTGCAAAATCCCACTCTGAGTTGAGTTGTATGTAAACTCAGACATCTGTAATATAGACACACATGCATATTCACAAATACTCACAGAAAGAGGCAAGAAGTAGAGGAGCTGAAACTTAGAAATCCTCAAGGAAGAGAATGAAAATCTTGTAAGGCACAGAGGTAAGAGAAAAACTGTGTCTTTCTGCACAAAATCAGGCCATTCTGTCTTCCATCACTGAACGGGAAGGCTCACTATCACTTATCACTATCTGATAAGGTATAGACAGTTGATGAAGGATGAATAGTCAGTTTTCATCAAAGGTATTGACTTTGAAGGTGATAGATTGTTCATTCTCTACTGGAAGCCAGATGTCCAAGAGTTTATGGGAAACACAAATGATTTGAATGGGTTGTAACAAAGGGGAGAAGACGAGATATGAAGTTGGCAGGAGGAGTTAGGTGGGAATGGGCCAGGTTTTGTTCTGGGAGGAGTTACTAAAAGAATTGGAAAGTAAATTCCATCAAAATATAGTGTATGAAATTCTCAAGGAATTAAGGAAAGTAGTTCTTAATATACCATGTCTGTACTGAACACACACAGACCACTTATATGTCCATCTTCTAAATAACAAATTCTTATACAGCAGTTTCATTACATTGAGGGCAAAAGTAATCCAGAGGTTATTTAAAATAAAGAAGAATCTGGGGAGATGTCCCAGGGGTAAAGCCAAGTGTTTGGTCAAACATTCACCTACAACACCAGTGCTTAGGAATTGGAGTGGCAGAGACAGAAGGATGACTGTGGCTTCCTGAATGTCAGCCTCACTCCTAGCTCAGCAAGAAACCCTGTCACAAGGGGAAAATTAGGGAGTGAAGTAGCAGAAAACAGTATACCCTTCCCTATCCTCTGGACTTACCTGTATATTTCTGTATGCATACACACATCAATATGATTACTGTATAAAAGAGGTTACTTTGCATAAATTATAGGCAAAAGCAATGTTGTTTTAACCTAGAGACCTGAAGACTTTTATATATTAATGGTCCTGGAGAAACTCTCCATATATAGAGGATTGATATATCTTCTTCCTGTGCAAAGGAAACCTAAGTTAAGTGTGTGTGTCAGTGACTTTAAACACCTTTCTTCCTCTAGATTCCTATTTATACCACAGAATGGTCTGTAAATAATGAAAATATGAAAATAAGACTTTTTCAGGGTGTTGCCTTCTTTTAAAATCATATTTATATTTTACTAAATCGATGGAAAATCTTCAGCTCCAAGGAACAATGGATTCAATATTGTTGACTTCTGTATTATCCCATTATGAATAGGAATTAATTATACATCAACATTTCCCACGATTTGAACTAAATCAGGAATAAGGGATATGTTTCCATAAAAATAAGTAATGCCAATATGGTTAATCAAGTAGAAATGTGTGTGTGGGTGTGGGGTGGGGTTAGGATGCCTTTGGATTATTTGAGAATGATGGCTGATCAGAAATATGTTATGCAAATAACCCTAACCTGAGAGAAATGAAAAGTAATGATATAAACTATACTACCAAGTGTCATGGCCACTTATTAGTTGATATCATTTTCTTTTTCATTCCTTTATTCGTTTGAATAATTGTGTGCCACAGATGATCACACGTTCAAATGTGTTAGTTTTCCGGGTGATGGGCTGTTTAGAATGAATTAGGAGTTGTTTTATTATTAAAGGAGATTTGTCACAGAGCCTTGAAATATCAAAAACCCATCAGGCTCTCTCTCTCTCTCTCTCTCTCTCTCTCTCTCTCTCTCTCTC